>Ga0137403_10001004_pt1 | contig 35819 bp, 29 predicted proteins | sample CZOMad2_1_16fung_FD_122057 | JGI IMG/M metagenome (GOLD analysis project Ga0137403, IMG submission 122057) | Vadose zone soil fungal communities from Angelo Coast Range Reserve, California, USA - CZOMad2_1_16fungal (Hybrid Assembly) | ecosystem: Environmental > Terrestrial > Soil > Vadose zone... | reverse complement strand
TGCGCGACCACCGAACGATCCGAAAACTCGACCATCCCGTGAATGATCGACTGCGGGTGGACCAGAACGTCGATCTCATCCGGCGCCAACGCAAACAGACACGCGGCTTCGATCACCTCCAGGCCCTTGTTCATCATCGATGCCGAATCGATGGTGATTTTTTGTCCCATGCTCCAGTTCGGATGTTTTAAGGCCTGAGCCAGCGTGGCTTGTTCGATGTCGGCACTCGCCCAGGTCCGGAACGGTCCACCCGACGCGGTGATGATTACGCGCACCAGTTCTTCGCGATTGCCGGAGCCAAGCGCCTGGAACAGCGCGTTATGTTCGGAATCAGCCGGCAGGATGCATGCGCCCGCCTTTGCCGCGCGCTGCATGAAGAGATCGCCCGCGCAGACCAGGCATTCCTTGTTGGCAAGCGCGACGGTGGCGCCACGATCAACCGCCGCTAGCGCGGGCTTCAACCCGGCAGCGCCGCTGACCGCCGCCATGACCCAATCCGCGGGACGGGCGGCGGCCTCGATGACGGCGCTTTCGCCGGCGCCGCATTCGGTGCGGGTGCCGGCCAGTGCGTCCTTCAGTTCAGCGAGGCGATCGGGATCGGCGACGGCCGCAAAGCGCGCGCCGAACTCCTTGGCGAGCTTTGCGAGCGCCTGCACATTGGTGTGAGCCGTCAACGCCTCGACTCGGTAGCGGTCGGGCGAAGCACGCAGCAAATCCATCGTGCTGTCGCCGATCGAACCGGTTGCACCGAGCACGGTTACGGAGCGAACGGCCGTGGCCGCAGCTTTGTTGTTACGCAAGGGAACTGCGCTCATGACCTACCAAACCATAAGACCGCGGCCAACGCCATCCGCGCCGTGCCGCAAAAATCCAAAAATAGCCGCCAGCACGATGGCGGCGACGAACCCGTCAAGACGATCGAGCAGCCCGCCGTGCCCGGGGATGATGTGGCTGGAGTCCTTGACGCCAAACCGGCGTTTCACGGCCGACTCGAAGAGGTCGCCGAGCTGGGAAGCGACTGAAAGAACAGCGCCGAGCAACAGCATAGGGCCGGTTTTGCCGAGACCAATAGCGGCAAATCCCGCGACAACCGCAAGGCTCGCCGCAAAGCCGCCGATTGCGCCGGCCCAGGTCTTCTTGGGACTGACCCGCGGCCAGAGTTTTGGTCCACCAATACCGCGGCCCGCAAAGTAACCGCCGATATCGGTTACCCACACCACGAGAAGGATCAAGATCAGCGCGACAAATCCGTGAGCCTGGTCGTGGCGGACAAGCACCGATGCGACTTCCGCGGCAGCGGCATAGCCAAACCCTGTCGCGGTCCAAAGGCGCCGCTCAGGCGAAACAACCATGACGCCGGCCAAACCAACGATGAGTACAAGGATCGACGCGTCGATCCGCCCTGCGGCGAGCAAGAGTCCCCCGATCGCAAGCGCAGCAGCGCCAGCCATTACCAGGCGTGGCGTGCGCGCGCCCACGACCATCAGCCATTCGAAATAGAGGCCGATCGCGGTCAGCGTCACCAGCGCGGCCCACAACCATCCGCCGGCATAAGCGACGGCGATTGCGAGCGGAGCCAGCACCACGGCTGTGGCCACGCGCATCGCAAGATTGCGCGTCGCCTGCTCGCCGGCAACCGCAGGTGTTGCTTGGCCTTCGCTCACGATCCGGTTTTCGCGGCCAGACCGCCGAAACGGCGCTCTCGTCTGGCGTACTCGGCAATCGCGCCTTCAAGTGCGGCCTTGTCGAAATCCGGCCAATGGATCGGCACAAATACCAGTTCGCTATAGGCGGCCTGCCACATCAGGAAATTCGACAGCCGCTGCTCTCCGCTGGTGCGAATAATCAGATCGGGATCGGGAATATCGGGGGCATCCAAATACTGGCCGAGCGCGTCGGCGTCGATCGACGAAGGATCGCGTTTTCCCTCGGCGACTTCGCGAGCAAGCCGCTGCGCGGCATGGGCGATTTCCTGCCGTGACCCGTAGTTGAAGGCAACCACCAGATTGAGGCGATTATTGTCCCGCGTCAGGTCTTCGGCCTCTTTCAGAAGCGCGCAAATGTCCGGCTCCAATCCTTCGCGCTCGCCAATCACCCGAACCCGGACGCCATCGCTGTGAAGCGTCGCCAGGTCGTTACGGATAAAACGTCGCAACAGGCCGAACAGGTCGCCGATTTCGGTCGCGGGGCGCGACCAGTTTTCCGAACTGAAGGAGAAAATCGTCAGGTAGAGAATGCCGAGTTCGCCTGAAGCACGAACGACCTTGCGCAAGGCTTCGACGCCGCGGCGATGACCTTCAGCGCGCGGCAAACCGCGCGCGGCCGCCCAGCGTCCGTTCCCGTCCATGATGATCGCCACATGCAAGGGACCGTCCGCTCGATCGGGTCGCTCAGTTGCAGGGGCTGCGGCATTCGACATCGATCAATCCTTCAGAGCATGATCCGGGAAAAGTGGGACCGGTTTCCCGAAAAGATCACGCTCGAAACAAAAAGAGCCTAGACGGTGAGGATTTCTTTTTCTTTGGCTGCAAGCAAGTGATCGATCTCCGAAATCGTCCCGTCGGTCGCCTTCTGCACGTCATTGGCAAGACGTTCCTGATCGTCTTCGGAAATCTCGTGATTCTTTTCGAGCTTCTTGATCGTATCGAGACCATCGCGCCGGACATGCCGGACCGCGACCCGAGCGGCCTCCGCGTATTTGTGCGCGACTTTGACCAATTCCTTGCGGCGGTCCTCATTGAGCTCGGGAATTCTCAGGCGAAGTACCTGCCCTTCCGTGGCCGGACTTAGGCCGAGGTTGGAATCGACGATGGCCTTCTCCACCGCCTTGACCATCGACTTGTCCCACACCTGCACCGAGAGAAGGCGTGGCTCAGGCACGCTGATCGTTGCAAGCTGGTTGAGCGGCATGTGCGTGCCATAGGCATCGACCTGCACCGGCTCCAGCATCGAAGCTGCGGCGCGGCCGGTCCGCAAACCGCCGAGTTCGTGCTTGAGAGACTGCGTGGCGCCCTGCATGCGGCGCTTCAGTTCGTTGATGTCGAAACTACCCGTGGGCATAACGCTGTCTCCTCCTGAAACTCCTTGTCGAGACCGCCAGTCCTCCGCACGCTCGGCGCTTGGCAGGCCGATCAGCCCGCGACGACGGTGCCTTGGCCGGTGCCGCGCAGGATAGCGCCGATCGAGCCCGGCTCGGCGATCGAAAACACGATGATAGGCAGCGATGTCTCGCGGGCAAGAGCGAATGCGGTGGCGTCCATGACCTTGTAGCCGCCCGCGATCGCCTCTGAATGGCTCAGGCGGTCAAATCGCTTGGCGGACGGGTCCTTTTTCGGATCGGCGCTATAGATGCCATCGACATTTGTAGCCTTCAGCACCGCCTGCGCGCCGATTTCGGCCGCCCGCAACACGGCCGTAGTATCGGTTGTGAAGAATGGATTGCCGGTTCCGCCGCCGAGCAGAACGATTCGTCCCTCGGCGAGATATTTGTACGTCGTACTTCGGGTGAACAGCTCCGAGATCTGCGGCATGACGAACGCCGACAGGGTCCGCGCCGGCGCACCCCGCCGTTCGATGGCCGCTTCGAGCGCGAGGCAGTTCATCACTGTGGCGAGCATGCCCATGGTATCGCCGGTCGGGCGGGAGACGCCGCGCGAAGATACTTCCACCCCGCGAACGATGTTGCCGCCGCCAACAACCACCGCAATCTCAGTACCCAGCTGGCGAGCGGCAATCAGTTCGCCCGCGATGCGGTCGACGGTTGGCTGATCGATGCCGAACGATTGCGTGCCGGCGAGATATTCGCCCGAGAGCTTGATCACTACCCGACGATAGACCGGCTCAGCCATTGCGCATCGCTTTCCCTAGCCCGCCCGGCAGCTCCCGGCCCAACAGTCCGAAGGCGCCGGCTCGGGCGTTTATTTCTGGCCGCTAACCGCAGCCACTTCAGCTGCGAAATCGGTTTCCTGACGCTCGATTCCCTCACCCAGAGCATAGCGCAAAAATCCGGCAATCTTCACAGGCGCACCGATTTTGCCCTCAACTTCCTTGACGGCCTGGGCGACCGATTTGGTACTATCGTGGATGAACGCCTGCTCCAGCAGGCAAACTTCCTTGTAGTAGGTCTTCAAACCGGACTCGACGATCTTTTCGATCACGTTCTCGGGCTTGCCCTGCTGACGGTACTTGTCGGCGAGCACGTCCTTCTCACGCTTGACGGCGGCGGGATCGAGCCCAGCCGGATCGAGCGCCTGCGGGTTGGCGGCCGCGACATGCATCGCGAGCTGCTTTCCGAGCGCTGCCAGTTCATCGGTCTTGCCCGCCGATTCCAGAGCCACGATCACGCCCATCTTGCCCGCGCCTTCGATCACCGCATTATGCACGTAGCTCGACACCACGCCCTTGGGCACTTCAAGCGAAGCTGCGCGGCGCAGCGTCATGTTTTCGCCGATAGTTGCGATCGCGTCTGCAATGGCCGTCTCGACGGTTACGCTGCCGACCTTGGCGGCCTTGATCTTTTCCACATCGGCGCCGACGTCGAGCGCGACCTGCGCGATCATCTTGACCAGTCCCTGGAACTGGCCGTTGCGCGCGACGAAATCGGTCTCGGAATTGACCTCCACGACAACGCCCTTGGTCCCTGCGGTCAGCGCGCCGATCAGGCCCTCCGCCGCAACACGGCCGGCCTTCTTCGCCGCCTTCGACAGGCCCTTCTTGCGAAGCCAATCGATCGCCGCCTGCATGTCGCCATCGTTCTCGGTAAGTGCGGCCTTGCAGTCCATCATGCCTGCGCCGGTGGTCTCGCGCAGGTCCTTGACCATCGCCGCTGTGATTGTCGCCATTGTTGCACGTCCTCTGCCTGTCAGGCCGGTAGCGGCGCGGCTTAGCCGCCTCGCCGCCATCCAGCTTCAGCCATGTCGTAAATTGGAGTCTGCTGGCCGGGATGTTCGGCCAGCACTTCGCTATTCCGCTTCCGCGGTCATCGCCTTGGCTTGGGCGACCCAGCCATCGGCCCTGCTCGGAAGGCCGACCTCTTCGCCGATCTGGTGAGCGGTATCGTGATCGAGTTCGGCGAGCTGCCAATAGTGGAAAATGCCGAGATCGTTGAACTTCTTCTCGATCGCGCCGGATACGCCGGTGAGCTTTTTGAGATCGTCGGCAGCTCCCCGCGGCCCGGCAAGGCCCTGGAAGCCCGCGGGCTGCGGCGCGGTCGGGATTTCCTCACGGGCGGGATGGGCGGAGGCGCCGACGTCGATTCCGGCCTCGCCCTGCGCGCGCGAGATACCGTCGATCGCCGCGCGGGCGACCAGGTCGCAATACAGCGAGATGGCGCGACCGGCATCGTCATTGCCGGGCACGACATAGGTGATGCCCTTGGGGTCGGAATTGGTGTCGACGATCGCCGCGACGGGAATGTTGAGCCGCTGGGCCTCTTGGATCGCGATGTCTTCCTTGTTGGTGTCGATCACAAAGATCATGTCGGGCAGACCGCCCATCTCTTTGATGCCGCCGAGCGAACGATCGAGCTTGTCGCGCTCGCGCTGCAACGTCAGCCGCTCCTTCTTGGTGTATGCATTGGCATCGCCGGAATTGAGCACTTCATCGAGGTGCCGCAACCGCTTGATCGAACCGGAAATCGTCTTCCAGTTGGTCAGCGTTCCGCCGAGCCAGCGCGAATTGACAAAATATTGCGCCGAGCGCTTGGCGGCTTCGGCGACGCCGTCCTGCGCCTGCCGCTTGGTGCCGACAAACAGGATACGGCCGCCCTTGGCGACAGTATCGCTGACCGCCTGGAGCGCGCGATGCAGCATCGGCACGGTCTGGGCGAGGTCGATGATATGGATGTTGTTGCGCGCACCGAAAATGTAATCCGCCATTTTCGGATTCCAGCGGTGCGATTGGTGGCCAAAGTGAACGCCGGCCTCAAGCAGCTGACGCATAGAGAAATCGGGTAGTGCCATCGTCAAGTTCTCCGGTTGGTTCCTCCGGAAACGTGTGAGCAGACGAGCCTAACGGCCCGGCTGCCACCGGACGGCCTTTTGAGCCATGTTTCCGTGTGAGATGGCGCGGTATATAGCGGGATTTTGGCGAGAAGCAAGGAAATATGGCCATTTCAGCCACCCGAGGGTAACAAACCGCCCTCGCCCGCGAATCTGGATGGCGACAGTTCGAGTTCCAAAAGTGTGCAGTCGTCAACTTATTGAAAGTTAACGCCGTGCTTTGGCGGGTTTGGCAAAAAGGCATGGCGTCACCTCGGGAGGAATGCCCTTGAAACATTTCCTGTCTTTCAGCCTTGCTGCGTCACTCGTTTCAGCGGCGCCTTCGGTCGCACTCGCGCAAAACGCATCCCCGCTCGAACTTGTCAAACAGGCCGTTGCGGCCGCCGGCGGTGTCGAGGCGTTAGGCGCTGTGAAGGGCGTGATTCTCAAGGCCGACGCTCGGCACTGGGAGCCGCAGCAAAGTTACGTGGCCGACGCCGAGCCCCGCTTGATCGGCGAGTCCAAAATCACCCTCACCTGGGACCGCGAGAAAGGCATGGCTCGGTCCGACTGGGATCGCAATTTGCAATACCCTTTCCTTGAAAAGGCAAAATATAGCGAGATCGTCACCCCCATGTACGGCACGGTGTCGACGGCGAAGGGCGACACGCCGATGTCAAATATTCGCTTCGCGGCCTATATGCGCGAACTTGAGCGGGCCTCCCCTACGTTGATTCTAAGAGCGCTCAACGCGCCCCAGAAACTCACCGCGCTGCCCGACCAAATGCTTGAGAACAGGCCGCTGCCGGCCGTTGCTTTTGCCGATGGTGACATCAATTTCACCATCCTGTTCGATCGCACGACCAAATTGCCGGCCGCGATACGAAGCCTCGATGACGATCCGGTCTACGGCGATGTCGAATACGATCTCGTCCTCAGCGACTGGAAGCAGGTCGGCGGGATCAAAATGGCCTATACCCATGCGTACAGGGTCAATCACGTCCAAGTCGGCCACGTCACCTTTCGGGAAATCGAGATCAATCCGACTATCCCGCCAGAGACCTTCACGATACGTGACGAGGGTCGAAAGGAGGCGAAGATGCCGGCGCCCGGATCGGTTCCCTATCAATGGGTGATCCGCCGACTGTTTCTCGGCCGCTTCCTCGATAGCGACAGCGTGAATTTTCCCTCGTCCGGCCCCGGGCTCAAGCTCGTCGAACTGGCGCCGAACATGCAATTCGCAACCGGCGGCACGCACAACAGCTTGATCGTCGCGCGCAAGGACCACCTTGTCGTGTTCGATGCCCCCATTAACGAATGGCAGTCGCGGTGGACCATCGATGCGGCAAAAGCGAAGTATCCCGGCAAACCGGTGAAATTCCTTGTGCTCACGCATCACCACAACGATCACGCGGGGGGCGCGCGGACATATGTTGCCGAAGGAGCGACCATCATTGTCGCCGCACCGAACAAGGCACATTTTGAAGCCGTGTTTCGTACGCCGCACACCGTGAATCCGGATGAACTTGAAAGGAATCCGAAACCCGCAAATGTCGTCGAATTCAATGAGCAAATGGCGCTCAAGGACGATGGCGGTGAGATCCGGCTTTACAAGATTGCCAATCCGCACTCCGACGGCTTGCTGATCGGGCACATCGTCAACGAGAACATCGTCTGGGTTACCGACTTGTATTCGCCGCTGCGCGACAAAGACCGCTCGGACGGTTTCGTCGCCTTCTACGAAGGCTTGAAGAAGCACGGTATCGCACCGGAGCGCGTCGCAGGCGGCCACGGCGGCTTTGTGCCAAGTTCGGCAATGGAGGCTATTGCGGCAGCGAAATAGCAGCAATCCCGGACATCCCGGACGTAGACGGCACTCAGGTGCCCTGCGTCCGCGCCCATCAAGCTGGAAACCGGCTTTGCCGGCACCGCTTGGGATGTCGTGTTGCGCACTTACACTGCGATGGCCGGCCTCAATTCCAGGTTCAGCAGTGGGCCGCAATTCTCCAAATTGAGCGGTCGAGGTAAATACTTCCTTTCCGTCATCCGCAGTCCATCAAACCACTCATGGTTGCAAGGGTCAGACCCATTGCCGCAACGGCAGGGGTGAAAGCCCCTATCCAACAAGATTCGCTCAATGATTGTGCAAAGTCCCCGGTGCCCCGTTCAATCTCCGGCAGCAGAGCGAATAAATGATCGTAACAATTTATTTCAGTGTTTGGGGTACGAGGGTACCAAGCATTGGGGTGCTCACCCATTAAAACCCAGGGAGACCGTGTCCCATCCGACGGCCACCATAAGGTGACGCGCCCCGCTTCATGCACTGATTGCCCAGAGAGTACGATGTCCGCGCAGACCGTTCTATCAGGCCCTGTTCACCCTGTAAGCGTCGGCCAAACGCCGCCGCGTCTCGTCAAGATGTTCGCCGCGTTAAGTGCGACGAATGAGGCCATCCTGCGAATAAATTCGCAGGAAAAGCTTTTGCAGCAAGTCTGCGAGGCAGCGCTGCACAGCGGGAATTTCGTCGCGGCGGCGATCCTTCTGCGCGAGCCGGGCACGGACACCCTGAAGGTGGTGGCTGGGGCCGGTGACGATGCGGAGCTTCGCGCCCGCAGCTACTCGGTGCTGGCAACTTCGCCGCTGGGAATCGGTCTTGTTGGAATTGCATTCCGCACCCAGAAGCCTTGCGTCAGCAATGACCTCCTCAACGACGAACGATTGAAGTCCTGGCACCAGGCGGCAAGCCGCGCCGGCGCACGCGCCGCTGCTGCGCTACCAGTGATCCGCGCGGGCGAGAGTGTCGGTGTGTTGGTGGTCGCCCTCGATGAAATCAACGCGCTCGATGAGGAGACTGTTGCGCTACTTGCCCGCATGGCTGAAAATCTGTCATTTGGGCTCGACAACATCGATCGCGAAGCGGATTGCAAACGCAATGAGCGGGCCGCACGGCGACTGGCAAAGATGTTTGCGGCACTCAGTGCCACCAACGAGGCCATCCTGCGCGCCAAAACGGCTAACGAACTCTATCGTTTGGTTTGCGACGCGGCCGTGCATGTCGGCCGATCTCTGGCCGCCACCGTGCTTCTGGCCCAGCCCGACTCCCCATGGCTGCAAGCGGTGACCGGTACTGGCGAAATCGTCGATATGGGATTGGTTAGGCAGACGCGATTTTCGATCGATCCGGAGAATCCTTATGGCAAGGGTGTTTGCGGCAAGGCGTTCCGGATGCAAACGGCCTGCGTCAACGAGGACATTCTCAACTCCGAACAAGGGCGGCCATGGCGGGAATCCAGCCGTCAGGCTGGTGTGGTCGCAAGTTGCGCCGTGCCGCTTGTCAAAGGCGGGCAGAGCATCGGGGTGATCCTGTTTTTCGTCACCAAATCCTGGGCGACGGACACGGAAATCGTCGCCTTGCTGTCGCGCATGGGCGAAAACATCTCAGCCGCTCTGGAGAACCTGGATCGCGCTGATGAAAAAGTGCAGGCCGACGGGCGTATTCAGTATTTGGCGACGCATGACGAACTGACGGGCCTGCCCAACCGCGTGACCTTCCATCAGCTGTTTGAGCAATCGATGAAATCGGCGCAACGCTGTGGCAGTCAATGCGCGTTGCTCTTCATCGATCTCGACAGATTCAAGGTTATCAATGACTCGCTTGGGCATGCCGCAGGCGACACGCTGCTGGTCGAGGTGTCCAACAGGCTTAAGGCCTGCGTGCGCGACAGCGATCTAGTCGCCCGGTTTGGCGGGGACGAATTTGTCATCGTCCTCAATGGAATTTCCGATCGCGAGCAGGTTGCCGTTGTCGCCCACAAGATTCTCACTGCCCTGCTGCCTCCGATAGTGCTTGCGGGGCATGAGTGCCGTACGACCGGGAGCATCGGCATCGCAGTATTTCCGGAAAACGGCAGCGACGTGCAAACCCTGACCAAGAATGCCGACATGGCCATGTACCTCGCCAAGGAAGAGGGAAAAAACAATTTTCGCTTCTTCTCGGCCGAGATCAGGAGCCAGTCCATCGAACGGCTGAAACTGGAAGCGGACCTGCGTCACGCGCTCGAACTCAATCAGTTCACGCTGCACTACCAGCCCAAGCTCGAGGTTGCGACCGGCCGGATCAGCGGCGTGGAAGCCCTGCTGCGATGGGCGCATCCGAAGTTCGGCAATCTTCCGCCGACAGAGTTCATTCCGCTCGCCGAGGAGACCGGCCTCATCATCTCCATCGGACGATGGGTGCTCAAGACCGCATCCGCCCAGAACATGGCCTGGCAACGCGAAGGCCTTCCCGCCATTTCAGTGGCGGTCAATCTTTCGCCACGGCAGTTTCTGGATGCGAACCTGCTCGACGACATCGACGACGTGTTGGCCTCTACCGGCATGCCGGCTCATCTGTTGCAGCTCGAGATCACCGAAAGCATGGTGATGCAGAACGTCGAACGCGCCATCAAGCTATTGGACGAAATTCAAAGCCGCGGGGTCCGCCTGGCGATCGATGACTTCGGCACGGGCTATTCATCGATGTCTCTGATGAAGAAATTTCCGATCGATACGATCAAGATCGATCGATCCTTCGTGCGGGACCTGGCGGAAAGTCCCGAAGACCGGGCGATCGCGACCGCGATCATCAGCATGGGCAAGGCGCTGGGATTGACCGTGGTGGCGGAAGGCGTCGAGACGACGGAACAGGATATTTTCCTGCGGGGTCGCGCCTGTGACGAGGTCCAGGGCTACCTGTTTAGCAAACCGGTGCAGCCCGAGATGATCCCTCTGCTCTTTCGTCCCAACATCCCCTCACCGTCGCTTCAACCGCAACCTTCGCACATACAGACTGTCGGCGCGATGGACGGCGCTAGCTAGCGTGCCTGCGGATTGATGGCCGCAGCGAACGCGGTGCTACACCACAACGAAACCTGTTCCGGCTGTTGAACCCAGCGTCGCAAACAGATCCCGCGCGCGGCCTATTGATTAGTCGGGTCGGGTCTCGCCTCACTCCGATCACTGTCTATTCTGGTCTTGAGGCGTGCGATTTCGCCGAAGAACGCGCCCTGGTCGCGGACCGGAACAACGCGGAACGCCGGCGGCATCAGCAATCGCGTCGTGGTTTGCCGCCCGAAATCGGAAAACGCTTCTGACCGCTGCAGCGTCTGCGCCGCGATCGCGGTCGCCAACACGGTCGTCACGATGGCCCCCTTTAGCCAAAGACGGGCCGGACCGATTTCCCGCAGATGCAGGAAGCAAATCGCCGCGAGGATCGACCACACCGCGACATATTGGTAGGTGCCGGCCGTCGGCCAGGTCAGTGCGAAGGCAGCGAATCGTCCAAACTCGTCATAGAGCAATAGGGCGATGATGCCCGCCAGCGCGATGAGCAAATTGCGCAGAAAGCGCGAGCGCCCAGAGAATATGCGCGACAGCAGCGCCCACAAGCCGGCCCACAGGACGACGGAACCGATCGCCGTCAACAAAGGCGTCAAATAAGCCGACACGCGAGGTTCGCCGGTTTGTGCGAGCCATATCCTGAGCGCCGAGACGGCGATTACCATGGCGCCGAGGGCCAAAGCCAGCGCGACCGGCAATATCGGCCGTTCCGGCCGCGCCATGCGCTCTCGCTCGACCGCATGGCCGGGCTCGCGGATCCGCAAAAGGGTCTGGCCAATACGGATAGGCTTCGTGCCGTCGATGACAATGCGCCGAAGTCGATCCTTGCCGCCATCGAGGAACGTACCATTCGCACTGCCGATATCCTCTGCGACGACCCGCCCGGATTCATCGCGGAAAATACGAAGGTGCTGAGCCCCGACATAGGGATCGTCGACGATGACATCGTTGTCGTATCCGCGACCGATGAAAACTTCCGGACCCGCAACGCGAAACCTGGCCTCAACGTCGCGGTGGCGAGACAATACCTCAACCCAGATCATTTGCTCACCTGCACCGCTTCGAGAAAACGTTTCCCGAGCGCCATGGCCTGGTCATAGCCCACCGCCTGCAGATTCAACCGCGAGACCATGGCCTCGTTGCCATCATCCTGGGTGACAGCAATCAGAACAACGTCGTAAAGCCCTTCAAACTCGCGATAAGCCTGCGCACACCAGATCGCCCTAAGCGGCGGGTGATCGGGCGCAGCCGCGGCGCTGACAAAGTCTTCGTGGCAGCGCTCCGGCGTGTACCACTTCCGAAACGGTCCTCCGCCGACCAGACGCGCCTGACTTAGCTGTGACAGCAGGGTCGCAAACTGGAACTGATTGAGATCAATGGTTTTGACGTACTGGTGACTGACCTGAATCGCGCCGGTGTTCAGATCCGTCGCCACGAACAACGCCGTATCGCTGGAGCAATTCGTCGAATTGATGCTGGCCCGCGGCCTCGGCGTCGCGCCGGCATTGGTCTGCGCCCAGCAGTTGAACCACGGTGCTGCCGTCTCGGGCGCCCGATATGGCCCGAGTGCGATCGAACGAAACCCCTGCTCGCCGAAGGATTTGTAAAGCATCGATCCCCATTCCGCGATCTGTCCCGCGATCTCGGCGCGCAGATCCGACCTTGTTCCGCCGTCGCGCACGCGCTGCAACAGCAGCTCGGCAAAACGGGCCGGCACCAGGAAACTGACGAGCTGTCCGCCTCTGCGCGTCGCGACGTTAACACCGGCAACCTGACCTTCGGCGGTCACGGCGGGGCCGCCGCTCATGCCCGGGTTCAGCGCCCCGCTGAAATGGATGCGCTCGTTGTAGCTATGCTCCACTCGCCCGTTGTAGGTGCCCTCGATGATGGTGAATCCCAGATCGAGAGGATTACCCATGGAGTAGAGACGCTCGCCCTTCGGCAGGTCGCCGCGGATTGCCGCCTTGTCGAAAGTGAAAAATGGCGCGTCGCGCTTCTCGAGGCGCACAATGGCGAGGTCATTGGGCACGTCCACGCCCAACACCTGGACATCGCCGTGACTGCCATCGGCGGCCACGTATTCGAGCCGGTAGGTTTTCGGTTCAAGCGCAACCTGCGAGACCACGTGATAATTCGTAATGGCGAGCCCGTCGGGAGCGACCAGAAATCCCGAGCCGATCGATGTCTGACGGCCCGCATCGGCGACCAGGGTGCGAATCTGCAGGAGCCGCTGCGGCGCGGCGGCATAAATAGTCTCCGCGGTCGAAGACGCACCCTGGGCCGCGAGCGCGGTGCCGCCGTCGATCACGGCGATCATTGTGAGGCATCGAAGCGTGCGGCCTAGGATTGTAATCAGAACCTTCAAAAATCCCTCCGGACGCTATGCCGTTTGCCAGGCTTGCAGGCCAGCGCAGCCCGGATCATCACTTTTCCCCTGTTTGATATCAAACATATGCCGACCGCATCTGGCTATTCCGCCAGTTGTAACTCCGCGAGTATTGTCCTTGCGGCAGCTTCGTCCAAAGAAATAAAATCGACCGGCCCGGTACTATCGTTGCCGGAGGTAACCACTGAGGCCGCGACCATGCCGGCCAGCCCACCTACGATCGTCGCTCCGGTTACAGTATTGTGCCTCTCGCTGGTCTTTGCGAGAAAGAAATACGTGCGACCAGATTCCGTTTTGATGTCGCGCTTGCTTTCGCCGGGAAACATTGTCTCAGTGGCCAAGAGCTGGTGACGACCTGCGGGGCGATCGGCGTAGATATAGGTACCGGTCTTTAGAGTACCCATCGGGCGACCATCGAGCTTTACGTCACTGACGGTGGCAGTAAGGCCGCTCGCTTTCTCCTGGAGCAGGACAATGCGCGACTGGCCCGGTCTTGGCGGGCCCAGCTTCTGCACCACTCCTGCGTAATCGAAACCTGTCCTTTCGCTTGCACAACCCGACAAAAACACTGCGGCAACACACATCGCCACACCACGCCCCAACATCATGCCCTCCGTGCCCACTCCATGCTCGAACAGGTTCATATCGAAAAACACGGTTTGGTTGCAATAGCGTAAGAACTCTTCCCGCATGCGAAGTCACCACAGCCAGCAACCTGGATAAGGCAGGATTGGACGGCGAAGATTGTCGCAGCGCGCCCGCACGTGGCAGCTACCGCCGATGGCCGAGCGAGCAACGGGAGACTTTGAAACCTCTTCCGCGAGAGCGCAGCCGTTTCACTGTTGCAGAACTTAATCAGGTCAGGCCCCAAGTTGAGGCCTGACCGGCTCTGGCTTCAGCACTTCGGGTTATTCGGCGGGCATTTTTTGGCCGCTGCGGCGGGCGCTGCGGGTCTCGGCGGTGGCGGAGCTGCTCGCGGCGGCGGTGGCGGAGCCGGACGCGCGATCTGGGGAGCCGGCCGCGGCGGCGGCGGTGGTGCGGCTCGGACCGGTGGGGGCGGTGCTGGCCTCGCTATTTGCGGCGCAGGCCGCGGCGGCGGAGGAGCGGCCCGGGCGGCCGGCTCTGGCGGGCGAATTTGCGGCGCGGGCGCGGCCAACGGCTTGGGAGAAGCTACCGCGGGTTTGGGCGGCGGTGGTGGCGGGGTCAAAGCCGCCTTCGGCTTTGATTCCGGAACGAGCGGCTTTGCCTGAGAGGCCGAGCCACCTGCTTTTGGTCCCCTGGGAGACACCTCCGTGCCAGACGTTTTCGGACCGCCTGCGGCCGCCGGAACGTTGGGGGTTGATGCGGTCGGAGACCTCGATCCCGGCGCAAGTTTTTCATTGGGGTTCGGCGCTCCGGGCACCGGTCCGGCCGCGCCCGAAGGCACGGCAGGGGCACCCTTTGTGCCCGGCACTGGCAGCGTATTGGCCTTCGGTAATGCTTGCGGGGATACGTTTGCAGGCAACGGCTTGTTCGGTGCCGCATTCGGCGCGCCTGGAGTACCGGGAGTACCTGTCTTTACAGCGGGATTGATGGCGGCGCTCGGCGGCACCGGCAGTTTTCCCTGCTGGATCAGCGTGGCCCTTTGCGCCACCGAGGGCGGCAGGGCCGCAGTCGCCGCGGTCGGCGTTGCGCCACCCGGCCCGGGCGCGCCCTTCGCTGCGCCAGCTTGCGGAGCGCCAGTTCCCGGGGCAACGGGCCGCGGCTGAGGCGGCTGATTGATGACATTGTTGATGACCGTGGTGTTGTGGATGTTGTTGAAGATGATGTTGTTCGGCGGAGGCGCGACATAAATAGGCGGCCGAACATAGACCGGGATCGGCACGAAGAACGGTTGCGGCAGGATGAACAGCCCGATCGGCACGATCGGCGGCGCCAGGATGATGAAATCCGGCGGCGGCGGCGGCAGAAAAAACACCGGCGGCGGCGGTGGCGGGACAAAGCCGAAATCAGGATCGCTGAACACCAGCACGGGACGATCCATATAGATGATCTCGTCCGGTGGTGGCGGCAGCACGTCGTAGTCATACACCGCAAATGACGGCGGCGGCTCGAGCGCGGCGGTGAGAATGGCGAGCCGGCGGCGAGCGTCGCCGGCATGGGGCCCGCGCGGATAGCGCCGCAGGTAAGACCAATAGGCCGGCGGCGTGTCGGCGCGATAGGTGCGAAGCCAGGTAATCGCCTCGCGCCGCGCGGCGAGGATGGCGCGGACACGTCTGGCCAGGGGATCACCGGGATAGGCAGCCAGGAAATCCTCATAACCGGGCAAGGTGTCGCGTTCGAGGGCTGCGGCGTAGGCATCCTGCACACCGAGGTCGCGGATCGGCCTGTTCCTCATCGCGGCGGCCTGATCCGGCGGTGCTTGCGCCGGCGCATCCGGCGAGCGATCGAAGAACATGAAGGCAGCATCGATCTTTTCGGCGTTCCACGGCACTTGCGCACCCTTGCTGGCGTCGTTGACGCGCAGCCTTACGCGGCTGAAGACCTCCGGCAACGGCAGTCCGCCGGTGCGGATCATCTCCGCGAGTGACTGGGCGTAGATGCCATAATTCCCCTGCTCGTTCGGAGCGACCGTGCCCGGGGCGGCGTTGAATCCGATCAGCATGCGCGGATCCGGCTCGACCAGCGCAAGCCCGCTCGCAATCGGTTGGCCGCCCTCGATAAAGGGCTGCTGGCGCGCCGCGTCCAGCACGACGATGCTGGCCTTCAGCGGCAGCGAAGCGAGCTGGCGGGTGTAGTCACTGATCCGCAATCCTTCGATCGGAATGTCGACGTCGCGGCTGAGCGCTGAATCGACAGGTATGAAATAATTCTCGCCGGCGACCTGCATTCCATAACCCGCAAGATAGACCATCGCGACGGTGCCCGGGCCTGATGCCTGGGCCTTCTGGATGAAGTCACGAAAGCTTCGGCGCAGCGTGTCGGCGTCAAGGTCGCGCGCCCCGACCACGTCGAAGCCCGCCGCTTGCAAGGTCTGCGCGATCAGGCCGGCGTCGTTAGCCGCCGTCGCGAGCGGCGACTTGGCGTAAGCGCCGTCGCCGACGACGAGCGCAATCCGCTTTTCCGGCTGCTGCGCGGCAGCAGTTCTCAGCGTCGGAAGCCCGGACAACAGCATCAGGCATAGCGGAAAAATCCAAAAGGCCTTGGTCATAGGCATGGCTCCTGCCGCTCACGATCTACCAGAGCATCTGCGCATTGGACACTGGGCTACCTGAACAGGGTTTGAACGAAGGGCGCGGCAATAAGGCTATGCGGCGGGCAGACGGCAATCAGCCAACCATTTCCACTCTGCCGTCCCTGAGGCGGTAGATGCCGCCGGCCACCTTGAGCGTGCCTTGCGCAACCGCCGCGCTCAGAATCGGTGTCGCCGATCCTAGTTTGGCAACGTTATCGACCACGTTCTGCCTGATCGCGTTGCCAAGCACATCACCGGCTTGTTGCGATACCGCCTTCACCGCAGGCGCGATGCCCGTGACCAGCGAGGGCATGTGTCCGGGCAATGTGGTGTCGTCCTTGAGAGACTTTATCGTCGCACTGACCGCGCCGCAGCTATCGTGACCCAGAACAAGGATCAGAGGCGCACCAAGAATGGCAACGGCATATTCCAGACTCGCGACGGATTCATTGTTGGCGAAATTGCCCGCCACGCGGCAAACAAAGAGATCGCCCCGGCCGCTGTCGAAAGCGTATTCGGGAGCGATGCGCGAATCGGCACAGCTTAAGATGGCGGCGTAGGGGTTCTGGCCCCCGACCAATGCTTCCCGCTCATGCTTGAAGTCATGCCGCAACGAAACGCCCTCGACATAGCGCGCATTGCCTTTCAGCAGGCGTTCGAGCGAAGCGTCCGGCGACAACACGTTTTGTGGTTTCGGCGGCGCCTTCGCTTCCTTGGCGCCAGCCGCGTTCGCCAACAACAGCCCCACTGTCGAGGCCGCACCACCAAGCACGCTGCGCCGCGAAGGCTTGAACCTGGAAGTAGAATTTTGACGGCACATCTCGCACATAGGAAAATCCTTTCCGCGTTAGAGGGTCTGCACATCCACCACGCCTGACACCGCCTTGATCGCGCCGGCAATCTGCGGCGAGACCTTGAAGCGGCCCGGCAGCTTCATTTCCACTTCGGTTTCGAGGTCGAGCATCATGACCAGCGAGACGTCACCGTCAGCCCCTGACGCTGCCGCCGGCTTGGCCTGGGGACGGACTGTACCCCCTTGCGGCCCGGCCTCGGGCATCTGCAGCCGCCGGGCGATGGATTCGAGCGGCTTCGTATCGCGCACAAAGATGCGCAGCCCTTTCTGGGTTTTGGCCGCGGCGTCATCGAGCGGCTCGGCGTGCAGCACTCTGGCGCGGACATCCTCGCCCTGCAGCTCGGCGCCTAGTTGCAACAGGACGGCAGCCCCCGGTTCCAGCACGTCACGATACTGGGCAAGCCCTTCGGAAAACAGCACGGCCTCGAAATGCCCGGTCGGGTCCGACAGACCGATGATGCCCATCTTGTTGCCGGTTTTGGTCCGCCGCTCCATGCGCGAGACCACGGTTGCGGCAACCTTGCCCGCGGTCGCGCCGGTTTTGACGGCACGCGAGAACTCAGACCAGGATTGCACCCTCAGGCGTTTCAGCACGTTCGCATAATCATCGAGCGGATGGCCGGACAGGAAGAAACCGATGGCGTCATATTCACGGCGCAACCGCTCGGCCGGCAACCAGGGTTCGACCTGCGGCAGCATGATGGTCGGTGCATCCGCAGCTCCGCCGAACATGTCGTTCTGTCCGACGGACGCAGCCTCGTGGCTGCGCTGGCAGGCCGCCAGGATCGCCTCAGCGCCCGCAAACACCCGTGCGCGATTGGAATCGAGCGCGTCGAACGCGCCCGCCGCAGCCAGGCTCTCGATGACCCGCTTGTTGATCGCGCGCGGATTAACGCGACTGGCGAAATCGGCCAGTGAGGTGAACTGCCCCTCGCGGCGCGCCTCCACGATCAGTTCGACGGCTTGGGGGCCAACGCCCTTGAGTGCGGCGAGCGCGTAGTAGATGGTGCCGCTACTGACCTCGAACGTGGCGCCGGAGCGATTGACCGACGGCGCCTCGACCTTGATCCCAAGCCGCTGCGCTTCGCCACGAAATTCAGACAGCTTGTCGGTATTGTTGAGGTCGAGCGTCATCGACGCCGCCAGGAACTCGACCGGGTAATGCGCCTTCATATAGGCGGTGTGATACGACACCAACGCGTAAGCGGCGGCGTGGCTTTTGTTGAAACCGTAATCGGCGAATTTCGCGAGCAGCTCGAAAATGGTGTCGGCTTGCCCTTTTGGCACACCATTCTTGACCGCGCCGGCGACGAAGCCTGCGCGCTGCTGTTCCATCTCCGAGCGGATCTTCTTGCCCATCGCGCGCCGCAACAGGTCGGCTTCGCCGAGCGAATAGCCGGCCATCACCTGCGCGATCTGCATCACTTGTTCCTGGTAGATGATGACGCCGAACGTCTCCTTCAGGATCGGCTCGAGCATGGGGTGCAGATATTCCGGCTCTTCATCACCATGTTTGCGGGCGCAGTAGGTCGGAATGTTCGCCATCGGGCCGGGACGATACAGCGCCACCAGCGCGATGATGTCCTCGAAGCGGTCGGGCCGCATGTCGACCAGCGCGCGCCGCATGCCCTGACTTTCAACCTGGAACACGCCGACCACATCGCCGCGCGCGAGCATCTGGTAACTGGCGGCATCGTCGAGCGGCAGGGTTGCGAGATCGACATCGACCCCACGGCGCTTGAGCAATTTCACGGCGACATCAAGAACCGTCAGCGTCTTGAGGCCGAGGAAGTCGAATTTGACGAGGCCCGCAGGTTCAACCCATTTCATATTGAACTGGGTCACAGGCATGTCCGACTTCGGATCGCGGTAGAGGGGGACGAGTTCGCTGAGCGGCCGATCACCGATCACGATACCGGCGGCGTGGGTCGACGCGTGCCGCGTCAAACCCTCCAGCCGCTGTGCTATGTCGAAGGCGCGCGCCACCACCGGATCCTCGTCGCGAAACGCCTGCAGCTTCGGCTCACTCGCGATCGCGGCCGCCAGCGTCACGGGGGCGGCCGGGTTCTGCGGCACGAGCTTCGTCAGCTTGTCGACCTGCCCATAGGGCATCTGAAGCACGCGCCCGACATCGCGCAGCACCCCCCTCGCCTGCAGTGTGCCGAAAGTGATGATCTGCGCGACTTGATCGCGGCCGTAGCGCTGCTGCACGTAATCGATCACCTCGCCGCGCCGGTCCTGGCAAAAATCGATGTCAAAGTCAGGCATCGACACGCGCTCGGGATTGAGAAAGCGCTCGAACAGGAGGCCGAACCGGATGGGATCGAGATCGGTGATGGTCAAGGCATAGGCGACCAGCGAGCCCGCGCCGGAGCCACGGCCGGGGCCCACCGGAATGCCCTCTGCCTTTGCCCATTTGATGAAGTCAGCAACGATCAGGAAATAGCCCGCATAATTCATGCGGGTGATGACATCGAGCTCGAAGGCCAGCCGGGCGCGATAATCCTCCTCGGAGGTGCCCTGTGAAAGCCCGTGCACCTGGAGCCTCTGGCCAAGGCCCTCCTCGGCCTGGCGGCGCAATTCCGCCGCTTCGTCGCTTTCGGCGTCCGCGGCGTTGGCCGCTGCACCAACTGTGAACCGTGGCAGGATCGGCTTGCGCGTGAGGGGGCGGAACGCACAGCGCTCGGCGATCTCGACGGTGGAGGCGAGGGCCTCGGGAAGGTCGGCGAACAACACGGCCATTTCGGCGCGGGTCTTGAAGCGGTGATCGGGCGTAAGCTGCTCGCGGTCGGTCTCGGCGATCAAGCGTCCACCGGCGATGCAGAGCAGCGCATCATGGGCTTCGTAGTCGTCGGAGGTCGCGAAGTAAGGCTCGTTGGTCGCGAGCAGCGGAAATCCCCTCGCATAGGCCAGATCGATCAGCCCGGCCTCGATGCGGCGTTCCTTCTCGATGCCGTGGCGCTGTAATTCGACATATAGGCGGTCACCGAACAGTCGAGCCAAGCGTTCGCACCGCGATGCCGCCAGCGCCGCCTGGTCGGCGGCGATTGCCAATGAGATCGGTCCGTCGGGACCACCGGTCAGCGCGATCAGATCCTCGGCATCGCCCTCTAGCCAATCGAACTTGATATGCGGGGCCTGATGAACCGGCGTTTCCAGGAAGGCGCGGGAGTTGAGCCGCATCAGGCTGCGATAGCCGCGCTCGCGTGCTGCCAGCAGCACGATGCGCGAAGGCGCAGCCGCCATTGCATTGCGCGCGTTCGGGTCCTGGTCGCCGAAATCAACCGCGAGTTCACAGCCGATGATCGGCTGGATGCCATAGCCGGCCATCTTGTCGGAGAATTCCAGCGCGCCGAACATGTTGTCGGTGTCGGTCAGCGCCAGCGCCGGCTGGCGGTCGGCTTTCGCCAGTTCGCCGAGCTTGGCGATCTTGATCGACCCCTTCAGCAGGGAATAGGCCGAGTGGACGTGGAGATGGACAAATCCGGCATTGAACGGCGGCGCGGCGGGCTTTGACATGGTCGAGGTCAGCAATCACTGGGCTTGAGGGAACGCATGGTCGCCCTCAAAGGCCGACTCACGCCGCCCGATGGTGAAGCCACGGTTGGGAGGAGTCCACGCGGAACCCGCCACCGCCGGCCGCCGTCCGGCTTTTCCCCAGAGGGGTCGCCCAAATCCGGGCAATGGCTTCAGAGCTGGGGAAGCAACTGCGCCCAGACCGCGACCATTCCCACAAAAAGCACGATCGACGCCAGCGCCGCCGCCTCTTCCACGAAAACCTTCAACATCCCCGCCTCCTGACTATTGGAACATAAAGAGAACAATGTTCCGTTTCTGTTCTTAGGTCAAGGGCAGGTAGTGGGACAGTTTGGAAAATGACCCCGAAATAAAGTGCTTGGTTAACGGGACTGGCCTCTGGCGAGTGCTGCCGGGTGGCAAAGCCTGTCCGTCGCGCTAGCGGCCATCGGGTTCGCGGCCGGGCCTCCCGCGCGCTATATCGACACTCGATTTAGCGAGCTGGTTGGGTCCCTAGGACGTTTGGGGTGGCTCGTCATTCGTATTTCCCTGCCACGCCTTAAAGTGCTCAGCAATCCATTTGGCTGCATCATGCTCGGTAATGAAACCCTTGATGACTTCCGTTTCGCCATCGGGCCAGAGAATATCGACCCCCCAGCCAGATCCGGGATTTTTCCGCGCCACGAAAGTTGGTCGCTGCTCGGTCATCCTTCGAATATGCGCCTGTGGCAGCCCGGTTCAAGCCAGTTATCCTGCCACAATCAAACTGACCCACCACCCAAGGGCAAGTAGTGGGTCAGTTTGAAAAATGACCCCAAAATAAACCGCTTGGTCAGTGGGATTGACGATGCGTCTAACAGAAGAAGCCCGTCGCCATATCGACAATCGACTTGGCGAACTGGTTCGGGTCCCTAGCGCGTTCGGGATGGACAGTCATTCAAAGCCTTCGCCAATTCCAGCCCTTGCTGGCGACCCTGGGCGATGCCGTGAGCGATTGCTCTCACAACGTATTCTGCCTGGCTCTCAGAGAGGTCTTTAAGGGGTGCCCATGCGAGCTCGATTCGGCGGGCGCGTTGGATGTCCATTTCTGTTATTTCGAGCGGCTTTATCGGCATCCCTTATTTTATCACATTCCAAGGGGCAAAACAGGGGAGCATCGCTGCCACAATCAAACTGACCCGCTACCCGAGAGCGGGTGAACGAGAACTTGCATTAATATTCTACCGCCCACCGATCGCGCGCTTTCGAAGCCGCAGCACGGCCGTAGTCAAACTGACTCCCATTGAAAAAAGCCCCGGCCGAGGCCGGGGCTTGGACTTGTTGGGGTCGGGCGAGCGCGAGAATTAGTAGCGCGCGACCACTGGCCCGCCGAATTTATAGTTGATGCGTGCGGTGAACAGGTCGACATCCTGGCGAATACGGTCCGTGCCGCTGAACGCGCCACCCACTACCGTGGTGAAGCTGACGTCGCGCGTGCCCATGAACAGGTGATCGTACTCGAAGCCGAACGACCAATTCGGGGAGAAGCCGTATTCGAGGCCGATCCCGACCGTGCCACCCCATCGGGTCTCTTTGGCCGTATCGGTTAGAAGGCCGCTCGGGATATCAAATATGCGATACCTGTCGTCGGTGACGGCCGCGCCGCCCTTCAGATAAACAAGCGCGTTGTTCCAGGCATAGCCGACCTGACCGGTGAACAAGCCGAATGCGTCGATGCGCGATTGGTTGCGATCAGTGGGGATGGCCAAGCTGATATTGTCACCCCTGAAATCGGCCCAGTTGCCCTGCGCTTCCAGGCCGAATACCCAGGCTGCGCTCTGCCACCGATAGCCGATCTGTCCGCCAACCGTTGCGCCGGTTGCATCGTGGCAGCCTTCAGGGCCGGGGGGAACAACAACCCTGCCAACGAGAACGGCCGTAGTGAGATCCCAGCACTTGTGGCTCGTGCCACCGCCACCGTTGACGCCGATGTAGAAGCCGCTCCAATCATAGACCGGGGCGACCATTACAGGCGCCTTTGTATAAGTCCGCGCCGGGAGATCCGCGGCAGCCGCGGGTGCAGCGGCGGCAAGCGCGATCACGCCCGCTGCAATGAATGACAATCTCTTCATCTTTGAATTCCTGTGTTCGAATCTGCACAGCCCCACAACCGGAATTGTTATCAGTGTTGGCTGGCAATGCTGTAGCTCGCCTGCCACATCCGAGCGAAAAACAATATTACCAAAATTTAAATTAGCCTTATGTGCCAGCCATTTATCGGAACTTTTTGCTACCAAAAGTTCCCACGTCGGCTAGGCGACAGAAGCGGCTTGATCCGAGATTGGTTCGCGCTAGGGAACGGTTCCAGCCCGGACTGTCATCACATGTTTGAAAATTCGCGGCAGGACGCGAAGTCGGCCTCGCCCGCGACTAATCCAGTTCGACAACTTCGCCGTCGACCAGTGACACCCGCCGATCCATCCGGCCCGCCAGTTCCATATTGTGGGTGGCGATCAGCATCGCGACCCGCGTCGCCTTCACCAATTGCATCAAGGCCTGGAACACGTGATCGGCGGTATGCGGATCGAGATTACCTGTCGGTTCGTCGGCGAGCAGTGCCCGCGGCGCGTTGGCAACCGCGCGCGCGATCGCAACGCGCTGCTGCTCACCGCCGGACAGCTCTGCCGGCCGATGTTTGATGCGGTCGCCGAGACCGAGATAGGCCAGGATCTCGGTGGCGCGCTTGACGGTCTCTGACCGCTTCAGGCCGCGGATCATCTGCGGCAGCATGACATTTTCGAGCGCGGAGAACTCCGGCAATAGCCGGTGCGACTGATAGACGAAGCCGATATCGGTGCGACGAATAAGAGTACGCTCCACATCCGACAGGCCAGAAGTGGGTGCTCCCCCGACATAGACTTCGCCGTCATCGGGGCTTTCGAGCAGGCCGGCGATATGCAGCAACGTCGATTTGCCGGCGCCCGATGGCGCCACCAGCGCCACGGACTGGCCTGCCCACAGCGCGAGCTTGGCGCCATTGAGGATGGTCAGCGTCGTTACGCCCTGCGTGTAGTGGCGCTTGATCTCGTGGAGATAGACGACCGGTACATCTTCCGTCCCCTGCTCCATCTGTCCCTCACTCGTACCGCAGCGCTTCGACGGGGTCGAGGCGGGCAGCACGCCAGGATGGATAGAGAGTCGCGAGGAAGGAGAGCGTCAGCGCCATAATCACGACGGCGCTGGTTTCGCCAATGTCGATCTCGGCGGGCAGCTTGGAAAGAAAGTACAGTTCCGGCGAGAACAGCTCGGTGTTGGTGAGCCAGGACAGGAATTGCCGGATCGATTCGATGTTCAGGCAGATCAGCATGCCGACCAGAAACCCCGTGAGCGTGCCGACAACGCCGATCGCAGAGCCTGTGATCAGGAACACCCGCATGACGGCGCCTTGCGAGGCGCCCATGGTGCGCAGGATTGCAATATCGCTGCCCTTGTCCTTCACCAGCATGATCAGGCCGGAAACGATATTGAGCGCCGCGACCAGCACAATCATGGTGAGGATCAGGAACATGACGTTGCGTTCGACCTGAAGCGCGTTGAAGAAGGTGGAATTGCGCTGCCGCCAGTCGACCAGGAACACCGGCCGCCCGGCAGCTTCCGTCACGCTCTTGCGGAAGGCATCGATCCGGTCGGGGTTGGTGGTAAACACCTCGATCGCGGACACGTCACTGTTGCGGTTGAAATAGGCCTGCGCCTCGGCGAGCGGCATGAACACGAAGCTTGCGTCATATTCCGACATGCCGATCTCGAACACCGCCGCGATTCTGTAAGGTTTGATACGTGGCGTCGTTCCCATCGGGGTCACGGCGCCCTTCGGTGAAACCAGAGTGATCATGTCGCCGGCGTGGAGGGATAGCGTGTCGGCGAGCCGGCGGCCGATGGCGACGCCCTGCCCCTCATCAAAACCCTCGAGCGTACCCTGTTTGATGTTCTTGGCGATCGAGGTGAGATTGTTGAGATCGTCGGCGCGGATGCCACGGATGAAAACGCCGGCCGCATTGAACGGCGAGGATCCCAGTCCCATTCCGTCCACCACAGGTGCTGCAAGCCGAATACCCGCGACCTGATTGATGCGCTCGGCAACGTCCTTCCAATCGGTGAGCGGCGATTCCAGCGGCTGCACCAACAGATGGCCATTGAGGCCGAGAATCTTGTCCAGCAATTCCTTGCGGAAGCCGTTCATCACCGCCATCACGATGATCAGCGTGGCGACACCGAGCATGATGCCGAGAAACGAGAAACCGGCGATGACCGAGATGAAGCCTTCCTTGCGACGTGCCCGCAAATAGCGTCCCGACAGCAACCACTCGAATGGCGCGAAAGGTGGGGTTCGAACTGGCTCGCTCATGGCTTCATCCATAGGCCGATTTTCACACGATTCGGGCTAAATGTAGCCGCGATGGCTGAGATCCCGATGCCCGCGGTGGATAATTCACTACGTCAGCCGCGCCAGCACTTCCGCCGGGCTCAGATTTTCACGCATTCCGCCGCTGCGCCGCTTCAGCTCGAGCTTGCCTTCGGCGAGGCCCTTGGGACCGACAAGAATTTGCCAGGGAACGCCGATCAGATCGGCGGCGGCGAATTTGGCGCCGGCGCGCTGATCGGTGTCGTCGTAAAGGACCTCGACGCCTTTGGCCGTCAACTCGCGGTATAGCTGTTCACAGGCCGCGTCGGTGTCCGCCGAGCCCTGCTTCAAATTCAGGATGACAGCCTTGAATGGGGCGACCGCTTCCGGCCATTTGATCCCGGCGGCGTCATGGCAGGCCTCGATGATGGCGCCGACCAGACGCGAGACGCCAACGCCGTAGGAGCCGCCATGAACCGCGACCTCGGCGCCATCGGCACCCGCAACCATAGCCTTCATCGCGTCAGAATATTTGGTGCCGAAATAAAAGATCTGTCCGACCTCGATACCCCGCGTGTGCACCTTGTTCTCGGCCGGCACTTCGCGGTCGAAGCGCCCGGCGTCGTGCACGTCTTCCGTCGCGGCGTAGACCGAGGTCCACTGCTTGATGATCGGCGTCAGATCGCCCTCGTAATCGATCTCCTCGCCCGGCACGGGCAGGTTGAGCACGTCGCTGTCGCAATAGACCGCGGACTCGCCGGTCTCCGCGAGCACGATGAACTCATGGCTGAGATCACCTCCGATCGGTCCAGTCTCCGCGCGCATCGGGATCGCCTTCAGCCCCATCCGGGCAAAGGTCCTCAAGTAAGCGACGAACATCCGGTTGTAGGCGCGCCGCGCCGCGGCCTCGTCGATATCGAATGAATAGGCATCCTTCATCAGGAATTCGCGCCCGCGCATGACGCCAAAACGCGGCCGCTGTTCGTCGCGGAACTTCCACTGGATGTGGTAAAGGTTGAGCGGCAGGCTCTTGTACGATTTGACGTAAGCGCGGAAAATCTCGGTGATCATTTCCTCATTGGTCGGCCCGTACAGCAATTCACGCTTGTGCCGGTCGGTGATGCGCAGCATCTCCGGGCCATAGGCGTCGTAGCGGCCGCTTTCGCGCCAGAGATCGGCGAGTTGCAGCGTCGGCATCAGCAACTCCAGGGCGCCGGCGCGGTTTTGCTCCTCGCGGACGATCTGCTCGATCTTCTTCAACACGCGAAGGCCCAGCGGCAGCCAGGCATAGATGCCCGCCGCCTCCTGCCGGATCATGCCCGCACGCAGCATCAGCCGATGCGAGACGATCTCGGCCTCTTTCGGGTTCTCCTTGAGGATGGGAAGCAAGAAACGCGACAGTCGCATGGGCACACCGGAATCGGTCAGGCACGGGAAGCCTGCAGTGAAACCGGATCGGGTGCAAAAACACAAGGGCGGGGATCGGCAAAAAGCCGCTAAGCAAACGGATTTCCTGTCGTTTTGCTGATCCGTTTCACCTCGCCATTAGGGCGCAAAGGGGTCGATCGGAACCTAGAAGAGACCCTCACTGACCCGGTGAGCGCGCCGGGACGTCAAAATCGTCTTCCAGCGTGATCTGCTGAAAGTCGGTCCGGGCATCAATGCGCACGTGCCAACGGCCGGGAAAGGGGATCGGGACGTCAGGCACGTGCCAATAGCCGTCGGAGCCCAGCGTCGCCTTGCGCTTTAACGGCTCGATGCCGCGTTCGGGCAGGCTGAGATAGAGCGTGGCTTCCTTCGCCGGCAGCTTTTTTCCGTTACCCGACATCAGCTGCAACACAAAGCCGTCGATACCGACCGTACCGGGCGAAATCAGGACCTGAAACATCGCGCGCTCGGAATGGATATGGATTGCCAGCTGCGCAGCCGGTGCCGCATGAGAAGTGATCAGCACCGCGACCGCAATGGGCGCAAACCATTGCTTGGCCCCCAAGATGTTCAGCCCCACGTCCCCACCCTCACATCTTCATGCCTGAATGATCGGGCGTCTTCTTCATTTCCCTATTGCCCGGACCGCCTGCGCCGGCCGGTCCTTGCGCTCCTATTCCCTGAATATCGAGCGAGAGAGAAACCTTGCCGGCCCGCTCGAACTCGAGCGTGAGCGGCAGCTTGTCGCCCTGCTTCAACGGGCTCTTCAGGTCGAGCAGCATCAAATGATAGCCGCCCGGCGCCAGCTTCACCGTCTTGCCAGGCTCGATCACAAGACCCTTGTCGAGCGGACGCATCGTCATCACACCGTTATTCATGGCCATTTCGTGGACCTGAACCTTGTCGGCGACATCCGCCGAGCCGCCGATCAGCCGGTCCGGCGTCGAGCCCTTGTTCTCGATGGTGAGGTAGCCGCCGCCGACTTTGGCGCCACCCGGCGTGGCGCGGCTCCAGGCTTGCGTGATCACGAGATCGCCGGCCTTGACCTCCTGGGCGGAGGCTGGGGCAGTGAATGGCGTCGCGAGGAGCGCCAAGCCGAAAAGTCCTTGGATGATTCGCTTCATGTGACGTTCCCGTCTAACTGCGCGTGCCTGTCGTCTCATTGAGACCACGGTTCGCCAAGGTGATGATGCCAACATCAAGCGTGTATTTCCTGGCGAAGAGATTGTCGAGCGCCGCAAGACTAGTAGCCCCGGCGACGGTCGATAGTTGATCCCGATCGTGGTTCGATAAGGATCGGGGTTGCCACCCGCATCTGACCAACTATACTCGTGATCATGGGTACCGGGCGAAATCACGCTGATTTGGGACCGCGGCGATTCTGGCGAAGGCTGGTTAGCGCGGCGGCCATCTATGCGCTGGTCATGCAACCGCTATTGTTGGAGGTGGTTGGTACCCAGCTAGCCAACGCTTCGACCCTTGAGGGATTTTCTCTATCCCAACTTTGCTTGCATAACACAGACGGCAGCCCGCTTGCGCCGGCTGGTCAGACCAAACACCCTGCTCATGACCATTGTTTGCTGTGTTTTACGGGAGCTTTTCATCTCCTGGATGCACCCTGGCAGGTAGCGGTCTCGTCCGCTAGCCTGGAATTCAGCAAGGTACAGCAATCAGCGCATCCGCTGCGCCTATCTTCGTTCTCGCGATACTCCGTCGCAAGTCCCAGGGGTCCTCCGCTCGCCGCGTGATGCACGACAGCCTCGAAGGCTGCCACTAGCTGCTTTCACGTTTTTGACCGGAGAATCCTGATGTCTCGACACCTGCTGCGTTCACTTGCGCTGGCGAATTTTATCGCGTTGGCGTTCACCTCTCATGCCCTAGCTCACTGCTTCGTCGGCGCCCGTTTTCTTCCAGCTACGCTGGCGACCGACGATCCCTGCGTCGCCGACGAAATGTCGATGCCAACCGTTACACGAGTAAAAACCCCGGACATGCCGCCCGGCGTCGAGTGGGATATTTCGGGCGACTTTTCAAAGCGCATCACCGAAAACTTCGGCGTCTCGTTCAGTCAAACCTGGACCCACATTCGCCAACCCGACGGCACAGTCACGGCGGGATTTCAAAATCTCGGAACGGCGTTCCAGTTTCAGGCGCTGAAGGATCGGCAGCACGAGTTTGCATTGCTGTTCGGGCTCAATGTCGATTGGGGCCATACCGGTTCAACCGGATCTGGTCTGGCCGACACATTCAGCCACGTTACCCCGACGGTCAGTTTCGGGAAAGGTTTTGGCGATTTGCCGGATGGCTTTTCATGGCTTCGTGCATTCGCGGTGACCGGACAGGCCGGCTATCAAATTCCCACGAACTCCTTCGATTTCACCCAGAACGTCTTTATTCCACAACAGTTGGTTTACGGCGCATCCTTGCAATACAGCATGCCCTACCTGAAATCCGAGATCATTGATCTTCAGCTTCCTGAGTTTTTCAATCATCTTATTCCGATCGTCGAAGCAAGTTTTACGACGCCGGTCGCGAATAATTTCGGCAATCCCTACACCACGACTGGAACGATCAACCCCGGTGTGATCTGGGTCGGAAGCTATTTCCAGGTGGGCTTGGAGGCCGTGATACCGATCAATCGCGAAAGCGGCAGCGGGGTCGGCGTTCTCGGCCAGTTGCATCTGTATCTCGACGACATGTTCCCGACGGGCATTGGACGGCCTTTGTTCGGCGGCACCTCTACCCCTCCCCGCAAATTGACCTTTTGAGGCTGCACCATGCGAACACTAACTTTTGCGACATTGGCCCTCCTCACCGTCGTGGCAAACACCGCCGTCGAGGCTCACGCCTTTCTCGACCATGCGGAGCCCCGCGTTGGAAGCACCGTGCCAACCGGACCCCGAGAGGTCATTCTTTTCTATAGCCAGAATCTGGAGCCGGCATTCAGCTCCGTCGAAGTGAGCGATGGCAACGGCGCGCGCGTCGATCTAGGCAAGCCAAGGATTAGCGCCGGCGTCATGCGTGTCGGGCTAAAGCAATTGCCGCCGGGGACCTATAAGGTTCGCTGGGAGGTTCTGTCGGTCGATACCCATACAACCGAGGGCAGCTTCTCCTTTCATGTCGGAAAGTAAAGGCCGCGGTTAAAAAGATGCGACGGGCGATCCGCTCCCTTCGTCGGTCCGGCCGTTGCATCAAATCGTACCTGGCGTGGAGAACATTTTGATCAATCCGCTGATCGCCGTGCGGGATATTCACTTCGTTTCGTCGGTGATTGTCGCGGGGGTCGTCTTCTTTGATTTGTTCGTCGCTTCGCCGGCCTTGCGGCGCGGCGCGGCCATGGCCATGTTTAGAAACCGCACCGCCAGAATTTTATGGATCGGTCTTTTCGTGTCGATCCTTTCGGCCTTTGCATGGCTTTGCCTTTTGTCTGCCCGGATTGCCAGCAAGCCGATAGAAGAAGTCGTTGCGGACGGCACGATCTGGATCGTTCTTTCGCGAACACAGTTTGGCTTCGCCTGGGGGTTGCGATTCTTGTTCGCCGTCATGCTTGCCGTCAGCCTTTGGCTACGATCGGCAGGGAACTCGAGCCCGTCTTTATGGCAGAGGTTTCCGGCCACACTGTTGGCCGGGGCGTATCTCGGCTCGCTGGCCTTTGCAGGGCATGGTCAAGAAGGTCTCGGTCTTGAAAGAAACATTCATCTTGCGGCGGACTTCCTGCATCTGATCGCGGCCGGTCTCTGGCTTGGGGGCCTCATCCCCCTTGCGCTGTTGCTGGTCTATCTACGCCGATTCCGCGAGGAGACCTGGACATCCGTGGCGTGCGACACCGCCAGTCGCTTCTCCAATCTCGGCATCCTCGCCGTCGGAGTGTTGCTGATCAGCGGAACAATCAATGCCGCATTCCTGATCGGTGGCATGCAGAGCCTCATCGACACACGTTATGGCCAATTGTTACTCCTCAAAATAACGTTGTTCGCCGCGATGGTCTGTCTGGCCGGGATCAACAGGCAGTACCTGCTGCCCCGACTTTGCAACAAGGTCGGAATTGATTTGAGCACTCGAACGGTCCAGTGGCTGGTGCGCAGCGCGCTGGCCGAAACTGCTCTCGGGCTGGGCGTCGTCATTATCGTCGGAATGCTCGGCGTCATGGCGCCTGCAACGGATATGGCTACGCATCTTCATTGAATCGTCTTCTGTCATGTCGCGACCATGCGTCTACGCCGCAACAGACACCCGGCGAAGTTCGCACCGCGCCCTCTCCGGCTGCCCTTTACCTTACTATATTACCTTCATTCCCTTTCCCTTTTCTTAGGCGCCATTTGGTCGGCGATTAAATTCCATTCATTTCAGAAGTTGCTCGAATATTGAACAATCGTTGCTGAAATTGATGACAAGACGAAAATTATGGTCTACGAGTGCGAGTTCAGACTAACCGCAAGGTCGAAGTCTGGTGGTCCAAGTCTCGGGAGGAGCCCTGACGCGCACCAAGCAGCGTCGTCCCGCCAATCAAAATCAAATCTATATTTCGGGAAAATAGGGTCGACACAATTTTTAGAGCAGGGCTTCTTGCCCTGCTCTTTTTTCTTTTGGAAAGCTGGTTTCTCCTGCAGGGCTAGCTGGCCTGGAAATCCCGAATCCGACGTCAATCCCGCTCGAGAAAATTCGATCCGATATCGGCCTTCTTTTTGATCGGATCGAAGTCGCAATAGACGCCATCGGCGAGCAGCGTGTAGCTCGAAACGATCCTGTACTTGTCGAGCTTGACGGAGTTCAAGCCGATCAGATTGGTATTGGTTCCACCATTCCATTTGAACGGGGTCGGGCTCGACGCCTTTTCGCAGGCCGCAACCGCTTCCGCAAAGACATAGCCTTCAACAAACGCCTTCATGGTCTGAAGCTGAGCGTTGGTTTTCCAATTCATGTAAAAGGACGCGGCAAAGCCCGCGATGGTCAGAAGCAAGAGCCCGACAATGATCCGCTGGAACGTCATTTCCCTCTTCTCCCCAATCCCCAAGAAAATGCTCTAAAGAATATCAACCGGTCACGCGATCAGAACGGCATCCCCATCAGCCGGGACAGCCGATCGATGTTGAGGAAGCCTGCATGATAGGCCGCCAAGCCCGCCGCAAAAATGACCGCCGACAGCAGCGTCGTCCAAATCAGCTTTCGCCCCATCTGGCTCGCGACCGGCGCACCAGGATCGGTGCCCGCAACGCTCTCGCCATCCTCGTGCTGGCTGCGCACGCCAAACGGCAGCGTCACGAACAGCACGACCCACCATAAGACGAAGTAGATCGCAAACCCGGTTGAGATGGTGTAGGCCATCGCGGTTCAAGCCTGCTCGATTTCGACAAGCGCACCGGAAAAGTCCTTGGGATGCAGAAACAGCACCGGCTTGCCGTGGGCGCCGATCTTGGGCGTGCCGTCGCCGAGCACGCGCGCGCCCTCCTTGATCAAGGTATCGCGCGCCGCGATGATGTCGGGCACGTCATAACAGATGTGATGGATGCCGCCGTCGGCATTGCGCTCGAGGAATTTGGCGATCGGCGAGGTCGCGCCGAGCGGCTGGATGAATTCGATCTTGGTGTTGGGCAAAGTCACGAACACGGTGATGACGCCGTGCTCGGGCAGCGGCACCGCCGCGGAAATATCGGCGCCGAACGCCGCGCCATAGATCCTGGCGGCCTTCTCGGCATCCCTCACCGCGATCGCCACATGATTAAGCCGGCCCAGCATGACGCTCCTCTGCCCCACTTATAGCTTGCGCGCACGGTTCGCAAAACCGGCAATCGCCGTGGAATCCGGTCAAAGCGCCGCGTGTGCGGCCGCCTGCTAACTAGACGGTCAGGACGTGAACGTAGCATAAGGGCTTTTTGCCCCACTGCTCATTCAACGAGGCGCGCACGGCCCGGCGCACCGATTCCGCCATTGCGTCGGGATCGCGCCGCCGCGCCCGCGGCAACCCTTCCACGGTCGACACCACGACGTCGAACACGATCTCGTCGATGATTTCTCCGGCCGTATTTTTTTCGGGTATTCCGACCAGATCGACCTCGGGATCGTCGGCCAGTTCGCCCTTGTCGGTCACCGCGATCGCGATAAAGGCACAGCCGGCAAAAGCCATGCGGCGCCGTTCGACCACGGCGCGTGATTTGGAATCCTCCAGGATGGCACCATCCTTGTAGAGCCGCCCGGATGGCAGCTCCTCGATGATGCCGGGCTCGCCCGGTCCGAGCTTGACCAGGTCACCATTGCGGCAGATCAGAGCCTTGACGCCCGCGGCCCCGGCCAGCTTGGCGTGCTCGAACAAATGCAGCGCTTCACCGTGAACGGGGATCAGGAGTTGCGGACGCACCCAACCAATCATGTCGCGCAATTCGTCGCGGCGCGGGTGCCCGGAGACGTGAACGAGGTGGGTTCGGTCGGTAATGACCTCGACACCCTGCGTGATCAGCCCGTTGATGATGGCACCCACCGCCTTCTCGTTACCGGGAATGGTGCGCGAGGAGAAGATTACGCAGTCGCCCTTGTTGAGCGTCACCTGCGGATGGTCGTCATTGGCGATGCGTGACAACGCCGCGCGCGGCTCACCCTGGCTTCCGGTACACAGCGCCAGTACCTTGTCGGGGGGAAAATGACCGTACAGGTCGGCGCCGCGGAAATTCTGCACCCCGTCGAGATGGCCGGTTTCGCGCGCCACCTGCACCACGCGCTCCATGGCGCGCCCGACCACTACCACCTCGCGCCCCGAGATGCGCGCGGCATCCGCTACCGCCCGCAGCCGCGCGACGTTGGAAGCAAAGGTGGTCACGGCGACCCGGCCCTTCGCCGACTTCACCAACTCAATAATGGTCTTGGCGACTTCGGCTTCCGACGGCGAACGCCCTTCCCGAACCGCATTGGTGGAATCGCCGATCAGCGCCAGCACACCGGCGTCACCGAGCTCACGCAACCGCCGCTCGTCGGTCGGCAGGCCGATGATCGGTGTCGGATCGATCTTCCAGTCGCCGGTATGTAGAACGGTCCCGGCCTCGGTGTGGATCGCCAACGCGTGCGACTCCGGAATCGAATGCGCCACCGGAATAAATTCGACATTGAACGGACCGAGGTCGATCCGTCCGCCAGACGGCACAATTGTGACCGGAATCTTCGGCGGATTGCGCTCGGAGGCGCATTTGGCCTCAAACAGCGCGGCGCTGAACTTGGTCGCATAGATCGGGCATTTCAGCTTGGGCCAGAGGTCGATGATGGCGCCGAAATGGTCCTCATGGGCGTGCGTCAGCACGAGGCCGATCAGATTCTTCCGTTCTTTTTCGAGAAAGCGGATGTCGGGCATGATGGTATCGATGCCCGGCAGATGCTCCTCATCGCCAAAGGACACACCTAGATCGACTGCGAGCCATGAGCGCTGATGGCGATTACCGAGGCCATAGATCGACAGGTTCATGCCGATCTCGCCAACCCCACCGAGCGGCGCGAAGGTCAATTCATCCGGTCGCGCCATCAGGCTGCTCCCGCGGAAGCGGCCGAGCCGAAATAGACGTCGCCCGCCGAAATTGGAACCCGCTCGCCGCCGGATGTCGCGACGATCATGCAGCCGGTATCATCGATGGTGTCGAACGTGCCCGCCACCGTCGCGCCGCCGCTATGGACGGCGACCGGCTGTCCAAGCCCGGCCGCGCGCTCTAGCCAGAGCCGCCGGATCTCACCAAAGCCGCGTCCGTGGTCCCAGAGGCTACGAAATTCCGCCCAGCTATCCGACAGGGTCGAGAACAATTCCTCGGCGCCGACATCGACGCCGATGGCCTTAAGCGAAGTCGCTGGCGTCGGCGTGCGATCTGGGGCGGCGACGACGTTTGTGCCAATGCCGACCACGACCGCGAGGTGATCGCCCGGTACAGCCTCCGCTTCCAGCAGGATGCCGGCGAGTTTTTGTTGTCCCGCCAGCACGTCGTTGGGCCATTTCAGCGAAAACTTCACATCGTCCGATCCCGCCGATCTGGCCGACGCCTCCATGCCCACCCTTTGCAGCGCCGTCTCCAGGGCAAGCCCCGCGGCGAAACCAAGCGTCGCCGCGACCGCGGGCGAAACGTCGATTATTTCGAGGATGCTGCAGGCAAGGTTCCCGCGCGGCGCGATCCAAGGGCGGTGTCTTCGCCCGCGCCCGGCGGTCTGTTCGGAGGTTACAAACCACATCGGCCCGCGCTCGCCGTCGCGGGCACGCGTTAAAGCCTCCGCGTTGGTCGAGCCGATGCTGTCAAAGGCAGCGAGCCGGTAACCCGCCGATATAGCTCGTGGGCCGAGCGAAAATGCCATCTCAGGGCTGATCCGGCTTTGCCAGATCTGTCTGGGCACCGATGGTTTTGTTGGGCATGATCTGCTCCGAAAACCGGGGTCCACTTTTCGGGATCATGCCCCTAAAAGAGTGACTTCGCCGCGACCGTGGCCACGCTCACCAGCGGCCCCGGATAGACGAAAAAGAAGATGTTGAAGAGGCCCGCGACCGCCAACACCGTGCGCAATTCCAGGCGCATCGGGTCGAGTTTGGCCAGCGGCTCGTCGAAATACATCACCTTGATGATGGTGAGGTAGTAAAACGCGCCGACGACGCTTGCGAGCACGCCGACCACCGCCAGCGTGAACAAGCCGGCTTTGATCGCGGCAACGAAAACGTAGAATTTTGCGAAGAAACCCGCGAGCGGCGGGATACCCGCGAGCGAAAACAGCAACATCGCAAAGAAGAACGCCAGCAGCGGGTTGGTGCGCGACAGTCCTGCGAAGTCGCTGATATTCTCGACATGCTGGCCGTTGCGCTTCATCGTCAGGATGACCGCAAAGGAGCCGAGCGTCATCGCCACGTAGATCGCAATATAGACCAGCACGCCCTGCGCGCCCTCCGCTGTCCCTGCAGCGAGCCCGACAAGGGCAAAACCCATATGACCGATCGAGGAGTAAGCCATCAGCCGCTTGATATTCTTCTGGCCGATGGCGGCAAACGATCCCAGCGCCATCGAGGCGATCGCGACGAACACCACGATCTGCTGCCATTGCGAGACAATTCCCGGAAACGCCGTGAGCGTCACACGGGTGAACACGGCAAGTGCTGCGACCTTCGGCGCGGAAGCAAAGAACGCGGTGACCGGCGTCGGCGCGCCCTCGTAGACGTCGGGCGTCCACATGTGGAA
>Ga0137403_10001003_pt1 | contig 35848 bp, 31 predicted proteins | sample CZOMad2_1_16fung_FD_122057 | JGI IMG/M metagenome (GOLD analysis project Ga0137403, IMG submission 122057) | Vadose zone soil fungal communities from Angelo Coast Range Reserve, California, USA - CZOMad2_1_16fungal (Hybrid Assembly) | ecosystem: Environmental > Terrestrial > Soil > Vadose zone... | reverse complement strand
GCGGCCATGGGGTCGAGCCAGCGCGCGACCAGGGTCGACTTGCCGACTCCGCCGAAGGCCACGAAGGTGAGGACGTGGGTGCGCGGGTCCTCCCACGCCACATCGAGCCGGGCGAGCTCCGGCTCGCGGCCCACGAAGAGCTTGCCGGAGGTGGGCAGGCGGCCGATGTCGAGGCGGGGGACACCGCCCGCCCAGGGGGGAGGGACGTGGAGAGGAGGCGTCGCGAGGAGACTCCGGATCTCCGTTGCCAGGGCGGCGAGGGCTTCTTCCACCTGGTGCACGCGGTCCTTCTCTCGCGCGAGAGGGACGCCATCCCTGGGCCGGCACTGGATCTCCTTCAGCCAGGTCACCTCTCGCCAGGCGCAGGGGCGAACGATCAACGGGACCACCACGAGACCCTCGGCCTGGCGACGTTCCAGGAGCCGAGGCACCTCCGTTCCGCGAATGAACGCGGAGGCGAGGAAGTCGGCCGAGATGAGGAGCACGGCGACGGCCGCCTGGTGCAAGGCCGCCTCGATCTCCGCGCGCCAGCCCTCCCCGGCGGCGATCCTGCGGTCGTCCCAGACCGTGAGCGCGCCTTGGGCTTCGAGGACCCTCAGATGCTGGACGAGGAGATCCTTCCAGTCTTCGTCCTTATGGCTGTAGCTCACGAAGACCGTGGGACGGTCCGGGCCGGGGCGCGCATTCGGCATTGGAAGGAAGAGTGTATCGCAGGCCGCAGCAGCGCCAATCCCCGGCCCAAAACGGGGTACGATTTCAACGGCGACGGCAAGAGCTCCGATCGCCCGGCCCGGAGATGCTGGCGTTTCTGGAGGGGGTGGAATGACCGCTACAGACCCAAGAGTCGTGATCGTGACCGGAGCTGCGGCGGGGATCGGCCGCGCCACGGCGCTGCGCTTCGCGCGCGAGGGGGCGCGGGTGAGCATCTGGGACCTGGCCGCAGAGCCGCTCGCCCAGGTGGCGGAGGAGATCCGCGCCGCCGGGGGCGAGGCGCTGGCACAGCAAGTCGACGTCGCCGATGCGACGGCGGTCGAGGAGGCGGTCGCCGCCACCTTTTCGCTCTGGGGCCGGATCGACGTCCTGGTCAACAACGCCGGGATCCTCCGCGATTCGCAGCTGATCAAGTGGAAGGACGGCGCGGAGCTGTCGCGGATGAGCGAAGCGGATTTCGACGCCTTGATCGCGGTCAACCTGCGCGCGGTTTTCCTCGTCACCCGCGCCGTGGCGCCGCGGATGATCGCCGCCGGCGCCGGGGTGATCCTCTCCGCCAGCTCGGTGGTCGGCCTCCACGGCAATTTCGGCCAGACCAACTACGCGGCGACCAAGAGCGGGGTGATCGCCATGACCCGCACCTGGGCGCGCGAGCTCGGCCGCTACCACATCCGGGTCAACGCCGTGGCTCCCAGCTTCATCGACACCGGGATGGTCGCCTCCATTCCGCCCAAGGTGGTCGAGGGGATGGTCGCCCACACCCCGCTCGGCCGCCTCGGCCGCCCGGAGGACGTGGCCGAGGCCTATTTCTGGCTCGCCTCGGACGCCGCCTCTTTCGTCCACGGCACCGTGCTGTCGGTCGACGGCGGCCTGGTGATCGGCACCTAAGGGAGGCGGGCAAGGCCGCGACCGCTTTTCGCGCCGGTGAGAGGCCCGTCCAGAAACTGGAACGCCTTGTCTGGAAAGTAGACTGCGGCCGGCCTCCGGCACCTCTCCAAGACCCCAAAACCGTAGATTCCCTTGCCTTCCACGGGCGCCGCAGGGGTTGGCATCGCCATTGCTTTAGTCCAAGTGCATTGAACATTGTTGTTGTGAAGCTGAGGTTCCTGTCGTCGTGAGGGTTTGGAGTCATTCCGAAAGGAGGAGGGTATGTGGAGTCAAGAAGAGGGGAACGAGGGCACGACACGAAACGAAGAGATCGGCAGGCCGGCGGAGCTCGCCGAAACCGCCGTTGCGCTTCCGGCTGAACCGACCCGTGAGGAATCGTCCGATCTGCTGCTGGCGCTGCTCGGGGCCGGTATCGACCCTGCGAGGGGGAGACGAGAGGCGGCCATCGCGAGGATACCGGGAGCCTGGGACATCGCCAGAATCCAGAACCGCATTCCCAGACAGAACCCGCCGGGCCGCCGCGAGGTGGGCGTCTGGTGCCCCGCCTGGCTGCCTTTGAGCGAGGACGAGCCGATGCGGCTCGACGAACCGGAGGAGGCCGCGCCGAAAGCGTACTGGATCGGCCGCCCGCCGCCCGCCCTCTAGGCACAAAGATCCGCAGTTCTTGGATGCCGCCGGACCCGGCGCCTACGTCTTTCGGGGTCCGGCGGCCTTTTTTTGTGCCGGCGCCGCTGGCGACCCGCCTGCCTCCATCCTCCAGAAAACCGCTCACCCTCGCATTCCACCCCCCATGTCCGGTTTTTCGTATCCGTCCAGAAATCGAACAAGCTGTCTGGAAAGCAGGCAGGAATCGGGACCTCTGCCGCAAGGTCATTGGCTGGTTTAGTCTATGTATACAATGACTTAGCTCGTCCAGGTCGAGTTGGCATCACTATTGCTTTAGTCATATTGCATAGAAAATTGCAGTCCTGCCGTACTGAAGCTTGAAGGTTGTAGAGGGAGAGGGGAAAAGAATTCGGATCTGGAAAGGAGGAGGTATGCGAGACCAGGTGAGGCCGAGGGGAAGCGAGGGGGAGGGCAGTCGGTGTCTCATGGGGATGGGGTCGCTCACCGCACATACCTCCTCCGTTGTACCCCGAGGTACCCCTGCATTCGAGCTCGTGGTCAGGGAGGCCACCCAAACCTCCACTGCGGGCCTGTTGTCATACGGTCGACCTTCCGCCGGGTGGCCCACCAGCCAGGGCGAAGTCGCGCCGCTTCTTTTGCTCTGCCGTTGAACCTGCCGTCGCGCCGAGTCCGGAGTTGCAGTCCTCCGGGCTCGGCGACATCTTTTTCCTCCAGCACTCCCATTCGTCCAGTTTTCGATCAGGTTCGCCGCCGGCGACGGCCGTCTCTTCGCGTCCGTCCGGAAAGCGAACACACTGTCCCGAAAAAACACAATAACCAGGGAATGGACGCTGTCTGGAATCTGGAAACCGTGCAAATACAGCACTTCGGCGAGGACCCGGAGCCTGGCATAACTGTTGCTTTAGTCTAATTGCATAGAAAATTGCAGTCCTGTCGTTCTGCAGTCCGTGTCGAGTCGAGAGAGAAAAGAGAGAGAGTCCGTCGTGCTTAAAGGAGGAGATATGCGATACCAAGGCGAGCTGAGATCCAGGAGGGGGGGGCCCCTGGCGACCTCGATCTCGGGGGGGATCGTATCGCGAGCGCTGGCTCGGCCGCCGGGCATGCCTCCTCCGGTTTCCTTTGCAGTCTGTGGAGCCTGGTTTCATGGGGAGAGGGTTCGTCTGCTCAAGGTTTTGCCATGGAGTTCCTCTGCCGACGGTCAACCCGCCGGTTGGCTTAGGTCTGCTTTTCTTGCTGTCTATCCACTGCCGCCGGGCCCGGCGCTCCTGTCTTCCGGGCCGGCGGCACTTCTTTTTTCCCCCAGCAGGTCTCTATGGCGTGATGTCCTACGCAGTGTCGCAGCGGCGGCGCGAGCTGGGGCTGCGGCTGGCGCTCGGGGCCAGCGCCTCCGATCTGTTGCGGGGCCGCCCCTGGGAAGCACCTATCCGGCACTTCTCGGAGCGAGCCTCACGAGCACCAGAACCCGCGGTCCAGCGCCTCGGCCTCGCCCGGCTGGCTGAGAAAGGCAAATTCATCGGTCCAGAGATCCGGATCAGATCAGCGTCAATCTTGGAGAGAGCGTCGTGTACGACGCAGGCCCGCAACAGCGCTCGGCTTTGCCGCCCCGGCCGCTCGCTGGCACCTATACTTTGCTATGCTTGCCGGTAACGTCGAGGGCCTACCCCGCGCCTGGGATACCAGGGAGGCCGGTGCGCGGAGCAGGTCCGCAGATCCCGAGAGGACGCCCATGAGCTCGCAGAGGGACAGACCGCGGGAACGCTCGTCGAACATCTTCATCAATTACCGGCGGGAAGACAGCTCCGGCCACGCCGGACGTCTGTTCGATGCCCTGAACGCTCATTTTGCCGGCCGGGTCTTCATGGACATCGACACCTTGGAGCCCGGCGTCGATTTCGCCGAGGTGATCGAGCAGGCGGTGGGCTCCTGCGAGGTGCTGATCGTCATCATCGGCCGCGAGTGGCTGCACATCAAGAATGCCGCCGGCCGAAGGCGCCTCGACGATCCCGCGGATTTCGTCCGCCTGGAGCTCGAGTCGGCCCTGAAGCGGAGCATTCGTGTCATCCCGGTTCTGGTGCAGGGCGCGGCCATGCCGAGCACCGAAGAGCTGCCGGACTCGCTCGCGCGCCTCGCGCGGCGCAATGCCATCGAGATCAGCGACGCCCGCTGGGCCTACGACGTGGACCGCCTCCTCCGCACGATCCAGGAGATCCTGGCGGAGGAGGGGCTGGCGCCGGAGGGGACGCCGGCGGGGGCAATGGCGGGAGCGGTGCAGGCCGCGGGCTCACGGGTCTGGCTCTTCTCGCTCGCCGCCGCCGTCCTGGTCGCGGTTCTCGTGCTGTCGGCCGTTCTCTGGATGCGGCGGACCCCGAGCGGCAACGGCGAGCCGGCGCCGGACCCCAAGGTCCGGCTCGCCGCCGGCGGCGCCACCGCCCCAACGGGTGGCGTGGCCACCGGGAACCCCGTGGCCAGCGAGCCGGTTCCGCGTCCGGCTCCGGTCAGCGACCCGCCCCGGAAGGATGCCGCGAGCGCTCCTTCTGCCGTCGAGCCCAGCCGAGAGACCGCCTCCGCCAAACCCCCCGGCGACGGCGAGCCGCCCCAGGAACCGGCAAAGGTCCGTCCCGCCCCCAAGCCCGGCCACAAAACACCGCCGGTCCAGATCCCCTTCGACGACGGGCGGCCCTCCGAGCCGTCGAAGAGCACGGCAACCGCTGCGCCGCGGCCCGAGAAAACCGCCGCCGCCGTGCCCGCGCTGCCGCCGCGGTTCACGATCACCCAACCCGCCGCTGGAGCCGACGTCGGCTCCACGGTGCAAGTGCAGGGCACCGTCGCCGATCTCGGCGAGCACCGTGCCTTCCTCTGTATCCGGCAGGGTGACGGCAAGATCTATCCGCGGGGCGAGGTCTTTCCGGAGGCGAACGGCAAATGGTCGATCCAGTTGCGGAGCTCCAAGGAAAAGACCTTCGACGTCCTCATCCTGACCACCAGCAACAAGCCGGCGGCCCAGGCCCTGAGCGATCAGAAATACCGCGACGACGGTCTGGACGCCCTGCCGGACGGAGCCTTCATCAGCAGCGGAATCGTCGCGGTGAAACGGATGGGGAAGCTGCGCGAGGTCTTCGGGCCGGGCAGCTGAGCCGTCGCCCGGTACGCGAGTCGGGAAACATTGGGTCAACGACAACCACTCTCTAGGAGGAAGGCGCGATGCAACACGACGGTAGCTCCACTTCTCAGGCCCCCAACGGAGCAGTGATCCTTGAGACTGTGCAATGGTCGTCCCTGGTCGACGTGGACGAGGTGAAACCCGTCGACGAACAGGATTACGTGGTTCTCGCGGAGATTCGGCAGGTCCTGGCGAAGCATGGTTCTACGGAGCGGTTCGGAGTCTGTCTGCTCCACCGGCACTTCGAGGTCGCCCCCGATGAGGTCGCCGTCGAGTACACGGACACGGCGAATCGCATTTCAACGGTTCGCGTCGAATCCCAGGGACCGGAGGGCAACTATCTCCAGACGATGTGGAAGTTCGGCGCGAGCCCCGAGAGTGTCCCCGTCACCTTCTGCGTGCGGCGCTGCAACAATTCCGAAGGCCACAAGAACGTGCACGTCAAGGAGGAGCGCCGGTAGCCATGATCGAATACGGCAAGGACTATCTCCACCGAGACCCCCTCAAAACACAAGTCTGTATCGTAGGAACCGGCCCGGCCGGGGTCACCCTGGCCTGGTTCCTCCTCGACCAGGGGATCGACGTCACCCTGATCGAGGGCAGCCGCGTCTTCAACCCCACGGGGCCGGACCAGCCGGTGAAACACGCCTATTCGTACAACGAAAACGAGCTCCTCTACAACGGACAGGCGCTCGGGGTGTTCGCCAAGACCGAGCCGCAGTTCCTCATCCGGCCGAACTCCAAGACCCAGAATTCGAGCCCCCAGGAAAGGGAGCGGATCTATGGCGGCACCTCGACCCATTGGGGCGGCCAGTCACGGCCCCTGGACGAGGTCACCTTTGAGAAGCGGCCCGGGTTCCCGGGCTGGCCGATCAACCGCCAGGATCTCGATCCCTACTATGACAAGGCGTGCAAATTTCTCGGTCTGTACGGCAACTACTACTCGCCCAAGGGCATTGCCGGATACAACTTCACGGGCGAGTTCTGGGCCAAGGAGCTGGGGCTGTCCGTCGCCCAGCTGGAAGGCTTCGACGTCGACATGTACCAGTTCGTGCCGGGTGTCAACCTGCAGTTCCAGGCCCGCCAGGTCGGCGGCAAGACGATCGGCCAGAGCAAGGCGCGCGTCATCCTCAATGCCAGCCTCTTGGACATCGAGCACCAGAACGGGAGCGTCCAGACTCTCACCGTCGGCGTCATGGACGACAATCGCCTCCAGCCGACGGAGTTGGGCGAATTCAAGATCAGCGCGCGCGTCGTCGTGCTGGCCTGCGGCGCGGTGGCCAATGCGCGCCAGCTGCTGCTGTCGAAGATCGGCAACGACCTCGTGGGCCGTTATCTTTCGGCCCACCCCATCGCGGACGGCGCGAACGCCGTCCAGGTGGACCCCGACTCCTATCTGACTCCGGCCGAGCAGCAGTTGTTGTCGTATCAGGATCCGGGCCCCAAATACAATCCCATGCGGTACCTGGCCGGTCTCTTGACCCCGAGCGACCAAGCCTTACGGGATCATAAGTTCGGGAGTTGCTGGTTCGGACCTGGCGGGACCGACAACTTCTACCACGAGCTGATCCCCGAATATAAAAGCCAGATCACGTTGGCCGAGAGCAAAGATCTCTTTCACCGGAAGCAAACCAAAGCCAACTGGATCCTCCACGAGGGTGAGCCCGACAACTTCAAGATGCTGGCGGACTTCTTCAGTACCGCGGTGTCGAAGAAGAAAGGAGGCCCGGTCACGATCGGGAGCTGGGCTGCCATTCAGGACCGGATGGTCTACAACGGCCACCACCTCGGCACGACGCGGATGGCGGCCACGGAGCAGGAGGGCGTCGTCGACCGGAATCTCAAGGTGTTCAAGCTCGACAATCTTTACGTCGCGGGATCGTCGGTCTGGGCCTCACCCGGGATTTCGAATCCGACGTTTTCGATCGTTGCGTTCTCGATCCGTCTGGCCGATCACTTGACCCAGCGACTGAAGGCCGGCTGAGCCCAGAATAGGTTCCCGCTGGCCCGGCCGCCGTTCGGGACCAGGAGCCGCATGCAGGGTCCGAGAGATTTCTCCCTGGGAGCGCCGGCGCTCCCAGGGAGACAAACTCGTCGGCTTGAGGTCGGAGGCCTCGCTGGATCAGGGGCGATCGTGGACTTCGAGGTCGCCGCTCGTGAGAGCAAAATTCCCCAGAGTGTTGAAGGTCGAGCAGATCTGGCTCACCTGGGGAAGCGTGATCCGATCGGCCGTCGCCCCACCGCCGTTGTCGGTCACCTTGAACGCATAGGTGACGCTGGAGTTATTCGCGTCCGTGCCGCCGATGATGGCCGTGTTGCCGCTGATGGTCAGGCAGGTGACGACAATGTCAATGTCCACGCCGCCGGCTTCGAAGAATCGAGCTTTCCCGGTGACGGTTGAGCTGCTCGTGATCCTGGCATCGAAGACGAATTGAGTGTCCACGCTCCCGGTCGTAAAGGTCCCGTGCCCATTCGTCGAGTCGCCTGCCGTGGACGCCACAGCCAGCCACCGCGACCCTAATCGCAGGCAAAGCCGTGGCAGGGCGGACAGACGTGCTCGATGCCATTACAGACCACCGCACAACCCGGCGTTCTCTGGCAGTTACCGGTGGCGCTGGTGCAGGACACCTGCTGGCCGCAGCGGCAGAACTCCGTGAAGGTGCACGAGGTGGCCGGAACCGGCTGCTGCAGGAGGTCGAGCCCCAGGAGGTTGGAGCTCGCCGCGCTGGCGGTCGGGCAGGCCGCTGGCGCAGACTCGGAAAGGGTGGCAAGGAAGGTGGAGACCGAGGCGGCGCTCGGGGCCGCGGCCGCCGGCAGTGCCAACGCCGCGCCGAGCAGGCAGAGGAGACAGAGAGGAAGAATGAAGGAACGGAAGCTCGTCATCGTTCACCTCCGAAGCTCGCCGGGAACGGGATGTCCCCGGCTCTCATGACGGCTGCCAAGTGTAGCGAGAGGGAGCGAATCTGACTAACAACGCAAACGGGAGTCTACACCCGCGCGGTTGACCGAGCCCGGCGACCACCGACGCCCTGCGCGCCAGTCATCGGCGGCACGTAGCCGGTCACCGACGCCCTGTCCGCCAGTCATCGGCGGCATGCAGCCGGTCACCGACGCCCTGTGCGCCAGTCATCGGCGGCACGCAGCCGGTGATCGACAACCTTCCGCCAGTCATCGGCGGCATGCAGCCGGTGACCGACGCCCTGCTCACCAGTCATCGGCAACACGCAGCCGGTCACCGACGCCCTGCTCACCGGACATCGGCGGCATGCAGCAGGTCACCGGCACTCTGCTCGCCGATCCTCGGCAGCCTGCAGCAGGTCACCGGCAACCTGGCGCCGGGCATCGGCGGCACGAGAGGATTCGCCGGGAGCTCCACGCGGCCGCCGGCAAGGTGGTTCCGCACTCCACGTCGGATGAACCTCGCCTCCCGCCGCCAGCACATACTGGCGACGGGCGGCCAAATCGCCCGCGGGAGGAGGAGCCATGGGATACCTTCGATTGCGCAAGATCTTACCGACCCTCGCCGGCGTTGGGCTGGTGATCCTCGCTGCAGGTCCACTGCAAGCCGACGACGAGGGCACGGCGATCATCGACTTTCGCGAGCAGATCGCCGCCACCCGGCCGGAGGCGTGGGCGATGCGCTTCTTCGGCGCCGCCACGCAGTCGACCGGGTTCGGCGCACCAGTGAACCGCCGCTTCGGCGCCCTCGACCTCGGGCTCGAGATGGGGACCATCCCGCACCTGTCGGCGGCGCAGCGGACGGTGGGCTTCGACGGCACCAAGACCGAGGATCTCAACCGCGCGCCGGCGATCGCGCGGCCGCACGCGGCGCTGGGCATCGGCGCCGGCTTCTCGCTGGTGGCCGACTGGGTGCCGCCGCTCGAGATCGACCACGCCAAGGCGAACGTGGTGACGGTGGCCCTGGAGCGCCCGCTCTTCACCTCGGACACCTGGAGCCTGGGCGCGCGGCTGGGCGTCGGCAGCGGCAACATCCAGGGGGACATCACCTGCCCGCGCTCGGTGGCCGCGGCCGGCAATGACCCGGTGCGCAACCCCTACCAGTGCCAGTCGCCCTCGCACGATGCGCAGCGCTACCATTGGAAGACGGCGGGGCTCACCTTGGGTCGCACGCTGACGCCGAACCTCTCCGGGCACGTGTCAGCGAGCGTCTGGAGGCTCAATGGGGTCTTCCGCGTCGACGCCGAATACGCGGGGTTGGATGACTACACACGGCTCGCCTACGAGGGCAACGACTGGGGAGGCGCCGTGGGGCTCGATTGGTCGCGGAGCGATCACTGGCGCGTCAGCGGTGAGGTGTTCTACTCCCCGCTCGACGTGGTCCGCAACGTCGGCGGTCGCGACGCCAAGCAGCACGACGACTTCTGGAACCTGAGGCTGCTGGCGACCTATCATCTGCGTTGAGTGCCGATAGGTGCTGCCGATAGGGTGAATCTGAGAGGCTGTGAAAAAATCGGGTCGCAGGCGGAAATTCCTGTAGAGACGCCCCAGGCGCTATCGAAATCCTTGCCGTTACCGCGCCGTCGGGGCGTCTCCAACGCTGCCGAGATCTCAGTGTCCCCGACCTGCGGAGACGCCCCGACGGCGGTGGTTCCGGGGAGGTCCCGGACGGCGGCTGGGGACGTCTCTACGAAGGCCCGTGAGGTAGGAGACCGATTTTTTCACAGCCTCTGATGAGCTAGATTCCCGCCGCACCCTGTTGTCGCCTTTTCTGCGCGGATCTCGATATTCAGAGTGTCGAGTCGCCGACGCCCACTTCTGGGGTGCGGCACGAACCGAAACTCTTTGAAAGATGAGGATACCGATGAAAAAGCAGATCCAGGGGCGGCCGCTTCAGCTACTGCGCGAGACGATCCGCCAGCTCGAAAACGACAAACCGGAAGGGTCCGACACCGAGTGCCCTACGGGTTCCTACCCGAACACCGATGCGCTGCACCCATGAAAACACCGGCGACGAATCGTTCAGGAACGGGCGAAGGCGGTGCCGGCGGCACGCCGTGAGTCCCTGACCGCCGGAGCGGACCGCTGCCAGCCGAAGGGGTTCCCGGATTTCTCGGCTGGCACCGGTTCCACCGCGGGTGGAGGCGGAGGAAATCGAGGGGGTCCCTGGGGACCCTAGGGCCCGAAGAGTCGCCCGAAGGCCCCCACCAGCCTGGACTTAAAGAAGGTGCTCCACGCCACCACGCCGCGGCCCTTGGAGCTCAAGGCGACCCGGGGGAACAGCTGATCGTTCATCCGCTGGACGGCCATGGTGAGCTCGCGGCTGACCGTGGTGCCGGTGGCGTCGAAACGCCGGCCGAAGACCCCGAGGCCGCTGCCGTCCTGCCCGCCGCCGCTCTGCCAGACGACGAGGAAGCCGCCGTCGGCCGTGGTGGCGACCGCCGGATGCTCCTGGGCGCCCAGGTAGAAGCGGTTGACGGCGACGGGAGGCCCCAGGGGCTCGAAGGAGGCCGCGACCCGCTGGGCGACCACCCCCCAGGAGTCCGGCTCCCGGAGCAGCTGATCGGGATGGCGCTCGCTGTCCGCGGCCCGGTCGGTCCAGACGACGAAGAGGCTGCGGTCGGCGCTGAAGGCGAAATCGGGCTCGAGCTGCGTGGTGGAGAGGGTTTCGGGGTCGTTGTTGATCCGCACCGCCTCCCCCAGCGGCGCCCCCTGGCTGTCGCAGCGTTGGAGGTAGACGTCGAAGAAGCTCGACTCGCCGTTGTGCCCCTGGAAGGCGACCACCAGGGTACCGTCGCGGTCGAAGCGCGCCCGGCCGAGCTCCGCCTCCAGGTAGCCGGTCGCGACCACGAAGGAGTCGCCCAGGGAATGGCCGTCGTCGGCAAACCAGCGGGCCTTCAGGTCGAAGAAGTCGGCGAAATCCTCGGCCACGACCCCGGTGTCGTGGGTCCAGAAGACGACGATGCGGCCGTCCGGGGCGATGGCGGCGCCCGGAGAGAACTGGCCATCCCGGTAGATCCCGTTCGGGCCGCGGGACGGCGCGACCGTCACCGGGAAGGGACCGCCGCGCGGATGGCCGGCGCGGTCGAAGCGGCGGGCGTAGACGCGCTGGATCCCCCCGAAACCGCCCTGCCCCTGGACATCGACGAGCCAGGTGAGGACGAAGGAGCCGTCCTTCGCCATGGCGATCTGCGGCCAGCTCTGCTGCCCCCGTCCCTGGTTGGCGACGGTGAGCTCGAAGCCGCGCGGGCGGCCGTCGGGGCCGAACAGGCGGTAGAAGACGTCGCTCGTCCGGGGCTTCTCCGAGGTGCTCGCCCAGACCGCGACGAAGGAGCCGTCCTCCGCCACCGCCACCTCGCTCACGGCACCCGGATTGGCCGATCGCGAGAGGGCGAGCTCCGGGCCCAGCGGGAACTGGGCCCACGCCGCCATCGCCGGGAGGAGGGTGAGGCCGAGAACGAGCGGGACTCTGCGCAGGTGCATCCGTGTCCTCCTTCGGTATCCGCGCTGCCGCGCGATTCCAGTCCTCTTAGCACATCGCGCTACGGTTGTCGGCGACCTCCGATGTCAAGTCAACCCGAAAGGATTGATGACTTCCACGCCGCAGTCGACAAAGTGCCGGACGTTGCCGGTAGCGACGGCATAGCCCGTCGCTCGGGCAATCGACGCGATCTGCCCATCCAAGATGCCGAGCGGACGACCGATTTCCTTACGCCTTCCCATCACGACTCCGTAATGTCGAGACGCCTCTTCGTCGAAGGTCAGGATACGACCCGTAAAGGCTTCGGCGACCACTCGCTCAAAGCCCTGTTCCAACAGTAGCCGGCGCCGGCCGCGGGGCAGGATCTCCAAGCCATAGCCGATCTCGGCAATCGTGATCGTCGTCAAGAACAGCGCCGCCGCGTCCTGGTCATTCAACCAGGACACGACCGTCGGCGCCGGAGAGGCTTTCATCATTTCCGCCACGACATTCGTATCCAGGATGATCATGGCTGACGGTTGCGAGCTATTCGAGATCCATAGGTTCGTGCGGCTCGCGCGGAGGTAGATCCAGGTCCACACCCCGGGTGGGGCCGAACGCTTTCAAGAATAGATCGCCCAGCCGCTCCGGCGGCAAGACCGCTCGCTTCAGGATCTGGCGGACCTCCTCTTCCATGGACACACCATGCCGGACCGCGCGGACCCGGAGCCCGTCGTAGGTCTCGTCGTCCAGTTTACGGATGCTCAAGCTAGCCATGAGGCACCTCCTAGATCCATACCAACGATATGCTAGCACATGCTGGCACCCCATAGGTACCGCGCGGGGAGATGGGGTGCCAGGCGCTTCGCCAGAAGTGCCAGGCGCGCCGAGCAGGCCGGTCGAGCACGCGGCCCCCTCCGCCTGTCTTCGTCTCGCCGTTCTCGCCGTTCGGCTGGCACCTACAGGGGGCGCGAAGAGATCGAGACAGGAGCCGGTGTTGGTGCCACTCTCGACAGCATCGGTGGTGCTAACCGCAGATCCAAGCGAAATGACTCCAGCGGTGTTCGCGCCGAGGTGCCCCGGCGACCGCTGGCAGGCATCGCCGAGCTGATTCCCTCCGGCGACGACCACCGTCACTCCAGCAGCGACGAGATCCGTAACCGCTGCATCGAGGTTGCTGTCGACATTCTGCTCAAGCGACATGTTGGCCACCATGAGTTGCGAGGGATTCGCCGCCTTTCGATTTTTTACGTAATTGAGGCCTGCGATGACGTCGTCGGTCGCACCGGGAATGCTACTGCCGCAGCCGATGACTTTGACATTCGCGAGCTGCGCACCCTTCGCTACACCGTAGGTCTGCCCGGCGATGACGCTGGCAATGGACGTGCCGTGCCCCGGGTTATCGAACGGATTTTCCTGAAAGTCGTTCGGGTCGGCCACAGTCACGTTGGGCGGTCGGCAGAAATTGATGTTCTCCACCAGGTTGTCCAGCTCATGCGCCGTCGGAAGGGTGGATGACGGAATCGTCACACCCGTGTCAAGGACATACACACGGACGCCGGCCCCGTCGTTCGCACTCCACGTGTATGCGTTGTCCAACGGAAGGTGGACCTGGTCGATGCGGTCAAGGCCCGAAGGTGCGGGAGACTGAATGGCCGACGGATACACGGCGCTCGCTTCGCTCACGCTGAGCACTTCCGGCATCCGGCTTATCGCGGCCGCAACGCCTTCGCCGGCCTCAATGGAGAAGCCGTTCAGGACGCGATCGACGCGGCTTGGATCTCTTGAAGGCGATCCTCGTAACCCGCATCGCCACAACCTTTAGACCACGCTGACCCAGGGCCGGCCCTTGTCAAGGAGAGTACGAAGCACCGACGCTCTCCGTCTACACCCGCTACGGCGCCGGCAGCTCGTGCGACGACATGCGCACGCAGAAGGATCTCGGGATCAAGGGCGGCGAGACTGTCACGGCTGCAAGCTCGCTGAACCCTGGGGACCGGGAACGGGGCGGCAGCCAAGCACCGCCACCAAGTGGGTGGCACCTATCGACACCTCTCGGCGGCACTGGCTCCGTCGCGGAGCCAGTGGCTCCGCCGCGGAGCAGGCGCCGCCGGAGGCCGCTTCGAGGCTTGGGGCGCGGCGACGATCAGCACCACGCAAGGCTCCGGCGTGCAGAACAATCCCTGTTCTCCCGGTTACCCCAACGGTGTTGCGACGAGCCAGTACCTCGCCAATCGAACCGATCCGCAGCAACAGGGAAGCACCCTCGTGCGCTTCCGCGTCTTCGACCCGAACACCCTCACCTTCACATCGGACTGGATCAACCCCACCTCTCTCGTGCGCGCGCTTCCCAGCGACTATGCGTTTTCCGAATCCTGGATGGTCTCTCGCTTCGCACCCGGCGGGCGCGACTACCTCTACACTGGGTCCAAAGACGGCGTGATCTGCATAAAGGGATTGGTCTCCTGGAACCCCTGGGCAGGCTCCGGAATCATGGTGACGAAGGTGCTCTATCAGCCCTGAGAAAACCGTGGCGAAGGGCCTGCCCCGAAGGGGCCGCCGAGCCGGAAGGACCATCGCCCCTCGGGGCTGTCTTCCGATCGCGGGCGGCGACAACCGGACCCAAGACCGGGATATCGCGACGGCGCTGGGAGGACATGGCGGCCGATCTGGAAGCCGCGCTGCAAGAAGGCGACACCGCACTCGTGGCGGCCGCCTTGGGGGACATCGCCCGCGCCAAGGGGATCACCCAGATCGCTCGCGAAACGGGGCTGGGACGCGAGAGCCTCTACAAGGCGCTGGGTCCCGACAGGTGCCACCCACTTGGCGGTGGACCTTCATAAGCGCTATCCTTGGCCGGGTTCCGCGATTCACAGTCCGGCTTCAAGGGACCTGATCGCTGCACCGACCTCCCTCAGATCATTGTTGAGCTGATGATTGCGGCCGGGCAACCGATGGACGCGGGCTTGCGGAACCGCGCGCGCATAGAGCTCGGCGTGCGATGGCGGCGCGGTTTCGTCATCGAGCCCATGGTAGAAATGGATGGGGACGCCTTGGGGAAGCCTCGCGCCAAGGTCGCGCGGCGGCTTCAGATCATCGCCTGGCCAGCCACCTTCGCCGACAAAGGGTGCCGCAATGAGGAAGATCGCGCCGAACTTCCGCTCTGATGGCTCCTCCGCGAGGGCGTTGACCAGTATCGTTGCGCCGATCGAATGACCGACGAGAATCGCGCCATCGTCCAGCGTCGCGAATTCTCTCTCGATCGTCGCCTTCCATGCGGCGTAGCTGGGGTCGTCTTCGTTCGGCATCCGCGGATAGCGGATCTCGTAATCCGGCCCCAGCTCGCGCCCAAGGCTTTCGACAAGCTTGCTGTCCCATTCGTCATGGGCACCCGCGCCTCCTCCCTGAACGAAGAGCAGCTGGCGTTTTACGCTCATGCCCTCGTTCGCGCGCCGCTGCGACATGATTCCCCACCTCCCTCGCCGGTCGTAGCCGGAGCCGGGCCGTTCGCAGCAGGCGTGCACTCCGTAGCTCTGCGTTACCTACGGAAACCTCTGCCCATCGCGGCGTGCATCGGGCTATCTCCCTCTGCACGTTCGACTTGCTGGCACTCTACTACAACGGGGCCTTGACAAGCCTGGCGGAGCTGGTGCTAGGAGTGCCGGCGCTCTGCGCGAACGGCGCCTCCCTCCTGCCGGAGCCCGGGCAGCATCCGTCGCGTGGGCCGCTCCCGGCGGTCCGGTACCTGAGTTCGGAGACCCTCCAGCCCCGTTTGGAGGCCCCGGAAACTCTCCGGGAGACAACGGAAACTCGTTTCCAGGACGGCCTGGCGTTCGAGGTCACGGCAAGGCCTGGGGTAGCGGCTGGCCGTCTCTACCCTCTCGGCAGAGCGCCGCCGCCTTCGTAGAGACGTCCCCAGCCGCCGTCCGGGACCTCCCCGGAACCACCGCCGTCGGGGCGTCTCCGCAGGCCGGGGACGCCTCGGTCCCGGCGGCGTTGGAGACGCCCCGACGGCGGGGTAACGGCAAGGATATCGATAGCGCCTGGGGCGTCTCTACGCGTGCGACCCGATCTCTTCAGCCTCTCAGCCCTTCCCCGCCCGCTCCCGCTCGACGAGCACCCGGCGCAGGATCTTGCCCGAGGCCGACTTGGGGATCTGGTCGATGAATTCGAGCTTCCGGATGCGCTTGTAGGGGGCGACCCGCGCCGCCACGTAGTCGAGGATCGCCTCGGCCGTCGCCTCCCCGCGGAGGACGACGAAGGCCTTGGGGACCTCGCCGGCCTCCTCGTCCGGGCTGGGGATGACGGCGGCGTCGGCGACCGCCTCGTGGGTGAGGAGGATCGCCTCCAGCTCGGCCGGCGGCACCTGGAGCCCCTTGTATTTGATCAGCTCCTTCACCCGGTCGACGATGAAGAGATGGTTGTCGGCGTCGACGTAACCGACGTCCCCGGTGTGGAGCCAGCCGTCGGCGTCGATCATGGCGGCCGTGGCGTCGGGGCGGTTCAGGTAGCCGGCCATGTTCTGCGGGCCGCGGATGCAGATCTCCCCGCTCTCCCCGGTGCCAAGCTCGGCGCCGCTTTCGAGGTCGACGATCCGGCATTCGGTGTTGGGGAGCGGCACGCCGACCGAGCCCGGCTTGGCCTTCGCCGGGTCGGAGGGGTTCATGTGGGTCACCGGGCTGGTCTCGGTCAGGCCGTAGCCCTGGAAGACCAGGCAGCCGATCCGCCGGGAGCAGGCCTCGGCGATCTCGGCCCCCAGCGGCGCCGCCCCGGAGAAGACCATCCGCAGCTTCGACAGGTCGTGCTGCTCGACCGAGGGGTGCTTGGCGAGGGCGAGGACGATGGGCGGCACCAGGCTCGCGAAGGTGATGCCGTAGGAGGCCAGGGTGCCGAGGAAGGTCTCGAGCTCGAAGCGCGGCAGGGTGACGATCGTCGTGCCGTGGTAGAGCCCGAGGTTCAGGACGACGATCAGGCCATAGATATGGAAGAAGGGGAGGACCGCGATCAGCCGGTCGTCCTCCCCCACCTCGGGGAGGGCGGCCGCGGTCTGCAGGAGGTTGGCGACCAGGTTGAAGTGGGTGAGCATCACCCCCTTGGGGAGGCCGGTCGTGCCGCTCGAATAGGGCAGGGCCACGAGGTCCTGCCGGGGGTCGATGGTGGGCGTGGGGACCGGACCTTCCGCGGCGAGCAGGGCGGCGAAGGGGGTCGCCCCTTGGGCCTCCCCGAAGACGAAGACCTCTTCGATCCCCGCCTCGTGGGCGGCGACCAGCGCCTTGTCGAGGAAGGGGGGGACGGTGAGGAGGAAGCGCGCCCGGGCGTCCTTCAGCTGGTAGGTCAGCTCCTCGGCGGTGTAGAGCGGGCTGATCGTGGTGTTGATCCCGCCGCAGAGGGCGACGGCGTGGAAGGCGATGGCGTACTCGGGGAGGTTGGGGCTGTAGATCGCCAGCACGTCGCCTTTGCCGAAGCCGCGGCGGGCGAGCCCGGCGGCGGCGCGGCGGACCAGGGCGACCCACTGGCCATAGGTGTAGCTGCGGCCGGTCGGGCCGTCGATCAGGGCGGTCTTCTCCGGGAACCGCTGGGCGCGTTCGAAGAGGAGCTCGGTCATCGTCACCTCGGGGATGGCGAGCTCGGAATGGGGGCTCTTCTGGATCATCCGGACCTCCCTTGCACGAAAGGAATTCGAGGCGCTACTATACCGCCCGGCCCCAGTGAATCCAGCGGCCCGTGGGCAGGCTCTCTTCTAAGGGAGGTTTATGGCCACCATCACCCTGACAGTCAACGAGAAGCGCCACGTCGTCGACGTGGAACCCCGGACGCTCCTGGTCGAGCTGCTGCGTGAGCAGCTGCGGCTCACCGGCACCCACGTCGGCTGCGACACCAGCCAGTGCGGCGCCTGCACGGTCTGGGTCGACGGTAAGGCGATCAAGAGCTGCGCCATGCTGGCGGTGGAAGCCGACGGCGGGGCGGTGACGACGATCGAGGGCCTGGCGACAGACGGCGCGCTCCACCCGATGCAGGAGGCCTTCCACGCCTGCCACGGTCTGCAGTGCGGCTTCTGCACGCCGGGGATGGTGATGACCGCGACCGACCTGCTGAAACGCCATCCCAACCCCACCGAGGACGAGGTGCGGCACGGCCTGGAGGGCAACTTCTGCCGCTGCACCGGCTACCACAACATCGTCCGCTCGGTGCTCCAGGCGGCCGAGGCGATGCGTGGTGGAAATGGGGGTGCGCGATGAACGCCGAGGGCCTGGGCGCCTCCGTCGCCCGCAAGGAGGACCGCCGCTTCCTCCTCGGCAAGGGGCGCTATACCGACGACCTCCAGCTCCCCGAGCAGACCTACGCCGTGTTCGTGCGCTCGCCGCACGCCCACGCGGCCCTCCGCTCGATCGACGCCAGCGCGGCCCGGAAGGCGCCGGGCGTGCTCGCCGTTTTGACCGGCGAGGACGTGGCCGCCGACGAGCTGGGCGGCATCCCCTGCGGCTGGCAGATCACCAACCGGGACGGCTCGAAAATGGTCGAGCCGCCGCACCCGGCCCTGGCCCTGGGGAAGGTGCGGCACGCCGGCGATCCGGTCGCCATGGTCATCGCGGCCACCCGGGCGCAGGCCAAGGACGCCGCCCAGCTGGTCGAAGTCGACTACGACCCGCTCCCGGCGGTCGCCCACCTGCCCGCCGCCGTCGCCTCCGGCGCGGCGTTGGTGTGGGACGAGGCGCCCGGCAACGTCTGCTTCGACTGGGAGCTGGGCGACGCCGCGGCGACCGAGGCGGCGTTCTCCGGGGCGGCGCGGATCGTCTCGATCGACCTGACGAACAACCGCATCGCCCCCAACGCCATCGAGCCGCGGGCCGCCAACGGCCACTACGATACGGCCAATGACCATTACACCCTCTACACGACGTCGCAGAATCCGCACCTGATCCGCCTCCTCCTTGGCGCCTTCACCTTGAAGGTGCCGGAGCACAAGCTGCGGGTCGTGGCGCCCGACGTCGGCGGCGGCTTCGGCTCGAAGATCTTCCACTACGCCGAGGAGCTCCTCGTCCTCTGGGCCTCGAAGCGGGTGGGCCGGCCGGTCAAGTGGACCTCCGAGCGCAGCGAAGCCTTCCTCTCGGACGCCCACGGCCGCGACCACGTGACCCACGCCGAGCTGGCGCTCGACGCCGACGGCAAGTTCCGCGGCCTGCGCGTCCGCACCCTCGCCAACCTGGGGGCCTACCTCTCGACCTTCGCCCCGGCCATCCCGACCTACCTCTCGGCGACCCTCCTCTCCGGGCCGTACGTCATCCCGGCGATCCACAGCGAGGTGAAGGCGATCTTCACCCATACCGTGCCGGTGGACGCGGTGCGCGGCGCGGGACGGCCGGAGACCACCTACCTGCTCGAACGGCTGGTGGACAAGGCGGCGCGCGAGATGGGGATCGACCGGGTGGAGATCCGGCGCAAGAACCTCATCCGGGTCGACCAGTTCCCCTACCAGACCCCGGTGGCGCTGCAATACGACGTCGGCGACTACCAGGCGACGCTCGACCTGGCGCTCCAGGCGATCGACGCCGGCAAGTTCGCCGAGCGCCAGGCCGAGTCGAAGCAGCGTGGCAAGCTTCGCGGCTTCGGGGTCTCGACCTACATCGAGGCCTGCGGCATCGCGCCCTCCGCCCTGGTCGGCGCGCTCGGCGCCCGGGCCGGCCTCTACGAGGCGGCGACCGTGCGGGTCCATCCGACCGGGAGCGTGACCGTCTTCACCGGCACCCACAGCCACGGGCAGGGGCACGAGACGACCTTCGCCCAGCTCGTCTCCGAGCAGCTGGGCGTGCCGGTCGCCAACGTCGAGGTCGTCCACGGCGACACCGACCGCATCCCGTTCGGCATGGGGACCTACGGCTCGCGCTCGGCCGCGGTCGGCGGCACGGCGATCGTCAAGGCGATGGACAAGATCGTCGACAAGGGCAAGAAGATCGCCGCCCATCTCCTGGAGGCCTCCGTCGCCGACATTGAGTTCGCCGACGGCAAGTTCCGGGTCGCCGGGACCGATCGCGAGAAAGCCTTCGGCGAGGTCGCCTTCGCCGCCTACGTGCCGCACAACTACCCCATCGACACGGTCGAGCCCGGTCTCGAGGACTCGGCCTTCTACGATCCCAAGAACTTCACCTTCCCCGCCGGCTGTCACGCGGTCGAGGTCGAGGTCGACCCGGAGACCGGGGTCGTCCAGGTGGTGAACGTGGCGATTGCCGACGACGTCGGGGTGGTGATCAATCCCATGATCGTCGACGGCCAGGCGCACGGCGGCCTGGCGCAGGGGATCGGGCAGGCGCTCTACGAGGAGTGCGTCTACGACGACTCGGGCCAGCTGCTCTCCGGCTCGTTCATGAGCTACTGCATGCCGCGCGCGGCGGACCTGCCGATGTTCCAGGTCGGCAACCACGTCACCGCCTGCACCCACAACGTGACCGGGATCAAGGGGGTCGGCGAGGTGGGCGCGATCGGCGTGCCGCCGGCGGTGATCAACGCCGTGCTCGACGCTCTGGCTCCCCTGGGCGTCACGCACATCGACATGCCGGCGACCCCGGAGAAGGTCTGGCGGGCCATCCAGGCCGCGGGAGGTGCAGCATGAGGAACTTCGAGTTTCATCGTCCCCAGTCGGTCGCCGACGCGGTCGCTCTGCTCAAGGGCAACGACGCGGCCAAGCTCCTGGCGGGAGGGCAGAGCCTCCTCCCGGTCATGAAGCTCGACCTCGCCCAGCCGGAGGTCCTGGTGTCGCTCGCCAAGGTGGCGGGATTGAAGGAGATCCGGTCGGCAGGGAACAACCTGGTGATCGGGGCGCTCGTCACCCACGCCGAGGTCGCCGCCTCGCCCGAGGTGCGGCGGCGCATCCCGGGCCTCGCCGACCTGGCCGGGGGGATCGGCGACGCGCAGATCCGCAACCGCGGCACCCTGGGCGGCTCGCTCGCCCACGCCGACCCGGCCGCCGACTACCCCGCGGCGGTGCTGGCGCTGGGCGCGACGATCGTGACCGACCGCCGCCAGATCGCCGCCGACGACTACTTCACCGGCATGTTCCAGACGGCGCTCGCGGCGGACGAGGTGATCACCTCCGTGCACTTCCCGGTGCCCGAGTGCGCGGCCTACGCCAAGTTCTCCCACCCGGCCTCGAAGTACGCGGTGGTCGGGGTCATGGTGGCGAAGACGCCAATGGGGTCGACGGGGGTGCGGGTGGCGGTGACCGGGGCGGGCGCGAAGGTGTTCCGCGTCCCGGCCTACGAGTCGGCGCTCGCCGCGAAGCTCGCGCCGGAGGCGATCTCCGCCGGCGTCGTGGCCCCCGGGGATCTGCGGTCGGGCGGCGAGGCGAGCCCGGAGTACCTGGCGCACCTCGTCACCGTGATGGCCAAGCGGGCCGTCCAGGCCTGCCGGTAACTTGGACCTGCCGCGGACCGTCGAGGACGCGCGCCGGCTCCTCGCGTCGGGGTGCTATGTCGCCGACGAGAGCCTGGCGACCGCCGTCTTCCTGGCCCTGAAGCTCGGCCGGCCGCTCCTCCTGGAAGGTGAGGCCGGGGTCGGCAAGACCGAGGTGGCGAAGGTCCTCGCCGAGACTCTCGGGCGGCGGCTCATCCGGCTCCAGTGCTACGAGGGGCTCGACGCCTCGGCGGCGCTCTACGAGTGGAACTACCCCCGCCAGATGCTCGAGATCCGCCTGGCGGAGCTGGGCGGCGAGGCGGGGGCCGAGGGGCGGGCCCGGCTCGCCCACGACATCTTCGCCGAACGCTTCCTGCTGAAACGCCCGCTCCTCCTGGCCCTGGAGCCCGACGAGACGGGCGGCGGTCCCCCCGTGCTGCTGATCGACGAGCTCGACCGCACCGACGAGCCGTTCGAGGCCTTCCTCCTGGAGATCCTCTCCGATTTCCAGGTGACCCTCCCGGAGATCGGCACGATCCGCCCACCCGCGCCGCCTATCGTCGTCCTCACCTCGAACCGCACCCGGGAGATCCACGACGCGCTCAAGAGGCGCTGCCTCTACCACTGGATCGGCTACCCGGACGCCGCCCGCGAGCTGGAGATCCTCCGCCTGCGCGCTCCCGAGCTGGCCGCAGCGCTCGCCGAGCAGATCGTCCAGTTCGTGCAGCGGCTGCGCACGGTCGACCTGTTCAAGCTGCCGGGGGTGGCGGAGACGATCGACTGGGGCCGCGCCCTCCTGGCGCTCGACCAGGTCGCCCTGGAGCCCGGGACGGTGAACGCCACCCTGGGGGTGCTGTTGAAGTACCAGGACGACATCGAGAAGATCGCGGGTGGGCGGGTGCGGGAGCTGCTGGAGGCGTAGATGTTCGCCTCCTCACCCGGCTTACCCCGCTCACCCATTGGCGCTGACGTAGAGCCCGCGCAGGGCAGGCACAGGGGCGCGGCCCCTACCTGCCCTGCGCTACCTTCATCCTCGGGGTGAACGGTCCGAGGCAGGGCAGTGTAGGGGCCGTGCCCCTGTGCCTGCCCTGCCCTCACGTACGGTAAAGTCAGCACCTATGCCCCCCTCACCCCCCTCAAAGCTGGCCGAAAACGTCGTCCACTTCACCCGACTCCTGCGTGGCGCCGGTCTCCGCCTCGGTCCGGCGAGCGCGCTCGACGCCCTCGCCGCCGCGGTGGCGGTGAACGTTTCCGCCCGCGGCGAATTCTACGCGGCGCTCCGCGCCGTCCTCGTCAAGCGCCCGGAGGACTTCGACCTCTTCGACCAGGCGTTCCGCCTCTTCTGGCGCGACCCGATGGAGCCGCTCGCCGCCCTGACCCAGCTCCTGCCGCAGGTGCGCGTGCCGCGCCAGCCGCTGGTCTCGCGCCGGGTGGCCGAGGCCTGGCACCCGCCGGCGCCCACCGGGAAGGCGCCCCCTGAAAAGCACGAGCTCGACGCCACGCTCACCTTCTCGGCCGACGAGCTACTTCGCCGGCGCGACTTCGAGCAGATGAGCGCCGAGGAGCTCGCCCGCGCCCGGAAGATCGTCACTCGGATGGCGGTGACGCCGCGGCCGGTCCGCACCCGGCGCTTCGCTCCCGATCCCCACGGCGCCCTCCTCGACCTGGCGCGCACCGCCCGCGACAGCCGGAAGACCTTCGGCGATCTCGCCCCCCTGCGTTTCCGCTCACGGGTCCGGCGCCCGCCGCCGCTCGTCGTCCTCTGCGACATCTCGGGATCGATGGGGCGCTACTCGGAGATGCTCCTGGTCTTCCTCCACGCGCTCCTCGCCACCCACGCCCGGGTCCAGGTCTTCCTCTTCGCCACCCGGCTCACCCCGGTGACCCGGTTCCTGCGCCAGCGCGATCCGGACGAGGCCCTCGCCCGCTGCGGCCGCGAGGTCCAGGACTGGGAGGGGGGGACGCGGTTGAACGCCTGTCTCCACGAGTTCAACCGCACCTGGTCGCGCCGCGTCCTCGGCGGCGGCGCGGTGGTGCTCCTGGTCACCGACGGGCTCGACCGCGATCCCACGCCGGGCCTCGCCGCCGAGGCCGACCGCCTCCACCGCTCCTGCCGGCGCCTCCTCTGGCTGAACCCGCTCCTGCGCTGGGAGGGGTTCGAGCCGCGCGCCCAGGGGGTGCGCGCCCTCCTCCCCCACGTCGACGAGCACCGGCCGGTCCACAACCTGGAGAGCCTGGAGGCGCTGGGCCGGGCGCTCGCCGAACGCCCGGCGCCGCACGCACGCCTCGCCCCATCCTGACCTATTGACGTTCTATAGGTCAGGACGTACTCTTATAGCCTGTCTATAGGAGAATACGTCATGCCCTGGCTCTCCCGACTCCGCAGCCTGGCGCGTCGTCTCTCGCGGCGCGCCGAGACCGAACGCGAGCTCGACGCCGAGGTGCGCTCGTTCGTCGAGCTCCTGGCGGAGGAGAAAACGCGGCAGGGCCTGCGGCCGGAGGAGGCGCGCCGGGCGGCGCGCCTCGAGCTGGGCGGGGTCGAGCAGGTGAAGGAGAGCGTGCGGCAGGCGCGGACCGGGGCCGGGCTCGAGACGCTCGGCCAGGACGTACGCCACGGCTTCCGCATCCTCGCGAAGAACCCCGGCTTCGCCATCGTGGCGGTGCTCACCCTGGCCCTGGGCATCAGCGCCAACACGGCAATCTTCAGCGTCGTCGACGCGGTCCTCCTCCGCCCGCTCCCCTATCCCCATGCCGAGCGGCTGGTCGCGATCTGGAGCACCGACCCGTCGACCCCGCTCTCGCCGACCGCGCCGCCCGACTTCCGCGAATGGCAGCAGGAGGGCAAGCGGTTGGACGACATGGGCGCCTTCGCCTACAGCGACCAGAACCTTTCCGGGCCGGGGCAGGAGCCGGAGCGGGTGCAGGGCGCGCGGGTGAGCGCCAGCCTGTTCCCGACCCTCGGCGTCGGCGCCGCGCTCGGGCGGGTGTTCCTGCCCGAAGAGGAGCGGTTCGGCCGCCATCGCGAGGTCCTCCTCTCGTACGGGCTGTGGAACCGCCGGTTCGGCGGCAGCCCGGAGGTCGTCGGCCGGAGCCTCCAGCTCGACGGCGAGAGCTATACCGTGGTGGGCGTGATGCCTCAGGGGATGCCCTTCTTCGACAACACCCGTCCGGTCGAGCTCTGGGTCCCGCTCGCCTTCGCGCCGGGCGACAACTTCAACACCCGGAACAACCGCTTCCTGAACGTGGTGGCGCGGCTGCAACCGAGCGCCCGCCTGGCCGCGGCGCAGACCGAGATGGACCTGATCGCCCGCCGGATCGCCGCCGCCGACCCGCAGAACGCGGGCTACGGCGCCCGGCTGGTACCGCTCCAGGAGCAGGTCGTGGGACGGGTGCGCCCGCTGCTCCTGGTCCTCTTCGGCGCCGTCGGCTGCGTCCTCCTGATCGCTTGCGCCAACGTCGCCAACCTGCTCCTGGCGCGGGCCGCCGCGCGGCAGAGGGAGTTTGCCCTGCGCGCCAGCCTGGGGGCCGGCCGGGAGCGGCTCTTCCGCCAGCTCCTGCTTGAAAACCTGCCCCTGGGGCTCCTCGGCGGCGTCACGGGGGTGGCGCTCGCGGCTGGGGGCCGGCGCCTCCTCCTCGCCTCGCTCCTCCCGGCGGACTTCCCGCGCTTCAACTCGATCGACCTGAACGGCGGCGTGCTCGCCTTCACCCTCGGAATCTCGGTCGTCACCGCTCTCCTCTTCGGCCTCGCTCCCGCCTTCCATGCGGTCCGCCGGGACGGGCGGCTCCTGGAGAGCGGCCGGAGCCGCTCCCCCGGAGCCGGACGCCGCCGGTTGCGCAGCGCTCTCGTGGTGGCGGAGACGGCGTTGGCGCTCGTGCTGCTCATCGGCGCCGGCCTGCTGCTCAAGAGCTTCGCGGTTTTAGGCCAGCTCGATCCCGGTTTCTCGGCGCCGCGCGTCCTCACCCTGCAGGTCCCTTTGCCCCCCACCCGGTATCCGCTGCCCACCCTGGCCGACCCGAACCCGGCCCGCGCCCTGGCCTTCTTCGACCAGCTCGTGGAGCGGGTGGGCGCCCTCCCCGGCGTGCAGGCGGTGGGGATCGGTACGCAGCTCCCCCTCGGCGCCGGCGTGGGCTGGGGGAAGAGCTTCTTCGTCGCGGGCCGGCCTCTGCCCACCAGCCTGGCCGACCTGCCGGGCGTACGGTTCAAGCTGGCGAGCCCGGGGTTCTTCCAGGCCCTGGGCTATCGGCTGCACGGGGGCCGCCTCTTCCTCCCCCAGGACACCGCCCGCTCCCAGCCCGTGGCGGTCGTCAACCAAGCCTTCGCGCGGCGTTATTTCCCCGGCGAGGACCCGCTCGGCAGAACCATCGTGCTGGACGCTCCTCCCGGCCTCCTCCCGCCGCCCCCTCCGGGCGCTACCCCGGCGCCCCAGCGGACGATCGTGGGCGTCGTCGCCGACGTGAAGAACGCGCAGATGAACGCCCCCACCGAGCCGGAGGTCTACGCCCCCGTCTCCCAGAACGTGGGGGAAGGCTGGTTCAACGCCATGACCCTGGTGGTGCGCACGGCCGCCGAGCCGACGCGCCTCCTGCCGGCCGTCCGCGCCGCGGTCCGTGCCCTCGACGCGGACCAGCCGGTGACCGCGGTCGCCACCATGGAGGAGCTCCTCGGCCGGTCGCTCGCGCAGCCGCGTTTCGGCATGCTCCTCCTCGCCCTGTTCGCCGGCGTCGCCCTCCTCCTGGCGACGATCGGAGTCTACGGGCTCGTCGCCTACGAGGCGCGGCAGCGGACCCATGAGATCGGCATCCGCGCGGCGATCGGGGCCGAGCCCTGGAGCATCCTGCGGCTGGTCGTCGGCGACGGGCTGAAGCTCGCCCTGGCGGGCGCCGCCATCGGGATCGCGGCGGCGTTCGCCCTCATGCGGCTCCTGGCGAGCCTGCTCTATGGCGTCGGTCAGTACGACCCGATCACCTTCCTGGCGATGCCCGCCGCCCTGGTCGGCGCCGCCCTGCTCGCGGCCTACCTCCCGGCGCGGCGGGCGATGCGGGTCGATCCCATCGTGGCGCTGCGGCACGAGTAGGGGCGGGCGACAGGCCGCGGACCTGCTAGAATCCGCCGATGCTTTCGCGCGCCTTGGCGCAGCTCGAATCGCTGCGCGAACCGCTGACGGCGGACCTGCCGATCGCGGACCTGGAGAAATTCGAGGTCGACTGGAAGCAGGCCCTGGGCCGCGCCATGGTTGCTCCCTTGACCGGCGCCGACGCCCGCCGCCTGGCGGCTTTACATCGCGACATCGGTCTTTTACCCAAATACAAGAGCTATGCGATCAAGGCGAGCAGCCCGCTGGGCTATTCCATCTTCTTGCAGGAGCCCGGCAAGGGTTTCAGCTTCCAGCAGCATCGCCATCACAAGGTGGAGATCTTCCACGTTCTGGAAGCTCTGCCCGGCGCCTTTGCGCTCCTCTGCACGCTCGACGAGTGGACCGCCGGCTACGACGCGGCGGCGTTCTCGCACTGGCTCGACGGGTCTTCCGATCACCCGCTCTATGAGCAATGGCGGATTCCGCTTTCGGCGGGAGACGTGATCTGTCTCGAAACGACCGGCATCGTCCATACCGTGATCGGTTGCATCCTGGAGGAGTTCGCGACGGCCTCGACCGACATGGTCGATCGGCTGCACGACCAGAACGCCGGAGATCCCATTCCAGGATCGTATCAACGGGAAAGCGTGCTGCACCGGCTGCGGACGCTCCCCTCGCCTCCCACCAGCCAGCGGATCGTCACGCCGGGCCGTCTGCGGCAGGCGCTCCCGCGAACAGGCTTCACAGGTGGGGAGATCGTCACCTTGGGCGAGGTGCCGGGGCTCGACGCCTCCCGCCTCCGGCTGGAGAGCGGCAGACTGAGCCCGCCGCGCGAGTCGGGAGACCAGGCCCTCGCGCTTTTCACCTCGCGGGCCGACGCCCGCCTGCTCCTCGGCACCGCGGAGGAGATGCGGCACGGCGATCCGCCGGCCCTGGAGCTGCCCCGGGGCACCGCGACGATGATCCCGCCGGGGATGCGCTACACGCTGGCGGCCCTCGGCGCGGAGGTCGAGGTCTCTCTCCACGCCATCCGTCCGGACGTGGCCCTGGCCGAGCTTTAAGAGAAGAGCGGCGCCGGGTCCTCGCCGCACACCCGCCGCGCCAGGTAGCGGCCGGTGGCGAAGCCGAGCGACATGCCGTGGCCATTCATGCCGGCGGCGTAGAGGGCGGCGGGGATCTCGGGGACCGTGCCGATACGAGGCAGGCCGTCGGCGGTCAAGGCCATGGTGCCGGCCCAGCGGTGGCAAATGGGGCGGTCGGCGAACTGCGGAAAGCTCTCGGCGAGGAAACGTTCCAGGGCTCCCTGGACGGTGCCGGTGGGGGTCTCCAAGGTGCCCACTTCCGTGTCCCGGGCGGCCCAGCGGCAGCCGCCGAGGAGCAGGGTGCCGTCGGGGAGCTGGCGCAGGTACTCATAGCCCTCGTTGACGTACCAGACGCCGGGGAGCGGCCGCGGCCCGGGAGCGGTCGCCAGCATCTGGGCGCGCACCGGCCGGATCTCGGCGGCGAGCCCCGGCACCAGCTCCGCCACATAGGCGTTCAGGGCGAGCACCACCCGCCGGGCCAGGAGATGGCCGGCGTCCGAGACCAGGCGCACTCGCTCGCCCACCGGTTCGAGCGCCCGCACCGGGAAGCCGGTGCGGATCTCGGCGCCCGAGAGCCGCGCCAGTCCGCGGCAGAGGCGGACCGGGTCGAGCCCGCCGTCGCGCGGCTGGTAGAGCGCCCCGCCCAGCCGCGCGCTGCCGCTCACCCGCCGCACCTCCGCCGCCTCGCGCCAGGAGAGGTCGAAGCCGAGGGCGACGAGGCGCTCGCCGCTCTCCCGGAGCGCCTCCTCCTGGCCGGTGTCCGGCAGGGCGGTGAGCCAGCTCCCCTCGGGGAGGAACTCACAGTCCACCCGGACCGGGTCGAGGACCTCGGCACGCAGGAGCTCGCGGTTCTCCTGCGAGGTCTCCCAGAAGCGCTGCGCCGCCCGCTCCCCGACGCTCGCGGCGAGCGCCGTGTAGGGTTCAGCCGAGCCGGTCAGGAGGAACCCGGCATTGCGCCCGGAAGCGCGGCCGGCGAGGCTCTGGGCTTCGAGCAGGACCACCCGGCGGCCCGCTTTGCCCAGCCAGTAGGCGGTCGACAGGCCGACGATGCCGCCGCCGATGACGGCGACGTCGACCTCCTCGGCGTTCGCCGGCGAGGAGGGGCGGGCGAGCCAGAACGACGGGAAGCTGGGGACAGTCATGGTCTCCAATCACGATCCAATCAGCCGACGAGCACGCTGCCGCCGTTGACGTTCAGGATCTCGCCGGTGATGTGGCGGGCGAGCGGCGAGGCGAGGAAGAGGACCGGCCCGGCGATGTCCTCCGGCGAGGCCACCCGTCCCAGGGGAATGGAGGCGGCGATCGCCTTGCCCTGGTCGCCGGCCAGGGCGCCGGCGGTCATGTCCGTTTCGACCCAACCCGGGGCGACCGAGTTGACGCGGATCTTGGGCGCCAGCTCGGACGACCACGACTTGGTGGCCGAGATCATCGCCCCCTTGCTCGCCGCGTAGGCGCTGTAGAAGGCCTCCCCGCGCTGGCCGGCGGTCGAGGAGATGTTGATGATCGAGCCGTTCTCCGATTGCTCCAGCAGGGGGACCGCCTCGCGGGCACAGAGGAAGGGGCCGACGACGTTGACCGAGAGGGTGGCCTCCAGCCGCTCCTCGTCGAGCCGGATCAGCGGGTCGTGCACCCAGACCCCGGCGTTGTTGATCAGGCAGTCGAGCCCGCCCCACTCGGCGGCGATGAAGGCGAACAGCCGCTTGATCTGGCTGCGGCGTGAGACGTCGCAGCGGAAGGCGGCGTGGGGCTGGCGGGAGATCCGCCGGAGCTCCCCGAGCAGCTCCGTCGCCCTGCCGCCGCTCGCGAAGTACTGGACGAGGACGGCGGCGCCGGCCTTGGCGAAGAGTCGGCAGCAGGCGGCGCCGATGCCGCGGCTCGCCCCGGTCACCAGGACGCGGCGCCCGGTGAGGTCGATCAAGCCGGGCCCTCCTGGCTCCCGATCGCCTCGACCACCATGGCGATCCCCTGGCCGCCGCCGATGCAGGCGGAAGCAACACCTCTCCCGCCGCCCCGGCGGTTGAGCTCCTTCAGAAGAGTGATGAGGAGCCGGGTGCCCGAGGCGCCCAGCGGATGGCCCAAGGCGATGGCGCCGCCGTTGACGTTCAACTTCTCGACGTCCAGGTCGAGCTCCTTGACCACCGCCAGGATCTGCCCGGCGAAGGCCTCGTTGATCTCGATCAGATCAAGATCTTTCAGCTCCATCCCCGCCCGCTTCAGCGCCGCGCGGATGGCCGGCGCCGGGCCGATCCCCATGCGCGACGGCTCGACTCCCACCACCGCCCAGGAGAGGATGCGCCCCAGCGGCTTCCAGCCCCGCTCCTGCGCGCGCTCCGCCGTCGAGAGGATCATCATCGCCGCCCCGTCGACGATCCCCGAGGCGTTGCCGGCGGTGACGAAGCCGTCCTTGTCGAAAGCGGTGGCGAGCCCCGCCAGGTCCTCCATGGTGGTCTCGGGCCGCATGTGGTCGTCCCGCTCAACGACCGTCGCCCGCTTCCCCTTCCCCACCGGCACCGGCGCCACCTCCTGGGAGAGCCGGCAGGCCTGCCAGGCCGCCCCGGCCCGGCGCTGCGAAAGGATGGCGAACTCGTCCTGCTGCTCGCGGGTGATGCCATAGTCGCGGGCCAGGTTGTTGCTCGTCTGCGCCATGTAGCAGCCGGCATAGGGATCGTTCAGGGAGACCATGAGCAGGTCCTGGAGCTGGCCCTGGCCGAGCTTGAAGCCGCGGCGGGCGCCATAGATGACGTGCGGCGCCTGCGACATGTTCTCCATCCCGCCCACCAGGCAGGTGGTGGCCTCCCCCGTCAAGACCGCCTGCGCTCCCGAGATCACCGACTGGATGCCGGAGCCGCAGAGGCGGTTGACGGTGAGCGCCGGCGCCTCCTTCGGCACCCCGGCCTTGAGCGCCACGTGGCGGGCGCCGTAAATCGCGTCGGTCGAGGTCTGGAGGGCGTTGCCGACGAACGTCTGATCGATCTCGGCCGGCGCGATGCCGGTGCGTTCGAAGAGCGCCCGGGCAGCGTGGGCGCCCAGGTCGATGGCCGAGATCTCGGCAAAGGAACCGTTGTATTCCGCCATCGGGGTTCTCACCCCGTCCACCAAGACCAGGTCTTGCGTTTTCATCAAAGCTCCTTAGAAGCGGGAATTCAGTCCGCCCGGCTGTCAAGCCCCCGCCGTCCCCTCATCATAAGCCAGGGCGTGGAAGCGGCGGCGCCAGAGGTTCAGGTTGACGGCGGGATCGGTCCGGGCGCCCAAGAGGACGAGGATGCGCTCCCGCTCGGGGTCGATCCACAGGCTGCCGCCGGCGAAGCCGCTGTGGCCGAAAGAGTGGGGACCGATCGCCGGCCCGGCGCTCCCCTCCACGTTGCGCCGCACCCACCCCAGGGCGTACAGGCCTTCGCCCCGGGCGAGCGCCGCGGTCTTCGCCTCCTCCGAGAACAGGCGGCCCGGCCGCAGCCATTCCACCCCCAGGCGCCAGAGGTCGCGCGCCCGGCCGAAGAGCCCGGCGTTGCCGGGGAGCGCCACCCCCAGCCCGATCAGAAACCGGGCGTTGCCGTCCTGCACCTCGCCGGGAGCGGGGGGACCGAGGTCGGCGATCGCCCTCCCCTGCTCCGCCGCCAGCTCGACCTCCTTGCCGGTCCCCATGAGGGACTCCGCAACGAAGGGCTGGTCGCCGGGGGCCAACGTGATCCCGGGGGGGCTGGAGAGCCCGAGCGGCGCCAGCACCCGCTCGGCGAGCAGGTCCCAGAGCGGACGCCCGAGCCGCTCCTCCGCCGCCCGCGCCCAGAGGATGAAGTCGAGGTCGCTGTAGGTGCCAGGCGCTTCGCCCAGGAGCTCGCCACCGAGAAGAAGAGCGAGGGCTTCCTCGCGCGAGGTGCAGCGTTCATAGAGGGGGGCCCAGGCGGCGAAGCCGGCGCGGTGACAGAGGAGGTCGGCCAGAGGGAGCCGGGCGAGCCGCGGATCGGCCTGCGGCCAGACTTCCCCCACGGGGAGCGCCAGCGGCAGCTCCCCCGCCTCGTCGAGCGCCAGGGCGAGAGTGGCGACGAAGGGCTTGGTGAGGGAGCCGAGATCGAAGCAGGTGTCCAAGTCTGCAGCACGATCCCGGCGGGCGACGCCGGCCGCGCCCGACGCCTCGATCCGGTCCGCCGTGCCGACGAGGGCGGTGACCGCGGAGACCGCCCCGCTCGCCAGCAGCTCGGCGAGGAACGGATGGAGGAACGGATGGTGGAGAGGGGGGCGGCTCACGGCTGGCTCGTCTTCCAGGAGGGCATTCTACGGGCTCGGACCCCGGCCGGCCAGCTCGCGCCAGCGTATCTATAGTATTGCGTAGCTTAAGCTGTCCCAATATACTACTCGGCGCATCACCCCATGATGCCGGCAGAGTCAAAGGGGACTCTGCCGAGGTCCGGATCGGGACCGTGCTGCGCGAAGTTCCAAGGGTTTCATCCATGGCCTTCTGAGGAGCGGTCCCGTCCACAGGAGGACTGGAGTATGGAGAAGCTCAAGCGTCAGTGGATCAAGCGCCATGTGCTCTACGACGGGCTCGTCGTGCTCCTGATCGTAGCGGCCCCGGTGGGGTATGCCCTCGCGGCCACGGAGGCACCCGCCGGGTTCGACAACCTGACCAATACCTTCGAGTCCCAAGGGCAGATGGACCTCGACCGCGCGAATTTCGACACGGTCGAGCAGATCGCGGACGGCCTCGGCCCGGTCTACAACGCCCAGGCCTGTCGCGAGTGCCACCAGAACCCGGTCTCCGGCGCGACCAGCCAGATCACCGAGCTGCGGTTGGGCCGGACCGACGCCAACGGCAACTTCGTCGAGCGGCCCGGCGGCTCGCTCAACCAGGACCGGGCGATCGACCCCGCCATCCAGGAGCGGGCGTCCGCGGCCGACACCATCGTGGCTTTCCGCGGCTCTTTGAACGTCCTCGGCGACGGCTTCGTCGAGGCCATCGCCGACAGCACCTTCACCACCATCCAGAACGGTCAGCCCGCCGGCATGAAGGGGCAGATCATCAACGTCCCGCTGCTCGAGAGCCCGAACGTCAGCCGGGTCGGCCGCTTCGGCTGGAAGGACCAGCACGCGAGCCTCCTCTCCTTCGCCGCCGACGCCTACCTGAACGAGATGGGCATCACCAGCCCGCTGCAACCCACGGAGAACACCTCGAACGGCAACTCCGTCGCGGCGTTCGATCACGTCAACGATCCCGAGGACGCGGACGGCGCCGACGTCACGGCCTTCACCCACTTCATGCGCTCGACCAAGGTGCCGCCCCGCGACACCGCCCTCGCGGCCACGGCGGACTCCCTCGCCGGAGAGAGCCTCTTCACCTCGATCGGCTGCAGCAACTGCCACGTGACCTCGATCACCACCGCTCCGGCGGGGACCGTCTTCAGCACCGAATTCACCGTCCCCGCGGCGCTGGGCGACAAGACCATCCACCCCTTCGGCGATTTCCTGCTGCACAACGTCGGGACCGGCGACCGCATCGTCCAGAACGGCGGCGCGTCGACGGCCAACAAGCTGCGGACGCCGCCGCTCTGGGGTCTGCGCACCCGCGCCCGGCTGATGCACGACCTCGCCAACGGGACGCGCAACGGCGCCATCCTGCGTCACGCCGGCGAGGCCAACCCGGTCATCCTCAACTACATGAACCTGAGCGCGACCCAGCAAAACCAGCTTCTCACCTTCCTGAACTCGTTGTAAGGAGCGCGACATGAGAAAAGCACTCTGGAGCCTCGCCCTGCTGGGCCTGCTGACCGGGGGGAGGACGGCGTCCGCGGCGACCTGCGGGATCGAGGCCGAACCGGCGGCGACCCTCCTCCTCCCCTACTTCGAGGTGGCCCTGTCCTGCGCCAACGGCGGCCTCAACACCCTGTTCTCGATCAACAACGCTTCGGCGAATGCGGTGCTCACCCACGTCGTCATCTGGTCCGACCTTTCCGTCCCGGTCCTCAGCTTCAACGTCTATCTCACCGGCTATGACGTCCAGTCGATCGGCCTGTGCGACGTCCTGGTCAAGGGCCTCCTGCCGCAGACCGCTTCGGTCGGCCAGGACCCGAACGACACCATCAGCCCGAAGGGGACGCTCTCGCAGGACGTCAATTTCTCGAGCTGCAGCGGCCAGCTGCCGCCGGGGAACCTTCCGGCCTCTTTCCTCGCCCACCTGCAGACCTCGCTGACCGGCCAGTTCTCCTCCCTCCTCGGCGGCTGCGCCGGGTTGGCCTACGGCGACAACATCGCCCGCGGCTACGTCACGGTCGACACAGTCAGCAACTGCACCCTGCGCTTCCCCGGCGACGCCGGCTATTTCGCCGCCGACGGCACGGGGGACGCCACGGACCAGAACGTCCTCCTGGGAGACTACGACTACATCAACTCGACGACGAATTTCGCCCAGGGCTACACCATGGTCCACGTCCAGGCCGACCCCAACGATCCCGAGACCTCGGCGAGCGGCCAGTACACGTTCTACGGCCGCTACGTGAACTGGACCGCGATCGACCACCGGCAACCGCTGGCGACCAACTTCTTCGCCCGCTACCAGAACGGCGGACCGACCAGCGGCATCACGACGCTGACGACCTGGCGCGACTCCAAAGTCCAGCAGGGCGCCTTCAAGTGCGGCACGGCTCCGGCATGGTACCCGCTGACGCAGGCGAGGATCGTGGCCTTCGACGAGCAGGAGCACGCGGTGCAGTCTTCCCTGATCTTTCCTTTCCCGGCGGAGGCGGGGCGGATCGGGGTCGGCAGCGCCAACCTGCCCACCCCTTTCACCTTCGGCTGGATCCTCTTCGACCTCAACGCCACGGCCGGTACGGTGCCGCCGGAAGACCCGCTGGCGCAACAGGCCTGGATGACCTTGAGCATCGATGCGCAGGTCGGCACCGCGCATTTCAACGTGGGCTATCCGGCGTTCCAGCTCGACACCGCCCGGGACCGGGTCCGCGGCTGCCGGACGAATATCTTTTTCAAGCCGCCGCAGTGACCCGATCGGCGGCGGCTTATAAGTAATTGTCCGGGTGCCCGGTCTGGAACACCACGACCCGCTCCCCGGGCCGAAACTCTTGGGCGGCGGCCAGGTCCTCGACGGCGGCCAGGGCCGCCGCCCCCTCGGGTCCGGTTCGAATCCCCTCCTGCCGGGCCACCCGGGCCGCGATCTCCGCCAGCCGCTCCTCGGCGATGGCCAGGGCCCGGCCGCCGGACGCGCGGACCGCCCGGAGCACCAGGAAGTCGCCGATCGCCCGCGGCACCCGCAGTCCCCAGGCCCGGGTGTGCGGGTCGGCCCACGGCTCGGCCGTCTCCTCGCCCCGCTCGAAGGCGCGCACCATCGGGGCGCAGCCGGCCATCTGCACGATGACGAAACGCGGCCGCCGGACGCCGGGTTTCAACAGGGCGAGCCGGGAGAGCTCGTCGAACGCCTTGTGCATCCCGACGATCCCGGTGCCGCCGCCCAGCGGGTAGACGATCCAGTCCGGAAGGTCCCAGCCGAGCTGCTCGGCGAGCTCGAAGCCCATGGTCTTCTTCCCCTCCACCCGGTAGGGCTCGCGGAGGGTCGAGAGATTCCAGAAGCCGTCGGCGGGGAGGAGCTTGGCGGCGTCGACCAGGGTGCCCGAAGAGGCCAAGACCTCCGCGCCATGCTCCCGGCAGCGCGCGAAGATGCTGGCCGGGGTGTCCTCCGGCATGGCCAGGCGGGCAGGCAGGCCGGCCGCCGCGGCATAGGCGGCGAGGGCCAGGGCGGCGTTGCCGGCGCTCGCCAGCTGCACCCCCGGCGCCCCCAGCTCGCGCGCCCGGTTGACCGCGAGCGACAGGCCGCGCGCCTTGAACGAGCCGGTGGGGTTCAACGACTCGTCCTTGATGTACAGCTCGACGTCCCCAGCGGGCGAGAGCCGGCGCAGGCGGACCAGAGGAGTCCCGCCCTCTCCCAGGTCGACTCGTTCGTCGAAATCGGCGAGCGGCAGGAGCTCCTTGTAGCGCCAGAGGGTCCAGGGCCTTCCGGGCAGCGCCTGCCGCAGCTGCTCCCCGCGGGCCGGATCGAGGTCGTACTCGACGAGGAGCGGGGCGCCGGCGGCGGAGAGGAAGGCTGGACGGTCGAGCGGGAGGGCCTCCCCGGTCCGCGAGCAGACCAGGCGGGTGGCCCAGTGGTCAGGGGTAGCTTCGTGTAGCGCCGGTTCCATGCGCGGCGGATGTTAGCAGAGCGCGGCAGGCTTGGGCGGAGCCCCTGCTCTGCTAAAGTGGTGCCTAGGGTTCGAGAGGAGGAAACATGGCCGTGCTGACGGAGGCCACCCCCCTCCTATCCTCCCCCCATCCCCTGGCGCCCTCCCCCCCAGGAGGAGGAACCCCTCCCGGCCGCTCTCCTACGGCCAAAGGGGCCTGAACTGCTCGCCGGGATAGGAAACAGCGTTTAGCCGAAGGCTGTAGATGTCCCAGGTCCTGAACGATATCCTTCGCAGGCCACGGGGACTGCGGGACGTCTCCGCATAGGGTTGGCGTCCCCTAC
>Ga0137403_10001001_pt1 | contig 35868 bp, 36 predicted proteins | sample CZOMad2_1_16fung_FD_122057 | JGI IMG/M metagenome (GOLD analysis project Ga0137403, IMG submission 122057) | Vadose zone soil fungal communities from Angelo Coast Range Reserve, California, USA - CZOMad2_1_16fungal (Hybrid Assembly) | ecosystem: Environmental > Terrestrial > Soil > Vadose zone... | reverse complement strand
ACGTCGCTGCCCGGATCGCCGTGGACGGCTACACCTACAGCGCGCAATACATCAATCCGATCTTCGGCTCCACCGGCAAGCAGCGGCAGTATGACCTGGTCATCACCTTCGGGCTGACGGGGCCGTTTAAGCGCTACGGGATTCCGGGCGAGTAGACGGGAGCGGGCGGCAGCAGGCGGGAGCGGGCGGGAGCAGACGGGAGCGGGCGGGAGCAGGCGGCGGTCAGCCGATGCTGGACGGCGTGCGGCGGACCCCGAGCGATCGGTAGAGCCGCCAGACAATTGATCCCGCTGTTCCCCGCAGGTCCTCTAGCGCCTTCCAATCCGAATCACTCAGCAGGTTGCGATCCCGCGCCAGCCGCAGCGTGTATGACAGCTCGGCGAGCGAGGCCAATGAGATGTCGAGATAGCGGCGCAGCTCCCGACCACCCCGTTTGGCATACCCCTCTGCGATGTTGGCCGCGACCGAGTGCACCGCTCGGCGCGCCTGCGAGGTGAGCCCGAAGAGCTCGGCCTTGGGCCAGGAGTCGGTGGCGGCGTAGACTGCCAGGGCGAGCTCATGGCTGACCTGCCATGCCTTCAGCTGCTCGTGCGTGGCCATAGCGCACCTTGCATTCGGGCGAGCGCGCATCGCGGATCAATCGGCCGCAACGGCGTCCAGTTTCCCGCCCGCTCCCGCCCGCTCCCGCCCGCTCCCGCCCGCTCCCGCCCGCTCCCGTTCCGTATCTTGTACGTCCTACATCATTGTGACTATTTTCACAAGCTCGTTCGTCACCGTCGTTTCACCCCCGAAAACCGACTCATGCCGACTGATACGATTCTGCGCCCAGGCGAGCTCAAGGAAGTGCTCCTGCGGGAGATCGAGGCCGCCGACGTCACCGCCCAGGACACGTCGGAGGTCGGCACCGTGCTGGAGGTGCGAGACGGCATCGCCCGCATTTACGGACTCAAGTCAGCCGAGTCCGGCGAGATGCTCGAGTTTACCGCGCAGGAAACCGGCGATGTAGTGACCGGGTTGGTGCTGAACCTGGAAGAAGACAACGTCGGCGCCGCGATCATGGGCGATTACCTCAAGCTGAAGGAAGGCGACGAGGTCCGCCGCACCGGCCGGCTGCTCGAGGTGCCCGCCGGCCCGGCCATGCTGGGTCGGGTAGTCGATGCGCTGGGCCGCCCGGTGGATGGCCGCGGGGAGATCAAGACGAGCACGTCGCGCCCGGTCGAGATCATCGCGCCCGGCATCATCGTGCGACAGCCGGTGAAGGAGCCGCTCCAGACTGGCATCAAGGCGATCGACTCGATGATCCCTATCGGGCGGGGCCAGCGGGAGCTCATCATCGGCGACCGCGGGACCGGCAAGACGGCCATCGCGATCGACACCATCATCAACCAGCGCGGCCAGGACGTGGTCTGCGTGTACGTCGCGATCGGCCAGAAGCGCTCCACCGTCGCGACGGTGGTGGAGAAGCTGCGCGAGTCGGGAGCGATGGACTACTGCATCGTGGTCGTCGCCTCGGCCTCGGAGCCGGCGCCGCTCCAGTACATCGCGCCGTATTCCGGGTGTGCCCTCGCGGAATACTTCATGTACGAGGAAGGCAAGGCGACGCTCTGCGTTTACGACGACCTGTCGAAGCAGGCGGCCGCCTATCGCCAGCTTTCGCTCATCCTCCGCCGGCCGCCGGGGCGCGAGGCCTATCCCGGCGACGTCTTTTATCTGCACAGCCGGCTGCTCGAGCGGGCGGCCAAGATCTCGGATGATCGCGACGTCACGGCGCTCGATCGCCGCATCAAGAAGCCGAGCGGCTCGCTCACCGCGCTCCCGATCATCGAGACCCAGGCCGGTGACGTCTCGGCCTACATTCCGACTAACGTCATCTCGATCACCGACGGCCAGATCTTTCTCACGACCGACCTGTTCTACTCCAACGTCCGTCCCGCCGTGGACGCCGGCATCAGCGTCAGCCGAGTCGGCGGCAACGCCCAGATCAAGGCGATGAAGCAGGTGGCGGGTCCGCTCCGGCTCTCGCTGGCGCAGTACCGCGAGCTCGAGGCCTTCTCTCAGTTTGGCTCCGATCTCGACGCGGCCACCCAGCGGCAGCTGGCCCGCGGCGCCCGGCTGGTCGAGGTGCTCAAGCAGCCGCAGTACCGGCCGATGCCGGTCGAGAAGCAGGTCGCGGTCATCTACGCCGTGACCAACGGCTACCTCGATGACGTGCAGGTCCCCCACATCCGCCAGTGGGAGCGCGAGTTTCTGGAGTATCTCGAGGCCAAGCACCCCAACGTGATCGAGGGCGTCCGCACCAAGAAGGCGCTCGACGATACCGGCACCCAGGGGCTCAAAGCGGCCATCGCGGCGTTCAAGCACCTCTTCGCGCCCGCGGCCTGATGGCGAAGAGCCGACAGCTTCGCGGCCGCATCCGCTCGGTCCGCAATACCCGGAAAATCACTCGGACGATGGAGCTGGTCTCCACCTCCAAGCTCAAGCGTGCGCAGGATCGGGTGATCGCCGCGCGTCCGTACGCCGAAGCGCTCCGCGATACCATCGCCGACCTGTTGACGCCCGACCTCGTCGAGCAGTTTCCGCTGCTCCGGGCGCCTAAGCCGCCGGCGAAGGGGGGGCCCCGCCGGGCGGCGGTGGTGCTGCTCACCTCGAACCGGGGCCTGTGCGGCAGCTTCAACGCCAATCTCATCAAGGAAGCGAAGCGCCGCATCGAGCAGCTCGAGGGCGGCGGCTACACGGTCGATCTGTACGCGATAGGGAAGAAGGGCGCCGGGTTCTTCAAGTACGTGGGCCGGAAGCTTGCCGGTGAGCGACAGGACATCGGCGACAAGCCGACGGCGGATCACGCGGCCGAGATCGCCGGCCCGCTCATCGCGGCCTACGAAGCAGGCAAGCTCGCGAGCGTGGATCTGGTGCAGGCCCGGTTCCAGAGCGCGCTCTCGACGCCGCCGGCAACCGTCCGGATCCTGCCGGTGGAAGCGGGAGCGGGCGGGAGCGGGCGCGAGCGGGCGGGAAGCGGCGTCAAACCCTACTACATCCTTGCGCCCAGCGGTGAGGCTATCCTGGCCGAGCTGCTCCCGCTCTACGTGCGGAACATGTTCTACCGCGGGCTGGTGGAGACGGCGGCGTCGGAGCACGGGGCGCGTCGCACCGCCATGAAGAACGCAACCGACAACGCCGGCGACCTGATCGACCTGCTGACCCGGACCTTCAACCGCCAGCGGCAGGCCCAGATCACGCAGGAGATCGCGGAGATCGTAGGCGGGGCGGCGGCGCTGCAGGGCTAGCGGGCGGGAGCGGACGGGAGCAGGGCAAACCAATCGATCCACCACGGAGCATCGTACCCCATGGCCACAGCAGCAGCCACCAAGAGCCGATCCGCACCCGGCGACAAGACGACCCGCAACGTGGGCCGCATCGTGCAGATCATCGGCCCCGTGCTCGACGTCGAGTTCGAACCGGAGCACCTTCCCGAGATCTATAACGCGCTGCTGATCGAGGACACCGAGCGCGGGATTCGGGTGGTGGTGGAGGTGCAGCAGCACATTGGCCAGAACCAGGTGCGCACGGTGGCGATGAGCAGCACCGACGGCATGGTGCGCGGCATGCGAGTGGTGGACACCGGCGGTCCGATTACGGTGCCGGTCGGAACGGCCCCGCTGGGTCGAATCCTCAACGTCCTGGGCGAGCCGGTCGATGGCGGGCCCCCCATTCCGGCTGACGTGGAGCGCTGGCCGATTCATCGCGAGACTCCGAAGTTCACCGACCTCGAGCCCAAGACTCAGATCTTCGAGACCGGCATCAAGGTCGTCGACCTGATTGCGCCGTTCGTGAAAGGCGGGAAGATCGGCCTGTTCGGCGGCGCCGGCGTGGGCAAGACGGTGATCATCCAGGAGCTGATCCACAACGTCGCGCTGGGCCACGGCGGCAAGTCGGTCTTCTCCGGGGTGGGCGAGCGGACCCGCGAAGGGAACGATCTCTACCTGGAGATGAAGGAGAGCGGGGTCATCGGCTCCTGCGCCCTGATCTACGGCCAGATGAACGAGCCGCCCGGCGCCAGGCTCCGGGTCGGCCTCACCGGCCTCACGGTGGCGGAGTATTTCCGCGACGTCGAGGGCCAGGACGTGCTGCTCTTCATCGACAACATCTTCCGCTTCACCCAGGCCGGCTCCGAGGTCTCGGCACTGCTGGGCCGCATGCCGAGCGCGGTGGGCTATCAACCGACCCTGGCGACCGAGATGGGCGACCTGCAGGAGCGGATCACCTCGACCACCAAGGGCTCGATCACGTCGGTGCAGGCGATCTACGTGCCGGCCGATGACCTCACCGACCCGGCGCCCGCCACTGCGTTTGCCCACCTCGACGCGACCGTGGTGCTCTCCCGCGCCATCGCCGAGCTGGGCATCTATCCCGCAGTGGACCCGCTGGACAGCTCGAGCCGGATCCTGGCGCCGCAGTTCGTCGGCGAGCGGCACTACAACGTCGCGATCGGCGTCCAGCGGACGCTGCAGCGCTACAAGGCGCTGCAGGACATCATCGCGATTCTGGGCATGGACGAGCTCTCGGAGGAGGACAAGCAGATCGTCGGGCGGGCGCGGCGGCTCCAGCGGCTCCTGTCGCAGCCATTCTTCGTGGCGACTCAGTTCACCGGCTTCGAGGGGAAGTACGTCAAACTGGAAGACACGGTCGCGAGCTTCGAGCGGGTGCTGTCCGGTGAGTTCGACAGCCTGCCGGAGCAGGCGTTCTACATGGTAGGCACGATCGACGAGGCGGTGGAGAAGGCCAAGAAGCTCTCGAGCTCGTGATGCGAGTCACAGTCATCTCCCCCGAGGCGGCTATGTTCGACGGCGATGCCGACGCCGTCACGGCGCCTGCGTTCGACGGCGAAGTCGGCATCCTCCCTGGCCACGCGCCGTTCATGACCCTGCTCGGCAAGGGTCGATTGCGGGTTCGGCGTGGCACGGGCATCAGCCAATTCACAGTTGACGGCGGTTTCCTCCAGGTGGTCGGCGACCGGGTCCGGGTGGTGGCCGAGCACGCTCAAAGGAGCGGCGAATGAAGCGTAGCGCACGCGTGGGGCTCGCGGCGGTGGCGCTCGTGACGGCGATCGCTGGCCGCATGACGGCGCAGGAGACCGGCACGCCCGTGTTCAAGGCGCCTTACCGGGCTTTCACCACCCACGAGTTCGGCGGCATGCTGTCGTTCCCGAGCGGTGCCGTCAACTTTGCGCTCGAGGGCTTCTACGGCTACGGGCACGGCGCCTTTGACATCGGATTCCGGGGCGGGCTGGAAGATCTGGAGGGGAACGGCGACACCCGAGTGCTCCTGGGCGCGGACTTCCGCACCCGCGTCATCCATGCGACCGAACGCATCCCGCTGGACGGCGCCTTCACTCTGGGGCTTGGCCTCAACGCCGGCGATGGTCCCGACGTCGTGTTGATCCCGATCGGTCTGTCCCTCGGCCGGCGCTTTCTGCTCGAGGGCTCCAAGATCAGCTTCGTCCCCTACGTCCACCCCGTGCTGGTGCCGCGCTTCTCCAGTGACGACAGCAATCTCGACGCCGCACTCGGCCTTGGGGTCGACGTGCGATTCAGCAGCACGGTCGATTTCCGGATCAGCGGCGGGGTGGGCGACATCGAGGGCATCTCGCTCGGTCTCGCGGTCGTTCGCTGAGCCGTTTTCGGTTGACTTCCCGAGCGACGAGCGACTAGGTTCCCGCCCGCCGGCGTCCGGCTTCCCGCCGGCCATGTCGGCGATCCTCAGGGAGGACGCTGATGAGACCGTCCCACTGCGCGACTGCCATCGCTCTCGCGTTGATCCTCGGCGGCGCACCCGCCGGTTCGGCCCAGGTGCTCGGGCTCCCCGTCTACAACAGCGGCGTTCCCACCGGACTCGGGGTGTACGGCGACGTCGCGTTTCCCAACAGCGCGGCCGGGGACGGGCACACGTTCGCTGCCACCGGGCGGCTGGGGGTGAGCCGCATCGGCATCACCGCTACGCTCGCCTCGTTCAATCCCAGCGGGCCGGACAACACGATCACGACCGTCGGGGCCACCGGCAACTACAAGCTGCTCGGCGGCCCGCTGATCCCGTTCTCGGCCACGCTGCAGGGTGGCATCGGGTACGGCAAGCTCGGGTCGGGTGTCACCTCCGTCAAAACCTGGCACTTCCCCATCGGCTTGGGGCTCGGGATCACGATCCCGAACCCGGCGCTCGCGATCAAGCCATGGATCGCTCCCCGCATCGATCTCAGCCACACCTCTGTCGGTGGGTCGAGCGACACCGATTCCAACTTCGGGATCAGCGCCGGGGTGGAGCTCAACTTCCTGACCGGCTTCGGGGTGCACGCCGCGTATGACCGGATCTTCGCAAGCGGAGACGATCCTGGGATCTTCGCGATCGGCGCGCACTACGGCTTCAGGATCCCCGGCCTTTGAGCGCTCGCCTCGGCCGCGCCGCTCTGGGGCTGGCGCTGGCCGCCACGGTTAATGGCTGCAGCCTGAACTTCGACGCGACGTCGCTCGGCGTGCCGGTCACCATGGCGTCGCCGGTCGGGCAACCTGCCGCGGGCGACCGGTTCCGGGTGAGCTCACACGCCCTGTGGGCTTTCTGGGGGGTGGCCAAGTTGAAACGGCCGGCGCTCAACAAGGCACTGGCCACCCAGCTCGCAGGCGGGAAGGGCATCGCCGACCTCAAGATCAAGACCCACACCAGCTTCAGCGACTTACTGATCACCCTGCTCACCGGAGGGGTCATGGTGCCGCGCTCGGTGATCTTTGAAGGCGTGGTCACCGGGGGCGAACCGGCGAAATGAGCCGGGGCGGGCTTGTGGGGTGGGGCAGGGGATTTTAGTCTTTCAAAGTCCGCCCGATGTTCCACCCTGTGAGAGGAGGTGATCCATTGTCTAGTGAGAGTTGCATGCGTAGCTCGACTTGGGCAAGCGATCGCCGGATCGTCATCTGAGCTGAGCCGGCGTCGCCTCGAGCTGCGATGCCAACCGATCGGGCCGCCTGACGTGAGTCGGGTGGCCCGGTCCGCTTTCAGGAGCTGCGTGAAAAGTGAAAAGTAAAAAGGGGGCCTGGTGGAGCACGGAGCTCCCTTTTCACTTTTCACTTTTCACTTTTCACGCTTTACCTGTTCGGGGTTACCGTTTAGGGTATGTCTTCCTACTGGCGCCTCTCCCGTTCCCCCCGCTACAGCCTGCTCTTCGCACTCCCGCTCCTGCTCCTCTACGAGGCCCTGGCGTTCGCGCTCTCCCACGACGCGATCACCGGCGTGCGGAACGGGGCAGACGTGCTGCTCAAAAGCCTGTTCGTCGGCCTGGGTGGGCGCACCGGGCTCATCCTGTTCGGCTTGGTCCTCATCGGCACCGGGACCGCGCTGGTCTATCGCGACCGTGCCGGGGGCAAGCTGCGCGGCCGCTTCTTCCTCGCGATGGCGGCGGAGTCCGCCCTGTATGCCGGGCTCTTCGGCGCGGTGGCAGGGATGCTGACGGCGTTACTGCTGAGCGGACTGGTGCGACTCGCGGTCCCACCGGCCACGAAGCTCGATCTCCCCACCCAGCTTATGATCTCGCTGGGTGCCGGGATCTACGAGGAGTTGCTGTTCCGGGTCCTGATCGTGGGGGCGGTGGCCTGGCTGGCCCGGCGGGTCCTGGGCTGGGGTCCCCTGGCGGCGGGGGCGCTCGCGACTCTGATCGGCGCGCTCGTCTTCTCCATCTTTCACTATATCGGCCCCTACGGCGATCGGCTCGAGCTGGCGTCGTTCGCGTTCCGGGCGATTGCGGGGGTCCTGTTCAGCGGGCTCTATCTGGTGCGGGGCTTCGGCATCACAGCGTGGACCCATGCGTTATACGACGTCCTCGTGACTGTTTAGGCGACAGGCGTTCACCCCTTCACGTTGTTTGCCGTGGCGATTGTCGGTACCGAAGGGTATACTCCAGGAGTACATATCGCAACAGTATTTACTATAGCAGACGCTGGGCCAACCGAAAGATTCTTATGGTGCAGCTCCTGATCCACCAACTCATGAAGAAACGCGGCATTAGCGCTTACGCGCTCAGCCGAGCGACCGACCTGACGTATCCGAGCGCCTACCGGCTCTCCCGTCCAGGCGGCGCCTTCGGCCGCCTGCACGCAGAGACGCTCGACCGCCTGTGCCAATTCTTTCGGGTACAGCCCGGCAAGCTCATCCGGTGGGTGCCGTAGTCGCCGCTGACTAGCCACACGACGGCCGCGACGGATAGGGGCGGCTGGGTCTGTGTCAACGAGCGTACGTCTGGAGGTGGCCCGTGATCGCCCTGCCCGCTGTGGTCCTGGTCCTGCTCGGCCCGCCCGACACCGCGGTCGTCCGTGACGTCCCGGTGGGCGCGGGAGAGGTTCTGCGCACCACGAGCGTCGGATCCGGCCGACCGGTCGTGCTCATCCCCGGGGTCATTGGGGCCGCGTTCGGGTACCGCAAGCTCGTGGGGCCGCTGGCCGAGCTGGGTTACCGGGCCATCGTCATCGAGCCGTTGGGCTTCGGGGGGTCCTCACACCCCCGCCGCGCCAACTACGCGCTCTCCGCTCAGACCACGCGCATCGCGGCCGCCCTCGACAGCTTGGGGATCGACCAGGCGTTGATCGTGGCCCATTCGACCGGCGCATCCATTGCCTTACGTCTGGCGTATCAGAGGCCGGACCTGGTCGAGGGCATTCTATCGATCGACGGGGGACCCGCGGAGACGGCGGCCACGCCCGGCCTGCGCCGGGCCATGCGGTTCGGCGGCCGGCTCACCAAGGCGTTGCTGCAGCCCGATGCGTACCGCGACCTGGTGCGGCGTGAAATCATCGCCAACTCGAGCGACACGACCTGGGTGACCGCCGAGGTCGTGAGCGGGTACACGGCGGGGGCCACCGCCGATCTGCCGGGCGCGATCGACGCCTGGCAGGGCATGGCCAAGTCGGTGGAGGCGGAGAGCCTTCGTAGTCGACTGGCGGAGTGCAGGGTTCCGGTGCGACTCCTCGTCGGTGCGGTGCCCCACCAGAGCGGCGTCGGGGCCGACCAGATCGAGCTGCTGCGTCAGCGGCTGACCGACTTCACGCTGGAGAGCGTCGCCCGCTCCGGTCAGTACATTCAGGAAGAGCAGCCGGGCGCCGTGCTCGCCGCTCTGGGAAAGCTGGCAGCGGCGACGCGCTACGCTGCCAGGTGAGTTGATCGACCTTCAGCGCGCATCCCGGCGTTCCGCTCGCTTGTAAGTGGCTCGCTCGACGAGGAGTTGCTCGACGCGCGCCCACAGCTCAGGCCGGATGCTGTCGGCCAACTCGATATTCGTCTTGCCGAGCATCACGGCGATGGCGCCGGTGTCGAGCCCCGCGATCCGCGCCTCCTCGATCACCGCGACGAAGTGAATGCGGGCCTCGCGGATCAGTCGCCCGAACAGCGCGGGCCCGTCGGGGCGGTCGCCCAAAGCCAGCGCCAGGAGATAGAGATCGCGCGCGCCATCCAAGCGATGGGCTAAGTAATTACGGGCTTCGGGCGGGAGTTCCCCCGACCGGAGAAGGGTCGGCTCATCCATCATCGGCTCCTTCATGAGTGACCTCGACACATTAACCGGCTGGTCAATACGTCCGAACCTCGTGGACCGGCGCCGAACTGAACCGCCGCCCAGTGTCTGCCTCACCCGAAGTGCAAGCGCACCAGGCCACGCTCAAGGCGGCCAGCTGGGGCTCGTCAGATCCAGGCGCCACACCGGCCCGGAGTAAAGCGGCCCCTCGGCTCGCACAAATGCGGGCACGTCGTCAGTGACGATCCAGGCGTCACTGTCCGGCGGCGCCTTGCCCAGCAGCGTCGCGAAGACCTTGAGCAGGGTCCCCAGCTTGGGCTTGAGCTTGAAGTGGACCGCCGTTTCCGCGTGCTGGCCAAGCATCACTCGTTGCGAGCCAGAGGGTGCGATCTCGAGGCCGATGAGACGCGGCTGGGGTGTGAAGGCCACGATGTGGACGGTCTGGGTGTCGCCCGCGACAAGGTTCATCGCGATGGTGATGGCCAAACCGTTGTAGACATCGGGCGGCAGGTCGAGCTTCCCGGTGTACTGCTCCTCGCCACCGTCCTTGTGCGATTTCGTCTTGACGAGGTACTGCCCGGAGCGCGGCAGGGTCACCTCGAGATCGTTGGCGAACGCGGGGCCGCTTTGGACGAGGTGGTAGTTCTGCATCGTGAAGACGCCATGCTGGGTGAACGTGACGGTCTCCTCGAAGACGGTGGCGTCCGCGAAGTGAAACACCATCCGCCTTTCGACCTCCCGGTCCCGGGCGACCTGGAGTAGATCTCCGTGCGCGAGGAGTGCGCCGCCTGCCGTCCGCAGCTCGAGGAAGCCGTGTTCCGTGCCCTCGGTGTAGCGCACGGGTACCGCGGCGGGTTCGACCCGGCGCTCGCGCTGCTGGGCCCTCGCGGTCGAGAAGACGGCCAGCAGGGCCAGCAGCATCCGCCCGGGTCCTTGCCGGATGGAGGATGGGCGCCGAACCGCGCCATGAAAGAGCGACATGCGAGGTACCCTCCGACACCCAATGAGTACGGGAATGGGGTGACCGCGGTCCGGACAAATCGCCTATGCGCGTGCCGAACCGAGAAGTCAACGGCCGACGCCGCGCCCGCATCGGCGGCCCGGGAATCCCCGGTAGGACGCTCCGCGATATCGCGCGCTCGCAAAGCGGTCCGGAGCTTTTCGTCTGTGGCCGCATTGGCATGGACACTACACCTCCGACTGACCGACCCCTCACTCCGGCTGAAGCGTTCCTTCAGAAGGGAATCCGCCGACTCTCCCGCTGCACGTCCTCTTGACGCTCGCGCGTCACGCCCTATACTGGACTCCCGTCAGAATGCCCTGATCCCCAGTGCGGTCATCATGGTCGCGGAGGCGCTGGGGGGAGCGAATTGCGAAACCGGCTGAGGAAGCTCCTGCTCCGCCGGTTTTTTGTTTCTTACCCATTGTGCGGAGGTATCCAATGTACGCCGTCATCCGCCGCTATGCCTCAAAAGAGCGCGGTCTCACCAAGGACAAGCTGAAGGACCTGCAGCAGCGGATCGATCACGACTTCGTCCCGATGCTCCACGATGTCCCCGGCTTTCACGGCTACTACGCGATGAACGTGAACGATCGCGAGCTCGTCACGATCAGCATCTGCGAGACCAAAGCTGGGGTGACCGAGACGACCCGCCGGGCCGCGGACTTTGTGAAGAAGGATCCGCTGAAAGACGCGCTCGGCACGCCCGAGGTGTTCGAGGGCGACCTCATGATCGTGAAGGAGGCCATCGCCGCTCGCTAGCGCTGGACGGCGATTAACAGGGATACAACTCGGGCCCGTGAGAGTCACGGGCCCGGGCTGCTGGAGGCCGCTAAGGGACTTTCGGTGGCGGAGTCTCGTCCTGTGTCGGAGCCGTCCAGGCTGCGCGTGGACCGGCCTCCGTGGGCCCGGCTCCCGGTCGATCGACGGAAGCCGTCGCGCTGTCGCTCCCGAGAACCACATCGATGTCTACTGCTTTGTTGAATCGCAGCCCCGTTACAATCCGATTTTCATGAAGCCTCCGGGACCGTTGGGGCTGCCCGCAAGCTATGGCGGAGATGAGTGACCGCCAGCCCGCCGACGCCGGCCAGGATCTCCAGCCGACGGCGCCTTCTCCTATATTGAACGCGTATGCCGGACTTCAGCCTGGCTGGCGAGTAGGCAGGGCTCCCTGATTCGGCCTTCCGGGAAGGAATTGGGGAAGGCTGGCGATAGCCGGAGGCCGATCATGCGGCGCCCCTCAGGGCGGTCTGAAGACCAGATGAGCCGCTGATGCCCCTAGTCCGGTCGGAAGGCCGACGAGGGGCCCCGCTCGGCTGGCTGGTTCTCGCCGTCGCCGTTGCGGCACTAGTCGTCCGTACGATAGACGTCCTGTTGGTGCTCTTCTTTGCGGTCATCCTCGCGGTCTATCTCGATGCCATCGCCGATTTCCTGCGCCGCGTCCTCGGCGTTCCGCCGACGCTCGGCCTCGCCGCCGGTGTCGCGCTGAGCCTCGGGGCTCTGGTCGGCGTCGTGGTCCTTATCGCCCCCGCGGTCGCGGACCAAGTGAGCGACCTGCTCACCAATCTGCCCACGTACCTCACCGACCTCGACCAGAACCTCAACCGCCTGGTCCGAAGCGTGCCGTTCGTCAGCCGGAGCGTGGCCGCCGACGGCACGCCCGGCCTTCTCGCAACGGCCCTGAGCGACATCTTCGGCTTCTTCCGACGGGCGGCCGTCCCCTACCTCAGGTTCGGGGTCGAATTCCTGATCGAAGGCGTGAGCGTGCTCGTCATGGCGGTCTACCTCTCGCGCCACCCCGGAGTCTACGTCGACGGCATCGTCGCCGTGGTGCCGCCTTCGCGGCGGCGGCTCGCCCGTGAGACCCTCGCGGACCTAGGGAGCACCTTGCGGGCCTGGGTGGTCGGCCAGGTCATTGCGATGATTCTCCTCGGCGGCTTGACGACCCTCGGGCTCTGGGCTCTGGGCGTTCCCTACTTCCTGGCCTTCGGAGTCTTCGCGGGGGTCGCCGCGCTCGTGCCGTTCTTCGGCACTCTTTTCTCCACGCTCCTCCCGGCGCTCTTCGCTCTCGGCGTCTCCGGGCTTCCCAAGGCACTCGCCGTATTGGCCGTCGGGGTCGGAGTTCACCTGATCGAGGCCAACGTCGTGGCGCCGGTCGTCATGGAGCGGCAGGTCAATCTTCCGCCGGTGATCACCATCGCCGGGGTCCTTCTCATCGGGAAGCTGTTCGGGCTGGCCGGGCTCGTGGTGGCGGTCCCGATTCTCGTGCTCGTGCTGGTACTGGTACGGCATATTCTGCTGGGCGAGGTCTACGGTGATCGGGTGAGCGAGACCGAGCCGAGCGCGACCGTTCCCACCTGACCCCTCGGGGGGAGCGCCGACGGGAGCAATGACTATGAGGCACCTCGTCGTGACACCCTGCGCCGCTGCGCTCATGGCGCTCGCTCTGGTCGGATGCGGCAGGGACAATACTGCTACTCAGGTCTTCACTCGGCAGGTACCTGCGACCCCGGCCGCGATCGTGGGGTCGGCGGTCACGACCTTCTCCAGGCACGGCATACCCGTCGCGGTGGCGGACGAGCCGGGCGGCAAAGTACGGACGGCGCCGGTCAACCTTCGTGGGAGTCTCCCGTCGGGCTCGCCAGACGATCGGGTAACCTGCCCGGCCCCCGCCGGGGACACGGCCGGCGCAGCGGATACCGCGCCGGTTACGGTCACCTTCCAGATCAAGGTGAAGCCGGTCCCGGACGGGAGTATTGTCTCGCTCGACGCAACCCGAGAGAACACCAGCAGCCACTGCGTCGTAAAGTCGACCTTCGTCGCTCAGCTGCTGGAAGAGATAACCCAGGGCGCCCGGCGCTCGTGAGGGACAACCTCGACGGCGTGAACGGTGAACGGTAAACGGGGCTGCTCCATGCACCGGGAGCCCTCCGTTGGCCGAACCCCCCCGTTCACCGTTTACCGTTCACGCTTTTCTTGGCTTGGTAGATCGAATCCAGTACCTGCTTCCATACCTCTATCGGCTGCGCTCCTACCAGCAGTCCGCCATCGATATAGAACGTTGGCGTGCTCTGGGCGCCGGATCGCTGCGCCCCTTCCGCATCGGCCTTGAGCTCGTCCCGGGCCGCCGCGCTGGTCAGACACGCCTCGATCGGCTGCCGCGGCGCCCCGGCCGAGTCGGCCAGGGAGAGCAGAAACGGGCCCGGCTCTCGGAGCGGCGCCCAGGTTTCCTGGTACTTGAAGATCAGGTCGTGCAGCGGCCAGAACTTCCCCTGGCGGGCTCCGCAGAGCGCGAGCTCCGCGGCGGCGGCCGCATTGGCGTGCACCGACGTGAGCGGGAAGTTGATGAAGACCCACCGAACCTTGCCGGTGCCGATGTAGCTGCGCTCGAGCACGGGAAAGACGTCCACGCTGTGCTGGCGGCAATAGGGGCACTGGAAGTCGGACATCTCGTACACCACGATCGGCGCGCGGGGCGACCCCTTGGACCGCTCCGCCAGCAGGTCCTTGGCCGTCGCCGCCTGGCCCTGAGGCTTGGCCCCGCCCTGCGCCTGGGCGATCGGGGTCGTGAGACAGAGGAGCGCCACCGCGCCGGCGCCGCGAAGCAGAGCAGCGATTCCGTCCATGGACCTCAGTACTTGGGCCGGCGGGTGCCGGTGTGCTCGGAGAGCATCACGGTGTCGCCGGTCACCCGGACGTTCCAGTACCATTCCGCGTTGGGATCGTTCGCGTCCCACGACCGGGCATAGATCCACCACGGGCCGCCCGCCAGCTTGAAGTGCGCCCAGCCGTCGCGGCCGGTGGTGTCGGTGACCGCCGTAAGAGCACGGGCCCGAGTGATGCCGCGCACGATGCTGTCGTACCCCTGGTAGGTGCTATCTTCCCACAGCCTGACCCGGGCGCGAAGGGTGTCGCTCCGGGAAATGAAGTTTGCCCGCGCCGCGTCGAGCGCCTTCCGGGCCACCTGCTCGCGCTGCTCCGCGTGCGCCAGCTCGGAGCTCTGTTGGCCGAAACGGGCGTACAGGGTGCGGTACTCGGGCGCGTTTCGGGGCAGCGAGTCGAGCCGCGTCTTCACGGAAGCCAGTGCCCCGCGCAGCTTCTCGGTCTCGAAGCTCGCGCTCGCATACTCGGAAAAGGGGATCCGAAACTTTTGGAACAAGGTGTCGAGCTCGGCGGTCGAGGGCCGTGGCGTCGGGGCCGCCGCGGCCAGGGCGCGGAGCACGCTGTCACGATCGTACGGCAACGCGATCAGCCCGACCCCCGCCACCGGCGTGGCGACGGAGTCGGGACCTGGGATCGAGACGCGAATCGCGACGTCTTTTGGCCCATCGCAGGCTGCGATGGCCAGGGCGAGGAGCAACCAGGGGCGTGACACCGCTTAAAGCTACCGCCGCCCTGATGGCGCTTCAACTCATCTCGGCAGGGCCGCTCCCCGCGCAGCAGGACCCGGTGACCCGGCTGTTCCCGGCCCGACCCACCGGCTACGTCACCGATGCCGCCGGCATCGTCGATCAATCCGCCCAAAGCCAGATGGAATCGTTGATCGCCCGGTTGCGCCAGGTCACCGGTGCGGAGATCGCCGTGGTCACCCTTCCAACTCTGGGCGACCGCAGCGAAGCCGAAGTCGCGCTCGCCATCCTCCGGGCCTGGGGGGTCGGGCGCAAGGCCGAGATCGGGGATTCGACCCGGAACGCGGGCCTGGTGCTGCTGCTCGTGCCGCGGCAGGGCGGGCGGGCCGGCTCCGGCGCAATCCGGGTCGAGGTCGGCTACGGCCTGGAAGGCATCGTGACCGACGCCAGCGCCGGCCGAGTCCGCGACCTCATGCTGCCGGCCGCGCGCGATGGCAACTACAGTGAAGCGCTGACGATCGGGGTGCGCGCACTGGTCGGGATCATCGCCCGCGGGTACGGGGTCAACGATTCGGCGCTCTCGGCCGCTTCTCCTCCGGTGGCCGAGCGCGGGATCCGCTTTCCCTGGTGGCTGCCGCTCATCCTGATCTGGTTCGTCTTCACGCTCGCGAGCCGGTTGGGTGGTCGCGGGCGCCGCATATATTGGGGGGGCGGACCCTGGATCGGCGGCGGTTGGGGCGGTGGTGGCGGTTGGGGCGGTGGTGGCGGCGGCGGATTCGGTGGATTTGGGGGTGGAGGTGGTGGCGGCGGTGGCGGAGCCGGAGGGCGGTTCTGATGGATCAGGCAATCGTACGGGTAGTCGAACCGTTCCTCGCCGAGGTCGATGCCGCGCTGGGCGCGACCTACACGGCGATCCTCTTCGGCTCGGCCGCGCGCGGCGACTACGTGGCCGGGCGGTCGGATCTGAACCTGATGCTCATCCTCGAGCGGGCCGATACGGCTGAGCTGGCCCGGCTCCGGCCCGCGTTCACCCGGTGGCGCAAGGCGGCTCCCGGACTGCCGCTGGTCATCTCCCGGCAGGAGTGGCTCCACGGCGTTGACGTCTTCCCGATCGAGATCTGCGATCTGCGTGCGTCGCATCAGGTTCTGCGCGGTCCCGATCTCGTCGACCATTTGCGGCCGGACCCGGCCGACCTCCGGCGGGCGCTGGAGAAGGAGTTCCGCGGCAAGCTGCTGCGGCTGCGGCAGCGCTACGCGGGAGAAAGCGACGCCCGCCTCGGCGACTGGGCCGGCGGGACCATGAGCGCCATCGTGCTGTTCTTCCGTTGTCTGCTCGGTCTCATGGGGCGCCCGGCTCCGGCCGAGCCCTCGGACGTGATCGAGGCCGCGGCGGGGCTGTTGGGCTTCGACCCGGCGCCGCTCCTGAGAGTGCTGGCCTGCCGCACCAAGCCCAAGACGCCGCTCACCGCGAGCGACTTCGAGGCATACCTCGCCGCGGTGGAACGGGCGGCGCAGTTCACCGACCAACTCGAGCTCGGAGGCCAGCACTCATGATGCGCACCCGTCTGTCGTCCCGCACGGCGCTCCTTGGCACGGCCCTGTTGCTGACCGGCGGGTGCGGCTACAACCGGATGCAGTCCATGGACGAGCGGATCAACCAGGCTCAGGGGCAGATCCAGACCCAGCTACAGCGTCGCGCCGATCTGGTTCCCAACCTGGTGAACACGGTGAAGGGCGTGACCAAGCAGGAAGACACGGTGTTCATCTCCATCGCGAACGCGCGCGCACGGCTGTCGGGCGCGGTGCAGGCGGGCAACGTGGAGGGCATGGCGGCGGCCAACGACCAGCTGAGCGCCGGGCTGGGCCGGCTGCTGGCCATCTCGGAGAACTATCCCCAGCTCCGCTCGAGCGAGAACTTCCGGCAACTCCAGGATCAGCTCGAGGGCACCGAGAATCGCATCGCAGTGGCGCGGACGGATTACAACACGGCGGTGGGCGAGTACAACGCCTTCATTCGCCGCTTTCCCTACAACCTGACCGCCAAGATTTTCGGATTGGACAAGACGCGCCCATACTTCGCGGCGCAGGCGGGGGCGCAGGAAGCGCCGAAGGTGCAGTTCTAGTCGGTCACCACCGACTCGGGCATCACGTATCGCAGCGGATCCACCGGCCGGCCGTTCACGTGCACCTCGTAGTGCAGGTGGGGACCCGTCGCCAGGCCCGAGTTGCCCACCAGCGCGATCCGGTCACCCCGCTGCACCCGCTGTCCCTGGTGCACCAGAATCCGCGACGTGTGAGCGAACTTGGTCGTGATGCCGAAGCCGTGGTCGATTTCGACCACGTTCCCGTAGCCGGCTTCCCATCCGGTCGAACGCACGACGCCGGCAGCCGGGGCCTCGATCGGCGCGCCCATTGGCGCCGAGACGTCGATGCCTTCGTGCGGCCGGGCAATGTGAAGAATGGGGTGCTCCCGCATCGCGGAGAAGGCGCTCGAGAGCCAGCCCTGGGTCGGCATGATCGACGGCGTGGCGGCCAGCCGCTGGGTGTGGGCGGCCAGGCTGTCGGCTGCCGCGCTGAACGAGGAGGCGAGCAGGTTGGCCCGGCGGATGAGCGCGTTGGCGTCCACTCGCACGTCGGCCGTCTTGCGGAGCAGGGGGGTCGAGTTGTGTCCCGGCGAGCTCCCCGAGACCACTGGCCCGCCGATGCCGGCCGCCTGGACCTGCGGGTCGATCGGCTCGAGGCTGGCGAGCAGGCGAATCTTGCCGTCGCGTTGGGAGATGCGGGCGATGGTATCGGACAGAGTGGTCAAGCGGCCGTGGAGCTCGCCCAGCTCGACGGCAAGCCGCTGATTCTCCGATTCCAGCCGGGCGGTCCGGTTCAGGTCCACCCGGCGGGATACCGTCGCGGTTCCCACCAGCAACGCGACCACCACCAGCCCGACGACCAGGCCGGCCGTCAGCTTCACGGCGCCCCACGACAGCTCGACGACCTTGGACGGCTCCGCCGAGTGAGGCACGAGCACCAGAGTCCAGCGACGCTTGGCCATCAGTCCAGGTCTACCACGTGGATTCTCCTGCTGAGACGCACCGCGTTATTCCCACACTAGCGGATCGAACCGCCTGATCGCTGTGGGCCCGGACATAGCGGCCTGGGAAACCAACTGGAACGGTCCTGCGGTGGGCTTCAACCCGTTCCGAAAGGCAGGCTAAAGTCATGCCTGCCCAAAGTCTTGTCAAGTCGAGTGCGCGAGCGGCTAACCTTTTGACGACCTCGTCCTTCACACCTCAATCGTTAACTGTCAGGCAGGCGCCGGCTTGGGGAACAGGACCTCAGGCTTCGTGGTAGCTGTGCCAGCGACCGGCGGCTGCCCCACTGAAGCCCACTGCGCGGCGGCGGCCTCGCCCGGCTGACCAAGGGCCTGCCAGAGAGTTTGCGCCTTGCCCGGGGTGAACGGACTTGCCATCAAGGCCAGCCGGTACAGACACCGGGCCAGCCCCCCCAGGACCGCGTTCAAGTCGGGATCCTTCCCCTCCTTGGCCAGGGTCCACGGCGCCGACTGCTGGATGTACAGGTTTGCCCGCGACACCAGCTCCCAGGCCGCCTCAGCGCCCCCCCGCAGGTCAAGCCGGTCCATGGCCTCGGCGTACCGGGTGACGGCTGTCTGGCCGGCCTGCTCCAGCCACCCGCCCGATCCGTCCGGGACGGTGCCGCCACGATAGCGGGTCAGCATCGCTAGCGACCGGGACGCCAGGTTGCCGAGCCCGTCCGCCAGGTCGGCCGTGTACCGCTCGTCGAATCGCTCCCAGGTGAAATTGCCGTCCGCCTCGAACCCGACCTCGCGAAGCAGGAAGTAGCGCAGCGCGTCCGGCCCATGGCGCTCGATCGCTTCGTCCAGGCTCACGGCCGTGCCTGCTGACTTGGACACTTTGGCGCCACCCCACTGCACGTAGCCGTGGGCCCATACCTCGCGCGGAAGCGCCAGTCCGGCGCTCAGCAGCATGGCCGGCCAGATGATGCAATGGAAGCGAGTGATTCCCTTGCCGATCACGTGGAGATCGGCCGGCCACAGTCGCTCGTACCCGGCGTCGGGATATCCCGTGCCGGAGAGATAGTTGATGAGCGCGTCGAACCACACGTAGACCGTCTGCTCGGAGTCGCCCGGAAACGGAATCCCCCAGGAGAGCCGCTGGCGGGAGATCGATAAGTCCTGGAGGCCGTCTTCCAGCACCCGAACGACCTCGTTGCGGCGGATCGCCGGCTCCACGGCGAGCTCACCTGCGCGGATCCGCCGCAGGATCTCGTCGCGGTAGCGGCTCAGGCGGAAGAAGTAGTTCCGTTCCTTGGTGTGCAGCAGCTCGAGATTGGGGTGCTCTTCGCAGTGCCCGTTGATGATCTGAGCCTCCTGCTTGAACTCCTCGCACCCCAGGCAATAGAGCCCTTCGTACACGCCGGTGTAGACGTCGTCGGGGCTGCGGGCTCGGATCTGCTCGATCAACGCGATCGTGGCGCGGTGATGGCGGGGCTCGGTGGTTCGGATCCAGTCATCGTGGGAGCACAGCAGCTGGCGCCAGGTCCCGTCGAACCGCTCGGCGAGCGAGCGCACCCAATCCGCGGTCGGCACGCCGGCGCGCTCCGCCGCCTGCGCCACCTTCTGGGCGTTTTCGTCCATGCCCATCAGGAAGTGCACCTGATCGCCCCGCAGCCGGCGATACCGGGCGATGCAGTCGGCCCCGATCTTCTCCAGGGCGTGGCCGAGGTGCGGCTCGCCGTTCGAGTAGTCGATGGCGGTCGTGAGGTAGAACTTGGCCACTCAGGACTCGGGAGTTGGGGGCTCGCCGGTGGGTCCCCGTCCGCCCCGCCGCCGGCGCCGGCGGTGGGGTGGATGGGCGTCGATGGATGGGGCCGCACCGTTGCCGGCCCCGTTGGGTGGACTGGCGGCCGGGCCGAGCGCGGCCGCCGGCACGATGGCCGGCGCCAGCACGACGATGGGGGCCGGCGCGGGGACGTTCACCGGCTGGAGGGCCCGGCTCTCGGCAGTCGTCACCACTGCGCCCAGCCGCTCCACTTCTTCCCGCAGCTGCTCCAGTGGGATGATCCGGGTACCGTGCTCTTCGCTCCGGAGAAAGACCCGCTCGCGGAAGATGTCCACCGCGATCACCTTCTCCCCGCCGACCGCGGTCTCGAGCATCTTCCCTTCCTTGGGGAACCGCTTCCGCGCGGTCACGTAGAACTCGTGCTCGTACTTGAGGCAGCAGAGCAGCCGGCCGCAGCCGCCCGAGATCTGCGACGGATTGAGCGAGAGGTGCTGGTCCTTGGCGAGGCCCAGGTTGACCGGGGAGAGCTCGGTGAGCCAGGTGGAGCAGCAGTACTCCCGCCCGCATCGCCCCACGCCGGAGAGCCGGGCCGCCTCGTCGCGCACGCCGATTTGGCGCAGCTCGATGCGGGTGCGGAAGAGCGACGCGAGATCGCGCACCAGGGCCCGGAAATCCACCCGCTTTTCCGCCGTGAAGTAGATGGTGAGCTTGTTCCGGTCCCATTGCCACTCGGTGTCGCTCACCTTCATCACGAGGCTATGGGTACGGACCCGCTCGATCACCTTGCGCCGTACGTCTTCCTCCGAGCGGCGGGCCTCGTTGTGCTGGCGGATGTCGTCGGGGGTGGCGCGACGGAGAACCGCCTTGAGCGGTTCGTCGGGCGAGGGTGCGGCGGTGTCGCCCGGCGCCGGGCCTACTGCGCAGCTGGTGCAGGAGGAGCCGCACTTCTTGGTCGCGACGTCGCCGATGGCGGTGACCTTGGCGAAGTCCTTGCCCCGCTCGACCTCGATGATGACCGGCTCCTGGACGCGAAGCGGCGCCGAGTCGTCCGACCAGGTGAAGTACCCCTTGCGGGTGCCCTTGAAACGGACCTCGATTGTCTGTGGCATCAGGCTTCGCTGAACACGCCCATCGCGGCGTACTTCTCCGCGCGGCGCTTGACCAGCTTCTCCGGCCGGATTTTCCGCAGCTCGGTGACGTGGCGGATCAGCGCTTCACGGAGCCGCTCGCCGGCCGCGTCGGGATCCACGTGGGCACCCCCCACCGGCTCCGGCACCACTTCGTCGATGAGCTTGAGCCGGAGCAGATCCTCCGCGGTGAGCTTGAGGGCCGCCGCCGCCCGCTCCCGCTGGCTCGAGTCCTTCCAGAGGATCGCGGCGCACCCCTCCGGCGAGATGACCGAGTAAACCGAATTCTCCAGCATGAGCACGCGGTCGGCGACGCCCAGCGCGAGCGCGCCGCCGGAGCCGCCCTCGCCGATCACGCAGCTCACGATCGGCGTCTCCAGGCCTGCCATCTCGAGGATGTTGCGCGCCAGCGCCTCCGACTGTCCCCGCTCTTCGGCGCCCAGGCCCGGGTACGCGCCCGGGGTGTCGATGAGGGTGAGCACCGGCGCTCCGAACTTTTCCGCCATCTCCATCAGGCGAAGTGCCTTCCGGTAGCCCTCGGGGTGCGGCATGCCGAAGTTGCGCTTCAGGTTTTCCTTGGTATCCCGCCCCTTCTGGTGGCCGATCACCATCACCGAGATCCCGGCGAGCCGGGCCCAGCCTCCCACGATGGCCGGGTCGTCGCGGAACAGCCGGTCGCCGTGCAGCTCGATAAAATCGGTGAAGATGGTGCTCAGGTAGTCGAGGGTGTACGGCCGGCGGGGATGGCGGGCCACCATCACGCGTTGCATCGGGGTGAGCCCCTGGTAGATCTCGGCTCGCAGTCCCTCGAGCTTGCTTTGAAGACCCTGGAGCTCCCCCTCTACGTCGAGCTGTCGCTCCTCACCCAGCCGCTTGAGCTCTTCGATCTGCTTTTCCAGCTCGAGCAGCGGCTTCTCGAACTCCAGGGTGTACGTCGGCGGCATGCCTCAGCCCGCTTTCACGTAGTGGACGGCGTCGGTGCCCAGCAGGTCGCGGAGGGCTCGCACAAGCTCGTCTCCCGCCGCGACGCGCATGCGCTTCGCGCGGAGCCGGACGGCTTCGCCGTTTCCATCGGACCACTCAATATAGACAGGGACCGGCCCGGGATGGGCGCTGCAGAGCGCCGCCGCCGCCTTGAGCGCGTCGGGCTTGGGCGCGGCGGGGGCGCCCCATCGGAGGCTCAAGCCGACCGCGCCCGAGGCCTTCAAGTCGTCGAGCGGGCGGGCGGATTCGACCACGAACGGCGCCCGGTCCTCGCCCCGGTCCCGCGTGCTGTAGCCGCCGGTGAGCAGGAGCGCCCGGTCCGGCAGCACCACCTGGTTCAGGCGGGCCCAGGCCTCGGGAAACACGATCGCCTCGGACGTGCCGTGGAAATCCTCCAGCACGATCCGGGCGTACTCCTTGCCCGTCTTCTTCGAGATCTGCCGCTTCACCGCGGTGACCACGGCCGCGACGTTGACGGAGTGCTCGCTCCACTCGCCCAGGGTCGCGGTGGTGCGGGACCCGAACAGCTCCACCTCGTTGCGAAACCGCTCGAGGGGGTGCCCCGAGATGAAGAACCCGAGCACCTCCTTCTCCCGTACCAGCCGCTCGGCCTCGGTCCACAGAGGCACCTCGGGCAGCACGAACGGGCCCGACCGATGGTGCGGCGCGGCCTCGCCGAACAACGAGGCCTGACCCGCCTCCCGCTCCTGCTGCTGAAGCTGCGCCTCCGCGAGCACGTGATCGAGCGCCTCGATGAGCTGCTTGCGGTGACCGCCCAGCGAGTCGCAGGCGCCGGCGGCTACCAGCGACTCGAGCACCCGCTTGTTGCACGCCCTGAGATCGACCCGCTCGACCAGTTCGGGCAGCGAGCGGAACGGTCCCTGACGGCGGGCCTCCAGAATCGACTCGATCGCGCCCCGGCCCACGTTGCGCACCGCGCCGAGCCCGAAGCGGATCCGGTGATCGCCCACCACGGTGAACTTCCAGCCCGACTCGTTCACGTCCGGCGGCAGCACCTCGAGCCCGAGCTCGCGGGCCTCGTTGATGTACTGGACCACCTTGTCGGTGTTGCCGATTTCCGAGGACAGGAGCGCGGCCATGAACTCGGCCGGATGATGCGACTTGAGCCAGGCGGTCTGGTAGGACAGAACCGAGTAGGCGACCGAGTGCGACTTGTTGAAGCCGTAGCGGCCGAAGGTGACGATCTGGCGGCCCAGCTCCTCGACCACCGCGCGAGAATGGCCCTGCGCCGCGGCGCGTTCGACGAACTTCGCCACTTCCTGGTTGGCCAGCTCCTGGTCCTTCTTGCCGACCGCCTTCCGGAGCACGTCGGCTTCGGCCAGGGTGAAGCCGGCGAGCACGTTGGCGATCCGCATCACCTGCTCCTGATAGGTGATGACGCCGTAGGTCGGCTCCAGGATGTCCTTGAGGAGGGGGTGCAGATAGGTCACCCGCTCCTGGCCCAGCTTGCGCTTGATGAAGACCGTGTGCATCCCCGCGTCGAGCGGGCCGGGGCGGAGCAGGGCGTTGCACGCGACCAGGTCGTCGAACCGATCGCACCGGATGGCGCGGAGCGTCTCGGTGGCGAGCGGCGACTCGAACTGGAAGATGCCCGCCGTGCGCCCGTCCCGGAGCAGCTGATACGCCGCCGGATCGTCGAACGGGAGCGCGTCCATGTCGATGGTGTCGCCGGTCCGCTGGCGAATCATTTCGCCTGCGTCCTGAATCACCGTCAGGGTCTTGAGGCCGAGCATGTCCATCTTGAGCATGCCGACCTTTTCCAGCGCGACCATGTCGTACTGGGTGATGATCGCGTCCTCGCCGTCGGCGGCCTGGCCCGCGCCCTTGGTCGGCGCGGTGCACACCGGCACGTACTCGGCCAGCGGTCCCGGTGCGATGACGACGCCGGCCGCGTGAACCGACATGTGGCGCGAGATGCCCTCGATGCGCGAGCTCAGGTCGATCAGTCGTTGATAGGTCGCGTCTCCCCGGATCAGGTCCTTGATCTCGGTGATCTTCTCCGCGGCTTCGGGGATGGTGAGGCTGTAGGCCGGCCCCGAGGGAATCAGCTTGGTCAGCCGGTCGGCATCGCCCGGGGCGATCCGGAGCACGCGGGCGACGTCCTTGACCGCCGCTCGCGCCTTCATGGTCCCGAAGGTGACGATCTGGCCCACGCTGTCCCGTCCGTATCGCTCCCGGACGTACTCGATCACCTCGCCCCGCCGCTCGAAGCAGAAGTCCACGTCGATGTCGGGCATCGACACCCGCTCCGGATTGAGGAACCGCTCGAACAGGAGATCGAACTTGAGGGGATCGACGTTGGTGATGCCGAGGCCGTAGGCGACCAGTGACCCGGCGGCGGATCCGCGGCCCGGCCCAACCGGGATGCCGCGAGCCCGCGCCGCGGCGATGAAGTCCTGGACGATCAGGAAATAGCCAGCGTAGCCCGCCCGGTTGATGACTCCGAGCTCGTACTCCAGCCGCTCCCGGACCGCCGGCGGCAGCGGCGTTCCGTAGCGGCGCTCGGCGCCGGTGGTGGCCAGGTGTTCGAGCAGGGCCTCGTCGGTCGCGTATTCGGCCGGCCGGGGGAAGCTGGGCAGGTAATAGCGCTTCTCGAAGGAGAACTCGCACAGCTCCGCGACCCGGGCCGTGTTGTCGAGCGTCTCCGGGTGATCCTGGAACAGCGCCCGCATCTCCCTTTCAGACTTGACGTACGATTCCTGTCCCAGAAAGCGGAACCGCTTGGGGTCGTCCAGGTCGGCGCCGGTGCCGATGGCAAGGAGCACATCGTGCGCTTCCGCGTCCTCCCGGCGCAGGTAGTGCGCATCGTTGGTCGCCACCACGCCGATCCCGAGCTCCTGCCCCAGCCGCAGCATGCCCTCCATGACCACGCGCTCTTCTGGGATGCCGTGCTGCTGGATCTCGAGCCAGAAGCCTTCCGGCCCGAACTGCGCCGCGAACCATTCCGCACTCTTCTTGGCCTCGTCATAGCGGCCTTGCCGGAGCCAGAGGGCGATCTCGCCCGACAGACAGGCGGCCAGGCACACGATGCCCTCTCGGTGCTGCTCGAGCACTTCCTTGTCGATGCGGGGGCGGCGGTAGAACCCCTCGGTGAAGCCGATCGACGAGAGCCGGACCAGGTTGTGATACCCGGTGCGGTTGCGGGCCAGAAGCACCAGGTGGCTGTAGTGGGCCGGCGCCCCGGCGGGCTTCTGCTGGTCTCGTCGCGAGCCGAAGGCGAGATACGCTTCGAAGCCGAGGATCGGGCGGACCTTCTGCGCCGTGGCGGCCTCGTGGAACGCCCAGGCAGCGTGCAGGTTGCCGTGGTCGGTGACGGCCAGGCTGTCCATTCCCAGCTTCTTGACGTGCGCGACCAGCTCGGGGATCCGGTTGGCGCCGTCGAGCAGGGAGTATTCCGAATGGGTGTGAAGGTGGACGAAGCTCATTCGTTAACTGCGTGAAAAGTGAAGAGTAAAAAGTGAAAAGGGGACTCCGCGAACGCTCAGACCTCCCTTTTCACTGTTCACTTTTCACTTTTCACACTTTTCTCCTTCCCTGGACTCCAGTTCCTTCCAGACATCTTCTACCGCGACTCCCCTGCCCTGGAGCAGGACCAGCACGTGATAGAGCAGATCCGCCGTCTCCGCCGCGAGCCTCGCCTCGTCTTCCGCCAGCGCGGCGACGACCACCTCCGCGGCTTCTTCGCCCACTTTTTGCGCGATCGCCGGCGGTCCGGCATCGAGCAGGCGCACCGTGTAGGATCCGTCCGGGCGGGTCGCTGCCCGGGCGCGGATCCGCTCCGCCAGCCGCCCGAGGATGTGGCCGCCGGGATCCGGCGTGTGGGCCGCATCGCCCGTCGTCGTCACCACCCTGGCAAAGCAGGTCCGGTCCCCGGTGTGGCACGCCGGCCCCGATTGGTCGACCCGATACAACACCGTATCGCCGTCACAGTCCAACCGGATCTGGCGTACCCGTTGCACGTGCCCGGAGGTCTCCCCCTTCCGCCAGAGGGCCTTCCGCGAGCGGCTGAAATAGTGGGCCAACCCGCTTGCCCGGGTACGTTTGAGGGCTTCCTGGTCGGCGTAGGCGACCATGAGAACGTCCCCGGAGCGGCTTTCTTGCGCCACCACGGGGACGAGCCCCTCGGCATCGAATTTGACCTGAGATAGCCAAGCGTCGTCGGACACTGTGACAAGGTACCGGCAGGTCCGATGATTGTCAAAGCCGTTGTCCTGTCGTATCTTGCTGAGTTCTAACCCGGTCCACACCCCTGCCGGAGCAGGCCTCCCGTGTCACACAAGAACGCGCTGGCGCAGGTCCTCGCTGCGGCGTTTCTGGCCGCCTGCGGTAACGATACTACGGGCACTACCCCTCCTCCGAATCTCAGCTGCGCGCAGGTGACTCCGACCACGCTGGACCCGGGGGTGGCACGGGTGTTCGACCCGAACGCAACCACCGCCTGTGTCGCGGTGCCGTCGGTGCCGGCCGCCGGAAGCAGCGGCGCCGAGTACCTGTACGTCGCCCTGGGGGCGGCAGGCACGGAAGTCAGCCCAGCTCTCACGGCCCAGTACGTCATCGCGGGTTCCTCCCTCACTGGCTCCACGGCCGACCAGGCCCCGCTGTCCTCGCCGGTCTTGAGCGCGTTCAAGCCGCAGCTCACGGCCCAGCAGTTCCACGCCATGCTGCGCCGCCGGGAGAAGGTGATAGCGCGCGATCCGGGCACGCTCGCATTTCGCACCGCCCGACTGCAGGCCGCGGCGGCAACCGTGCCTCCCCCGGTCCCGGGCAGCCAGAGGACCTTTCTGGTATGCCGGAACTCGAACTGCGATGCGCCCTTCGTGCAGGTGACCGCGACCGCCAAGCATGTGGGCGCCAAGGTGGCGATCTACCTCGACGACGCGGCCGTGACCACGCAGCGCTACACCGACGCCGAGCTCGTCAACGTCGGGGACATGTTCGACAAGTTCCTCTATCCGATCGACACCACCAATTTCGGGCGCGAGTCCGATATCGACGGCAACGGGGTCGTGTATGTGTTGCTGTCGCCTCAGGTGAACAAGCTGAGCGGCAACTGCAACAGCACCAACAGCGTCATTCTCGGCTTCTTTTTCAGCGCCGACCTCGTGCCCACCCAGCAGGGCTCCAACGCGGCCGAGATTTTTTACAGCATCGTCCCCGATCCGGCCAACCCCGCCTGCACGATCTCGAAGTCGTTCGCGCTGGACATCCTGCCGCCGACGTTCATCCACGAATTCCAGCACATGATCAGCTTTGGGCAGCACGCCCTGATCCGCGGGGGCGGCGCGGAGGACAATTGGCTGAACGAGGGCCTGTCGCATTACGCGGAAGAGCTTGGCGGACGATTGATTCCCGATGCCCAGAACCCTACGCTCGGGCGGTCGCCGACCACGCTGACCCAGTTCGCATTCACCGACTACGATGTTGCCTATCAGTACCTGACCAATCCGGAGAGCCTTGCGCTGCCGCAGACCGACGATGGGGTCGCCTCCCTGCAAGGAGGCCCGAACTTTCTGATGGTCCGCTGGCTGGCCGGACAGTTCGGCACTACCACGCCTGACGCGAGCACGTTCCTGGTGAAGGGCACCGATTTTACCCAGAAGCTCGAGCACACGAGCCTGGTCGGCGCGGCCAATGCGGCCCAGCAGAGCGGGCAGCCGTTCGATTCACTGGCGACCTACTGGCAGCTGGCCAACTACCTGGACGATCTACCGGGTTTCACGACGGCGAACCCGCGGCTCTCCTATCCGGATATCAATCTCCGATCCTTGTTTGCTCAGCTGCATCAGGCGCTCCCGTCCACGTATACCCGGGCATATCCGTTGATTCCCGACAGCACCAAAACCGGGAGCTACCAGCGCGCGGGCACCCTGCGCCAGGTATCGGGCCACCACGTGCGCATCATCCAGGCGGCCGGTGCCGCCGGGGTGCAGTTCCTGCTCACGGGGCCGGCAGGCGCGGCCATCTCGTCCACCGTCGTTCCCCGCATCGGCCTGGTGCGGATCCGCTGACCGGGCCGGGATGGGCCGCGGCTGCATGATCTTCCTCATTGTCATCGGCGCGTTGATGGCCGGCTACAGCACCGCGTACGTCGCGAGCGAGGACGTCCGCTACATCACTCGCGCCGGCATCGAGGAGAGCCGTATCCTGCGGGCACGGCGACCCATTGCCGATCTCGCTGCCAGTCCCACCACCCCGCCCGAGCTGCGGAGCCAGCTCCGGCTCGTGGTCGACACCCGCGACTACGCGGCGAGCCTGGGCCTCGCGGCCAAGCAGACCTACACGACCTATTCTGACGTGGGACGGGACACGCTCCTGCTCAATCTCTCGGCAGCGCCCAAGGACTGCATCTGCCCCTATACCTGGAAGTATCCCATCGTCGGGCGGATTCCCTACAAGGGCTTCTTCGACGTTCGCGCGGCGCAGCGGGAAACCGACCGGCTCGCGGCGCGGGGCTACGACGTGTATCTGCGGCCGGCGGCGGCATTCTCTACGCTGGGGTGGTTCAACGATCCACTGCTGTCCACGGCGCTCACTCCCGATTCCGTCGAGCTCGCGGCGCTGGTGTTTCACGAGATCGCGCACAACTCGCTGTACGTAAAGAGCGCGACCCCGTTCAACGAAAGCTTCGCGCAGCTGGTCGCATACCGGGCAGCCGAGCATTTCTTTCGGGCTCGGGGCGATTCGGCAGCGGCGCAGCGGGCCGCCGACCGGTGGCATGACGAGATCGTGCTGGGGGAGTACTACGACTCCCTGGTGGGTCATCTGACCCCTCTTTACCAGTCCCATCCTCCGCCCGAAGTGCTGGATTCCGGCCGGTGGGCCGCGGCGAGATGGGCCCGGGCGCAGCTCGAGGGCCCGGTCGGCGCGCGGCTCAAGACCTACCACATCGGTCGCCTGGCCGAGCGTCCGGTCAATAACGCGCAGCTGGTGGGGGCGCGGATCTACCGCACCAGGCTCGACCTATTCGACCGCTGGTACCAGCGCAACGGCGCCGACGTGGGGAAGAGCGTGGCGGCGCTTCGGGAGCTGATGGGCGACGCGGAGGGCGACAGCGCGCTCGCCCGGCTGGCCCGGGCGGTGGGCGACTCGGTTCAGACCGGCGGCGAGCCCGGGCCCCAATGACGAGTGAGAGGTCAGAGGGAAATAATCCCTCTGACCTCTCACCCGGTCCCTTCATCCCTGAGAGACTCTCAGCCTGACGCGCTTACTGCTTCGGCTTGGTGGTGTCGCTCGCCGCGCTCCACTTTCCCTTCTTCTTCTTGCCCTTGGTCGTATCCGCGCTGGTGTCCGACGTGGTCGCGGTGTAGCCGGTGTCGGTCGTGGCGGAGGGAGTCGGCGCGGGAGCCATGGACTTGGTGGTGTCGAGCGCGCCGGTCTCGACCGGCGGATTCTGCTGGGGCGGCGGGGCAGCCGGCTGCTGCTGCGCCGAGGCCGTCGCGGTCATAACCGCCAATGCAGCGGCCCCCGCGAACGTGGCAAGACTGCGATTCATGTATGACCTCCGTCTATTAGGAACTATCCTTCGGGAAGTCCGCCGGACCCCGGCGGTTGTGCCGCGCATGGTGAGCCTACTCCCCGTCGACCGTCCCCGCAGTGACTCAAGTCACGCAGGGCTCGACTTCTCACCTTCGACGTATCGCTATACCTTACTTGGGTTATGGACAACGACTTCGCATCCCGCGAGCAGGACCGAATGCTGCGCGAGCTCGGTGAGTTCCTCTCGATCCCGAGCGTCAGCACCCTCCCCGATCACGCCGGCGATTGCCGCGCCGCCGCCCAATGGCTGGTGGCCGAGCTGGGCCGACTGGGGTGCCCGGTGGCGACCCTTATCGAGGGCAACGGCCACCCGGTGGTCTGGGCCGAGAGCCCGACGGTAGAGGGCAAGCCGACATTGCTGGTGTACGGGCACTACGACGTCCAACCTCCCGACCCCCTGAACGAGTGGTTGTCGCCTCCGTTCTCGCCTACCGTGCGCGATGGGAACCTGTACGCCCGCGGCGCCGCCGACGACAAGGGTCAGGTCTACTGCCTGCTCAAGGCCTACGAGGCCGTGCGCGGCCCCGACGGCAAGCCGCCGCTCAACTTCCGTTTCATCTTCGAAGGCGAGGAGGAATGCGGCGGCCAGGTGATCTTCGACCTCCTGCGCCAGGAGGGTTGGCGGACCGCGGTGGACGCCGCGCTGGTCGCCGATATGTCCTTCTATGCGCGGGGGATTCCCGCCGTCTATACCGCGCTTCGCGGCATGTGCTACGCGGAGATCGTAGTGCGGACGCTGGAGCGTGATCTGCATTCGGGCACCTACGGCGGCGTTGCACCCAACGCGATCGAAACCCTGATTCGGATGCTGACGGAGCTCAAAGACGAGAGCGGCCACATCCGGATTCCCAAGCTCTACAAGGACGTTCAGCCGCCCGCCAAGTCGGAGCTCAAGGCGTGGAAGAAGCTGCCGTTCGACAAGCGGCGCTATCTGGAAACCGAGGTCGGGGCGAGGGCGCTCACCGGGCTCAAAGAGTACAGCGTCTTCGAGCGAACCTGGGCGCTGCCCACATTCGAGATCCACGGCATCCGCGGCGGGTTTACCGGCGAGGGGGCCAAGACGGTGATTCCCGCCGAGGCGATCGCGAAGGTAAGTCTGCGGCTGGTTCCCGGGCAGACGCTCGAACGGGTGCAACGGCAGCTGGCTCGTGCAATCGCGCGGGTGACGCCAAGGTATGCCGACGTCGAGGTGCGCCTGCTGCACGGGGGCGACCCGGTGGAGGTAGACACCAGCGACCCCGTGTTCGACGTGCTGGATGCCGCCTTCGAGGAGGTCACCGGCCGGAGAGCCGTGCGGGCTCGGGCCGGGGGTTCGATCCCGATCGTGCCCGAGCTGGGCGCCTCGGGGGCGCCGGTGCTGCTCACCGGCATCGGCCTCCCGGACGACTGCCTCCACTCGCCCAACGAGAAGCTCGAGCTGGACCAGCTGTGGACCGGCATCGCCGTCTTCGGACGGTTTTTCGAGCTGCTGGGACAGCGGGAGGGTCAGCGGAGAGCGGAGGCAGAGCCGACCGAGGAAGCGGTTACCGCCTAAGGTCATTCCTCGGGCGGAAGCGTCTCCTTGCGAATCGGGCCGGAGTAGCGAGCTTCGGTTCGGGCATGCAACTCGTCGACACCGATCAACGCCCGCACCGACGCGATAATGCCCGCGACGACGTCATCGGCCCAATAGGGGTCCGGACGCTCGGCCGCGGGCAATTTGCTTGCGCTGCCTTCGAGATACCGGATGGCCGTAGTGATCCACTCGGTTTGGGCCGCGGCCACCGTGGCCCAGGACCCGGTGGAGCGGAGCTCGAGGTCCTCGAGTGCCTGCAGGTGCGATTCCAACCCGCGGGTCACCCCCGGCGCCCGCAGCCGGTCCGCAACCAGCGAAAGCACCGCGCTGCGCTCGGACTCCTGAGGCTCCGGAAGCGGAGCCAGATAGTGCCGCTGATCGGCCACCATCTCGGCCAGCCGGATGCAAACCGCCCGGATGGCCGGAAACAGGGCGGGCGGCGCCTCCTTCGACCAGCTGTCGGCCGCTCGGAGGATCTCCATAACCCGCTGGTCCGCCTGAGCGTCCGGCGACGGTCGCCATGTCGCTTCTGCCATGCTACTGAGGATGATCGATAGGCGACCCAAAGGCAACAGGGGGCGGCGCGCGGGCAGCGCGGTCAGCGGCGCGGTCCCCGTCGCATTCTGGAATGGTCCGGACGCCCGTATCGCTCTTCCTGCCAGGGGTCTCCCCGCATGTGGTATCCGTTCTGCTCCCAGAACCCCGGATAGTCCTCCTCCAGCAACTCGAACCCACGGACCCACTTTGCGCTCTTCCAGAAATAGAGATGCGGCACCAGCAGCCGGACCGGCCCGCCGTGCTCCGGCGTAAGCGGCTCACCGTTGTGGCTGAGCGCGAGCAGATTCGCCGGGCGGTCGAGATCGGCGAGCGGGAGATTGGTGGTGAACCCCTGTTCGGCGTGGACCAGGGCGTAGGTCGCCTGCGCCGTGGGAGCGGCGCGCTCGAGCAGGGCCTGCACCGGCACCCCCGCGAACACGTTGTCGTATCGGCTCCAGCGTGTGACGCAGTGGATGTCGCACGCGGTTTCCTGGTGGGGCAGCGCGAGCAGCTCGTCCCAGGTGAGCGTGAAGGGCCGGGCCACGGCGCCACGCACCTCGAAGCGCCAGCTCGCGAGGTCCACCTTGGGCACGGTGCCGTAGTGGAGGACCGGCCATTTGGCGGTGACGATCTGGCCCGGGGGCAGGCGGTCGGCCTCCGGCACGCGGACGTCGATCCGATTGCCCTCAGGCGTGCTGGAGTGGGTCATCTAACGGGTTGGCCTTTCAAGTGCGCACGCAGAGGCGCAGAGAGCGCAGAGAACAATAGATGATGTGTTTCTCTGCGTCCTCTGCGCCTCTGCGGTGAAAGCGATTGAAGAACGTTCGGTTTAGAACGCCCGCTGGCTGGACACGGTTCCGTCCGGTTCGAGCGTGCCCCCTACCGGCTCTCGCTCGAATGCCTCGCCGAACGTCTCGATGACTGCCGAGCGGGTTTCCGTCCAGAGCGCCGCGGGGTCGTCCCGCTGCCCGCGCTCAAGGGCGACGCTGGTCATGACCACGTTCTCGATACCGCAGGGCACGATCAGCTCGAACCCAGCGAGATCGTTGACGACGTTGAGGGCGAAGCCGTGCAGCGTCACCCACTGCTTCACGTGAATGCCGATGCTCGCGATCTTGCGGCCCCGGGTCCAGACGCCGGTCAGGCCGGGATTGCGTTCCGCCGGTACCTGGAGCCGCGCGAGCGCGGCGATCAGAGCTCCCTCGAGCCGGCGGAGATACCAATGCAGGTCCGGCCGGTGCGCGGTGAGATCCAGAATAGGATAACCGACCAGCTGTCCCGGGCCGTGCCAGGTGACGTCGCCCCCGCGCTCGACCTCGAACACTTCGAGGCCGCGCCGGGTCAGCTGCTCCGGGGTGAGCGGGAGGCTGGCTGCGCGGGTGCCTCGTCCCAGGGTGACCACCGGGTTGTGCTCGACCAGAAGCAGGACGTCGTCGGCGAGCTCGCCGGCGAGCCGGCGCCGCGCCAGGGCTCGCTGCAGCTCGAGCACCTCGCCGTAGGGGCGGCGTCCCAGGTCGAGGACGCTGAGCGGCGGGCTCATGGGTCGCGCGCGGCGCGCCGCGCGCGCAGGGCGAACGCTGCCGTCCCGATGGCGAGCCCGAAGGCGAGCCCGGCCAGGCCCGGCTGTCCGAACCGCTGGTGGACCGGTACGCCGATCAGCATGAGCACCACGGTGCCGAAGCTGCTGCCGATCGCGAGCGCGGTCCGCCGGTAGAGCGACTGGATCGGCGCAAGCAGCCACCACGCGAAGGCCGGGGCCAGCACGAATCCGGCAAACGTCCCGCCGACCAGCAGCGCGGCGGCGCCCGGCCCGGCCGGTTCGGCCGGTGCCTCCGATCGGAGGGTGTCCACGCCCAGGACGGCGATCGTCACGATCAGAGTCCCGAGCAGCGTAGCGGATGCCAAGCCCGAGGTCGCGAGTCGAGTGGGGTTCAGATGTGAAGTACCCGCCCCATTGAGTCGAGGGCGGCCTCGGCGATCGCCTCGGACAGCGTCGGGTGGGCATGGATCGCCAGGTCCACCTCCTCGACGGTGTACTCGTTGGTTCGGGCGACGACCAGCTCGTGGATCATCTCGGAGGCGTGCGACCCCACGATGTGGGCCCCGACGATCTCACCGTACTTGGTGTCCCGGATGATCTTCACGAAGCCTTCGGTCTCGTTGGAGGTGCGGGCCCGGCCGTTGGCGCTGAAGGGGAACCGGCCGATCTGGATGGCGATCCCGTTTGCCTTGGCTTGTTCCTCGGTGAGCCCGACGCTGGCCACCTCGGGATGGCAATACGTCACGCTGGGGACGTTGGTATAGTCGATCGTGCGCGGCGGATGGCCGGCGAGCAGCTCGGAGACATGGACCCCCTCGCGGTACCCCTTGTGAGCCAGCATCGGCGGCCCGGCGACGTCACCGATCGAATACACACCGGGTGCCGTCGTCTCGAGCGTCGCGGGATTCACCTGAACGAAGCCTTGCTTGGTGAGCTGCACGCCGGCCTCCGCGAGGCCCAGATTTTCCGTGTTCACCGCCCGGCCCGCCGCCATCAACACCTTCTCGACCTCGACCTTCTCTGCCTTGCCGGCCAGGTCCAGCTCGAGCGTGACCTTGTCCTTCCCGACCGTGGCCTTCACGATCTTGGCGCCTGCCAGCACCGTGATGCCGCGCTTCTTGAAGCTCTTGGCCAGGGCGTCGGACGATTCCGCGTCCTCGATCGGCAGGATGCGGGGCAGCACTTCGATGAGGGTGACCTTGGTCCCGAAGGCATTGAACACGTCGGCGAACTCACAGCCGACGGCGCCGGCTCCCACGATGGCGAGCGATGCCGGAGCCTGCTCGAGGAACAGGGCCTCATCCGAGCTGATGACCGCGGCCTTGTCGATCTCGAGCCCGATTTGCGGGAGGCCCTTCACCCGCGACCCGGTGGCCAGCACGATGCCCTTGCTGGCGGTGTGGACCTCGTTCCCGACCTGCACCCGTTTGCCCGGAAGCAGCTTCCCGCTGCCGCGGATCACGGTGATCTTGTGCTTCTTCATCAGGAACTCGACGCCCTTGGAATTCTGCTCCGAGATTTTGCGCGAGCGCCGCATGGCGACCCCATAGTCGGTGCCGAGATCACCGGTGGTGAGCCCCAGCTCCTTGGCGTCGTGGCGGATGAGGTTCGCGACCCAGGCGCTGTGCAGCAGGGCCTTGGTCGGGATGCATCCGATGTTGACGCACACCCCGCCGAGCTTATCCCGCTCCACCACGGCGGTAGAGAGGCCGAGCTGCGCCGCGCGGATGGCACTCACGTAGCCGGCGGGCCCGCCGCCGAGGATGATCAGATCGAAAGTAGTAGCCACGAATCTCCTCAAGGAAAGCGTGAACAGTGAACGGTAAACGGTGAACGGGGGTGGCGGGGCAGGGCCCGTTCACCGTTCACTGTTTACCGTTCACGCTTTTACCAGACCAGGCCCAGCGGATTCTCCAGCATCGCCTTGAGCGTCTGGAGGAACCGCGCGCCGGTCGCGCCGTCGATCACCCGGTGATCGCAGGACATGGTCAGGCGCATCCGGCGCCGCAGCGCTAGCTGTCCCTGGTGCTCGACCGGCTTCGGCACGATGCGCCCCACGGCCAGAATGCCGGTTTCGGGCGGGTTGATCACCGCCGTGAACTCCTCGATGTCCAGCATGCCGAGGTTCGAGATGGAGAAGGTCGCTCCGGTGTACTCCTCCGGAGTCAGCCGGCGCTCGCGGGCCCGGCCGGCCATGTCGCGGGCCTCGCTCGCGATCTCCCGCAGCGACTTGCGATCGGCGTGACGGATCACGGGCGTGATGAGTCCGTCCTCGATCGCGACCGCCATGCCGACGTGGACTTCGGCCCAATAGCGGATGTGGTCGTCCTGCCACCACGCGTTGCAGGCCGGGTGCTGTCGCAGCGCCGACGCGACCGCCTTGATGATGATGTCGTTGAACGAGACCTTAATCTCGCTGTCCGCCTGCCCGCCTGCCCGCCTGCCCCCCTGTAACATTGCCTCCCGCGCCTCCCACACCCGCTCCATATCGGCTTCGGTGGTGAGATAGAACGTGGGGACCGGCCCGATCGACTGCACCAGCCGCCGCGCGATGGTCTTGCGCATCTGGGTGAGCGGCACATCGGTGTAGGGCGCTCCCGCCGGCACGACCGGCGCCGCGCCGGGTGCCGGAGCCGGCAGCGAAGGCGGAGCTGCCGGGCGCGCGCGATCGAGATCGCGCAACACGATACGGCCCTCGGGGCCGGAGCCCTGAATGCCGCGCAGGTCGAGCCCTTGCTCTTCCGCGATGCGCCGGGCCAATGGAGAGGCTTTTACGCGGCCGCCGGGGGCGGGGACGGGTGCCGGGGGACGGGCGGGCTCGGGTGCGGCAGCTGCCGCGCCGCTCGGCGGGGCATTGCTGCCCG
>Ga0137403_10001000_pt1 | contig 35908 bp, 25 predicted proteins | sample CZOMad2_1_16fung_FD_122057 | JGI IMG/M metagenome (GOLD analysis project Ga0137403, IMG submission 122057) | Vadose zone soil fungal communities from Angelo Coast Range Reserve, California, USA - CZOMad2_1_16fungal (Hybrid Assembly) | ecosystem: Environmental > Terrestrial > Soil > Vadose zone... | reverse complement strand
TCGTCGGTCAGCGCGGCCTCGCCGCTGGAGACGGCGATGATCGAGTCGATCAGGTTGCTGAACTCGTAGCCGGCCGGAATGCCGAGAAAGCGCACGCCGTAGTCGCGCGCCCCCTCCACGACGGTGGCCGGCACCTCCTCGATGCCATAGGCCGCCGCACGCTCCTTGTCGATCGCCGGGTTGAGCACCTCGACACTGATCTGGTCCGAGAGCGCGGCCACTTCCTTGATGAGCTGCTCGTTCTGGCGGCAGAGGTCGGCGGCCACCAGCTCCTGCGAAAAGACGACGAGCTTGACGGGTCCGGCGATGCGCTGGAACTCCTTGCGGACGGCTTCTTCGTCGCGGGGCTGGAGAATGGGCATGCCTCATTATATAGTCGCCGTCGAGGAGCCCTCGCGATGAAGCCTTTTGTGATCAATCGCTACGGACGGATGGTCTTCCCATCCAACTTTTTCCCGAACCTCGACTTCTCCGTCTTCGAGACGCTCGACCAGTTCGCGGCGGTGATCCGCCGCGACTTCGAGGAGAAGGCGCCGTCGGAGGCCGACATCGTCTCGCGCCTGGAGTCGGCCGCGTACCGCGGGCGCTACGACCTGCTGCGCGACCTCGCGCTCGACCTGTTCTGGGTCAACCGCTACGCGCTGACGATGTACGAGAAGCGGCCGACGCGCTGGCGCGATGTGCCGCGGCAGCGCGACGACGTCTTCCTGCCGATCTTCAAGCCGTGGGAAGGCGGCGAGATGACGGCGGCCATCGAGCGCGGCTACCGCGCGCTGAAGCCGACGTGGGACGAGGGCACCGAGGACAAGATCTTCCGCGTGCTCATCGACGTGTTCCGCCACAAGGCGGGCGCGGGCGCTGAGCTGGAGCCGATCAAGCCCACGGTGTCCGAGATCCTCTCGAGCTCGCGCAATCGCACCTATCACCTGCTCGTGCACAACCCGGACTTTCCGGGCTACGGCCACGACGACATCGTCGAATGCACCCACGCGGTGCCGGAGCTGGAGGCGCTGCTGCGCCAGATGATGGTGCTGCACAATCAGTTCCGCTGGGACCGCGAGCGCATGCGGGTGATCGAGGTGGGCAAGCTCGCCGACGACGACTTCGTGGTCGTCTATCACCCGCGCAACGACGAGGTGCGCGATTTCATCCGCCGCGTCAAGAGCGGCAAGCGCAGCCGGCCACCGAAGCCGCCCGCCGTCGCCTCGCGCCAGCCCACGACGCCCTACCCGCCCGTCGACGTGCGCCGGCAGTTCCGCGTGATGCCGCGGCTGGAGTCGCTGGCCGTCTACCAGGGCGAGCGGCCGTGCACCAACGACGATCTCATCCGCAACGCCGCCTACTCCTGGTCGCCGATGACGGCCGACGAGATCGAGGAGAAGACGGGAATCCGCCAGCGGCTCTACACCGATCTCGACCTCGACCACATCGCGCTGCTCGCCGCCCAGGCCGCGCTCGACAAGGCGCGCCGCGCGCCCGAGGAGATCGGCGCCGTGCTCTTCTGCTCGTGCACGAGCGCCAAGATGATGCCGTCGCTGGCCACCTGGCTGTCGGGCCGGCTCGGCATGTTCCAGACGCACGCGTCGTGCGACATCGTGGCCGCCTGCGCGGGCCTGCCCTACGGGCTCTCGGAGGCGGTGCGTCTGCTGCAGGAGGTCCAGCGGCCGGTGCTCGTCGTCTGCGGCGAGAAGTTCTCCGACAAGATCGGCACCGTGCGCACCTCGCGCATGATCTTCGGCGACGGCGCCGCCGCCGTCGTGGTGGGGCCCGCGCCGACGGGGACGGCGCCGGACATCGAGTACTTCCAGACCTACGCGAGCGGTCCCATGAGCGAGGTGGATTCGATCGTCTGGCCGAACCCGGACTTCGACAACAACATCACCGTCTACGGGCCCGAGGTGAAGGCGCTCGTGAAGCGCTACCTCACGCAGATGATCCGCGAGCTGAGCGCGCTGCCCAACCCGAACGGCGACAGCGGCTCGCTGCTGAACGCCATCGATCTCATCGTGCCGCACCAGGCGAACAAGACGATGGTCGTCCACTACGCCAAGGCGGCCGGCCTCGCCCCCGAGCAGCTCTACTTCAACATCGAGCGCGTGGGCAACACGTCGTCCGCGTCGATCCCCCTGGCCATCTACGACGCCGTGCAGGACGGCAAGATCGACCGGCCGATGCGGCTCTTCACGCCGGGCTTCGGCGCGGGCGCCGTCGGCGGCTACGTCGTCATGCGGCTCGACCCCGCCATCGTCGCCAAGTAATGGCGCGCCGCACCGCCATCCGCGCGGGCTGGATCGTCGCCTTCGACGGCCGCGGCCACCGCCTGCTGCGCGACGGCGTGGTGGTCATGGAGGGCGACCGGATCGTCCACGTCGGCCGCGCCTTCGACGGCACAGCGGATGAGACGATCGACGCGCGCGATCGCGTGCTGACCCCGGGGCTCATCACCACCCACGCCCACATCGCCGGCTCGCCGCTCGACCGCTCGTTCATCGAGGACCGCGGCAGCCCGCAGTTCTGGTACTCGGGCCTGTTCGAGATGCTGCCCGTGCGCAGCGACGCGCAGGACGAGGACGCGGGCCGCGCCTGCGTGGATTTCTCGATGGCCGAGCTGCTGCGCGGCGGCGTGACGACCTGCATGGAGATCGGCGGCCTGGGCGCCTATGTCGTCGAGCGCGCCGCGCACTACGGCCTGCGCGTGTACATGGGCCTGACCTTCCGCTCGGGACGCTGGCTCACGCGCGACGGCCGTCGCGTCGTGTGGGAGTGGGACGAGGAGGCCGGCCGCCAGGGCCTCGCGCGGGCCGTGCAGTTCTTCGAGAAGCACGACGGCGACCACGGCGGGCTCGTCCGCTGCTACTTCTCCCCCGCCCAGGTCGACACGTGCACCCCGGAGCTCCTGATCGAGGCCAAGCAGCGCGCCGACGAGGCGGGACGGCCCTACACGGTACACACCTCGCAGTCGGTCGTCGAGTTCAACGAGATGCTCCAGCGCCACCGTACGACCCCGATCGCCTGGCTGGACGAGATCGGCGTGCTCGGCGAGAACACCGTGCTCGGCCACGCCATCATCATCGGCGGCTCGTCGTGGACGAACTACCCGGCCGGCGACGTGGCCATCATGGCCGAGGCCGGCTGCTCGGTCGCCCACGCGCCGTGGGTCTTCGCGCGCCGCGGCGTCCTCATGGAGTCGTTCGCGCTCTACCGCAAGGCCGGCATCAACGTCGCCCTCGGCACCGACACCAATCCACAGTCGGTCATCGACGCCATGCGCTGGGCCGCCGTCTGCAGCAAGATCGTCGAGCGCAACACCGAGGCGACCACCGCCGCCGACGCGTTCGACGCCGCCACGCTGGGCGGCGCGCGCGCGCTCCGCCGCGACGATCTCGGCCGCATCGCCGCCGGCGCCACCGCCGATCTCGTCCTGTGGAAGGCGTCGTCGTGGGGCATGACGCCGCTGCGCGATCCCGTGAAGAACATCGTCTACAACGCGACGGCGGAGGACGTCGATCGCGTCTGGGTCGGCGGCCGGCTCGTGGTGGACCGCGGCCGCGTGCTCGCCGCGGACGAGGCGAAGATCCTCGCCGATCTCCAGGCCGGCGGCGAGCGCATGTGGCCGCGCATGAAGCAGTTCGACTGGGCCGGCCGCAGCGCCGACGAGCTCTCGCCGCTCAGCTATCGGGGGTGGGCGTAGGGCCGAGCACCGGCCGCGGCGCTCACTTGTCCTCCAGAACCGGCATGTAGTAGGTCGTGATCTCTGTTGGCCGGTCCGGCATCGCTCTGGACGCAACAATTTTTCGCCTGACGCGCTTCGAATCGAATTCGATTTTGACAACGTAAGACTCCGACGCATCGCCGCCATTGATCGTGAGCACCGAAATGCGGGAGACAACCCGGAGCGATGCCTCGAGAGGAATGACGAGTCGGTACGCGACGGAGCCGGGCACGAAGACGCGCTTCCCGTCGACGCTGATCTCGACCTGCTCGACGGTACTTCGTTCGGGCGCGGTCGCGTCCGTCTCGCCCGGATAGAGCTTCGCCTTCTTCACCAGCGTCTTGATCGATGCCTGAACGGTTCGTCTGCCGACGGTCGCCTGCAGTCGCGTCTCACCACTGCGCACGATCGTCGTCGTTTCGACCGCGAACGCCCGCCCGGAGACGAGCACGAGGAGCGCCGCGAGAGCGGCCGTTCGGCCCAGTCTCACGCTCACCGCTCGATCGGCAGGTCGGGGCGGTTGCCCCACTCGGCCCACGAGCCCGTGTAGGCCACGACACGCGGATACCCGAGCAGGCGCAGCACGAAGTACGTGTGCGACGCGCGGTGGTGGGTCTGGCAGTACGTGACAACCGTCTTGTCGGGCGTGATCCCCTCGGCGACGTACATCTGGCGCAGGGCCGCCACCGGCTTGAACGTCCCGTCGGGCCGCAGGTGACGGCGCCAGTCGACGTTCAGCGCGCCGGGGATGTGTCCGCCGCGGCGCGCGCGCACGTCGCGCCCGTCGAACTCATCGGGGGTGCGCGCGTCCACCAGCGCCACGTCGCGCCGGCCGAGGCGCTCGCGTACCCACGCGGCGCCGGCGAGGCGGTCGGCGCTGACGCGCGGCACGGGCACGGGGCTCGACGCGGGGGCGCGCGGCACGTCCGTCGTCCACGCGCCGCCGCCGGCGCGCCAGCGCTGGCTGCCGCCATCCAGCACCGAGACGCGAGGGTGGCCGAGGACGTCGAGCACGAGGAAGAGCCAGGCCGCGTGCAGGCCGCCCTCGTCGTCGTAGAGGATCACCGTCGTGTCCGGCGTGATGCCGAGCCGCGCGAACAGGCGGCGCCCCTCCTCGGCCGTCGGCGCGCGGAACACGCCATCGGTCGCCTGCATCCGCGTATCGGTGAAGTCGAGGTGGACGGCGCCGGGGATGTGGCCCTTCGCGTAGTCCTCCGCGTCGGAGAGATCGACGATGCGGACGTCCGCCCGGCCGAGCCGCTCGGCGACCCAGGCCGGCGTGACGAGCAGCGGGTGGTCGGCGGCGACCGCGGGCAGGGCCAGGGCCAGCACCAGCGCGGCGGCGAGGCTGAGGCGTTTCATGGGTCCATGCTACCGGCTGACGTGGGCGTCCACCAACATCGGCGTGCCGGCGCGCCACGCCCGCTCGAACGCCGCGCGGAACGACGCCTCGTCGCCGGCGGTCGTCACCGCGACGCCGGCCGCGCCCGCAGCGGTCGTCACGTCGGTCGCGCCGGCGTGATTCAGCGCGACGGCGACGACCGGCGCGCCGAGCCGCGCCGCCGTGCGCCACTCGCCCGCCATCGCCGCGAAGCCCGCCGCGGCGCCGATGGCGACCACGCGCGCATCGTCGTGGGCCAGCGCGGCCGCCAGAGCGGCCGGCAGCGCGAAGCCGAGCGTGGCGACGCCGTTGGGCACCAGGCACTCGCGCGGGGCGACCGACGGCCACGCCGCCGCCAGCGGAACGTCGAGCGCCAGCCGCGTGCCCGCGGGCGTCATGTCCCGCGCGATCTCGACCACGCGGCGGCGCGCGAGCCCGGGCCCCGGCGCCACCGCGCCGAGCCCCCGCTTGAGGCGATCGAGCGCGGCGACGTCCCAGTCGGCGCGCGCGCGCCCGCGCAGCCGCGGCGCCAGCTCCTCGATGACGAGCGCGATCTCGCCGATCACGGCGTCCTCGTGCGGCGCGCGAGCGACGCGCACGGTCGGGACGCCGCGCGGCCACACGCCCGGACTCACCTCCACCGGGTCGAGGCCGACCACGATCAGGAGGTCGCTCTGCGCGAGCAGCGGGTGCCCGGCGGCGAGCAGGCCGAGGGCGAGCGGATGCGGATCCGGCAGCGCGCCCTTGCCCTTCGGCGTGGTGAGGACCGGCGCGGGCACCGACTCGGCGAGCGCGCGGAGCCACTTGGCGTCGTCGGGCCCCGTCTCGAGGCCGGCGATCAACACGGGACGCGCCGCGCGCGCGATCGCGTCGGCGAGCGCGTCGAGCACGTCGGCCGCCGGCGCGGGCACCGGCGCGCGGCGGCACGCGGTGCCCACGGGCAGCGCCGGCGCCTCCGCCACGCCGGCGGCGACGACCAGGTGAACGGCCCCGCGCGGATCGGCCATGCAGAGCTGCGCGGCGTGGGCGATCCAGTGGCCGGCGGAGACGGGATCCGCGCCGACGGTCGCCTTCACCACCGGCTCGAGCAGCCGCGCGTCGGCGGCCCCGTCGGAGATCATGATCACCGCGGCGCGGTCGCGCGTCGCGTGCGCCGCGCCGTCGATGACCGACGCGAGAGTGCCGGCGAGCGAGACCAGCGCGACCCCCGGCGCGTCGACCAGCTCGGCGGTGACGGCGGCCATCACGCAGGCCGCGGTCGCGCCGGCGGTCTCGACGATCGCGAGGCCGTGCACGCGCGCGGCGTCCACGACGATCGGCGACGCGCCGGGCGCGGCAAAGACGCGTGAGGCCCCGGCACGGGCCAGACCGTCGGCGACGACTGCGGCGACGGTGCTGCGGCTCACGACGCGGGCAGGCGACTCAGCGCGCGAACGATTCGAAGACGGGGCGCATGCGGTCGAGCGCGGCCCGGAGGTTGGCCTCCGAGTTGGCGTAGGAGAATCTGAGATAACCCTCGCCGTGGGCGCCGAAGGCGGCGCCCGACAGCGCGGCGACGCCGGCCTCGTTGAGCAGACGCTCGGCGACGTCCGCGGACGAGCGCTTGGTCCCGGTGATGTTCGGGAACACGTAGAACGCGCCGCGCGGCCGCAGGCACTTCACGCCGGGCAGCTTGTTGAGCCCGTCCACGAGGATGTCGCGCCGCCGCTTGAACTCGGCGACCATGCGGCCGGCCTGCTCGCCCTGCAGGGCGGCGACGCCGGCGAGCTGCACGAACGACGCGGTGCACGAGGCCGAGTTCACCATCAGCCGCGTGATGTGCTCGACGAGCGGCGGCGGAAAGACGCCGTAGCCGAGCCGCCAGCCGGTCATCGCGTACGACTTGGAGAAGCCGTCGAGGATGATCGTGCGCTCGGCCATGCCCGGGCGGTTGTAGATCGAGACGAACTCGCCGTCGTAGAGGAACTGCCGGTAGATCTCGTCCGACAGCACGGGGATGCTCCGCGCCGCCGCCAGGGCCGCGATGCGATCGATCTGGGCGCGGTCGAGCACCCCGCCGGTCGGGTTCGCCGGTGAGTTGATGATGATCAGCTTCGTGCGCGGCGAGATCGACTTCTCGAGCAGGTCGAGATCGAAGCCGAACTCGTTCGCCTCGCGCAGCGGGATCGGCACCGGCTTGGCGCCGACGAAATTGATCACCGACTCGTAGATCGGGAAGCCCGGGTTCGGGTAGATCACCTCGTCGCCGTGGCCGGCGAGCGCCATGATCGTGAAGAACATGATCGGCTTGGCGCCCGGCGTCACCACGACCTGCTCGGGCGAGACGGGGACGCCGCGCGTCTCGGTGATGTGACGGGCGATGGCCTCGCGCAGCTCCGGCAGCCCGGCCGACGGGCCGTAGTGCGTGGCGCCCGCGTCGAGCGCGCGCTTGGCCGCATCCTTGATGTGCTCCGGTGTGTCGAAGTCGGGCTCGCCGATCTCCAGGTGCACGACCTGCTTGCCCTGCCGCTCGAGCGCCTTGGCGCGCGCGAGCACCTCGAAGGCCGATTCGGTCCCCAGCCGTCCCATCCGTTCCGCGACGTTCATGGAGCGCATTATATCCTCGTGGACTTCGTGGAGGTCGCCGCCGGCGGGTTCCTCATGGGCGACGCGGACGGGCCGCCGAGCGAGCGGCCCACACACCGCGTGCGGCTCGACGCGTTCGCGATCGCCGTCACGCCGGTGACCAACGCCGCCTACGCGCGGTACCTCGCCGCCACCGGCGCGGCGCCGCCTGCCTTCTGGCGCCAGGCCGGCTTCGACGATCCCGAGCAGCCGGTGGTCGGCGTCAGCTGGCAGGAGGCGAACGCGTATGCCGCATGGGCGGCCGCGCGGCTGCCGACGGAAGCCGAGTGGGAGAAGGCCGCGCGCGGCGGCGTCGACAACGGCCGCCTGCCCTGGCCGGGCGCCGCGCCGGCGCAACGCTTCACGCAGCCGCCGCGCGTGCGCGCCACACCGCCGAATCCGCTCGGGCTCTTCGACCTCTCCGGCATCTGCCACGAGTGGTGCGCCGACTGGTACGCCGACGACTACTACGCGCGGTCGCCGGCCACGAATCCGCTCGGCCCGCCGACGGGCACGCGCCGCGTCAGCCGCGGCGGCGCCTGGCGGCACGCCGATCCGTGGAGCGCCGTCGGTCACCGCTCGTCGCTGCCGCCCGCGCTGCGCTACTCCGACTACGGGGTCAGGCTGGCGCGGGACGTGTGAGTCGAAGCGCGCGTGCCGTGTTGCGGTGGCACGTGTATCTGATTTTCCACTCTTGACAGCGTCTCGGCTGAACCCCTGCTCAGCGTGCGCAATCGCCGCGGAATTCCGCCGCAGCGGCGCGTGTTGACGTCATGCGGGACGTCGGGTCGTGTCCGCCGAAAAATTCCGGATCGCGCGGCGATCGCGCGTCCTGGCGGCGCGGGGGGCCGTCGAAAACCCAGGTGTAGAGTCGGCGCAGCAAATAACAGGGGAGACGCGCCGATGAACACTCCCGAGCTCGAGCGCCTTGGCGATGACATCGCCGAGCTGTCCGCCCACCTCGACGCCGCGACCGCTCGGCTGCTCGATCTCATCCGCGACTTCGACCTCCGCGGCGGCTGGGGCAACGGCTTCCGCTCCTGCGCCGCGTGGCTGACGTGGCGCGTCGGGCTCGACCCGGGCGCCGCCCGCGAGCGGGTTCGCGTGGCGCGGGCGCTCGGCATGCTGCCGTTGCTGGCCGGGGCGCTGGCCCGCGGTGAGCTGTCGTACTCGAAGGTCCGCGCGCTCACTCGCGTGGCCACGCCGGAGACCGAAGAGCGGCTGCTCAAGGTCGGCCGGGCGGGAACAGCAGAACACGTAGAGCGCATCGTGCGAGGTTGGAGGCGGGTGGATCGGATCGCGGAGACGCGGGAAACCATTCGGCGCCACCGGCGCCGCGCGCTCCATGTCTATCAAGACGAAGACGGCATGGTGGTGATCCGGGGGCGGCTGGAGCCGGAGGCCGGGGCCGTGCTGATGAAGGCGCTCGAAGCGGCTCGGGAGGCGCGCGGCACCGTGATAAACAAAAACGGTTCCGCGGAAACGCTCGACCCGGTGACGGGCCTCATCGTCGGCGAGGACACGCCGACGTGGGGCCAGCAGCAGGCCGACGCGCTGGCGCTGCTCGCCGAGACGGCGCTGCACTGCGGTCTCGATCCAGGGACACCCTGCGAACGGTATCAGGTGGTCGTTCACGTGGACGCCCCGGTCCTGGCGGATTCCGGTGCCCCTGGCCAGTCGGTCCTCGAAGACGGCGCGCGCGTTTTCGCGGAAACGTCCCGGCGCCTCGCGTGCGACGCGACCAGGGTCGTCATGCGACACGGGCCGGACGGTGAGCTGATGGAAGTCGGCGCCCGCACGCGGACGATTCCGCCTGCGCTGAGGCGTGCCCTGCATCACCGCGACCCGGCTTGCCGTTTTCCGGGCTGCGGGCTTCCGTTCGGTCAAGGCCATCACATCCAGCACTGGGCCAACGGCGGGCCCACCACGCTCTCCAATCTCACTCGGCTATGTCGCCGTCACCACCGCACGGTTCACGAAGACGGGTACCAGGTGGAACGGCGGCCCGATGGCGAGCTGCAGTTCACGCGCCCCAACGGCCGGCCATTCCCCGACGTCCCGTCCGCGGCTGCGGTGCCTACGGACCCGGTCGAGACGCTGCGGGCGCACAACGACGCGCGAGGACTTCACATCGACGCGCGGACCTCGAGGCCCGGCTGGTTCGGCGAGCGCCTGGACCTCCGTTACGCGATCAGCGTCCTGCACCCGCTCGCCCCTGGGTAGACGCTCACCGTCACCCGCACGGCCGAACGACGCCGCGCCCGGCGGCCGCCGCGCCAGAGTGCTACGATAGCCGCGACACGGCCATGGCGAGCGAACGACGCTCGGTGTTGCGCGAAGGCATCGTCGCCGGCTTGATCGGCGCGGCCGTCGTCGCGGTCTGGTTCTTCGCCTACGACATCGCGCGCGGCCGCCCCTTCCACACGCCCGGGCTCCTCGGCGCCTTCGTCTTCTACGGCATCGACACGCCGGTCGACGTCGAGCCTGCGCTCGGCCCCATCCTCGGCTACACGGTGCTGCACGGCCTCGCCTTCATTGCCTTCGGAGTCATCGCGGCGAGCCTGATGGCCGTGAGCGAGCGCGAGCCGGCGCTGTTCATCGGCTTCATCATCCTGTTCGCGTGCTTCGAGGCGTTTTTCTTCGCGATGGTGCAGGTCTTCGGGCTGTCGAAGACAGGCGAGCTGACGTGGTGGTCGGTGCTGGTCGGCAATCTCCTGGCCTCGGTGGCGATGCTCTGGTACTTCTTCCGCCTGCACCGCGCGCTGCCGCGCACGCTGATCGGCGAGTGGGGCGCCGTGCTCCGTGAGGGCGTGCTGGCCGGCATCATCGGCGCCGGCGTGGTCGCCCTCTGGTTCTTCGCCATCGACGCGATCCACGGCGAGATGCTCCGCACGCCCCGGCTGCTCGGCGCCGCACTCCTGCGGCAGCAGACGCCGACGTCGGCCGTGCTCTCCTACACCGTCGTCCACGGCGTGGCGTTCGTGATGTTCGGGATCATCGGCGCCTTCCTCATCGCGGGCGCCGAGCGCCAGCCGATGCTGATCTTCGCGCTGGTGATCCTGTTCACCTCGTTCGAGATCTTCTTCTTCGGCCTGATCCTGATCGCGGCGTCGTGGGTGATGGACGAACTGGCGGGCTGGACGGTCTTCGTCGGCAACGTGCTCGCCGCCGGCGCGATGCTCGCGTTCTACTTCCGCCGCCACCGCACGCTCGCCCACCGGCTCGCCGCCGCGTGGGAGGCGGACGACAGCTAACGCGCTACCAGAGCGCCTCGGGCAGAGGGAGGCCGGCGAGCGCGTCCATCGGCAGCGGGGCCGGCGGCGTCACCCCGAGACGCTCGGCGAGCACGTACAGCTGGCGCAGGTGCTGGCCGGCGTGCCACGTGGTGCGCTCGAGCAGATCGTCGGCGGCCTGCGGCCCGTAATACGTCTGCACCGTCCGCGTGTATTCGTCGGCGCCGGCGCCCTGGAACCAGCCACTCAGCCGCGCACGCACCAGCGCGCCGTAGCGCGCGACGTCGCCGCCGGTCACCAGCTCCCGGGGCGCGCGCTCCTCGAACCACTCCTCGGGCAGCTCGGCGCGGTCCACCGCGTCGGCGAAGGACAGCGACAGGCGGAAGACGTGGTACGTCAGGTCGCGCAGCGTGCGCTTGCGCTCCGGCGGCACGTGGTCCATCTGACCCGCGTCGAAGCGCTCGGTCAGCCGCTGGGCGGCCTCGAGCACCCGGTCCAGGCGGGCGGCCAGCTCCGCCGGCGAGAACCGCGCGGCGGCGCGATAGTCGACGCCGAGCAGCGCCGCGTAGCCGTCCGGGTTCCAGCCGTGCACGACGCGGTCGCCGAGGGCGACGCCGGGCGGGCGCGGGATGCCGCGCCGGACCATCTCCTCGCGCGCGACGGCATCCGCCTGGACGTCGATGGGGTCGAACTCGACCCCCCAAGACGAGAGCAGCTCCTTCGTCTTGGCGCAGGAGGATCAGCCGGGGCGGGTGTAGAGGCGCGCCTTCATCGCGTGTCACTATACCCGACGCGCGATGGCACCGCAGCGTCCGCTCTACCACCGCTTCGCCTGGGCGTTCGACCTCGTCGTCCCGGACGCCAGCGCCGCCCGGGTGCGCCGGCTGGCGGCGCTCCTGGGCGCGTACGGCGTCCGACCGCCCGCGCGCATCCTCGACGCCGGCTGCGGCACCGGTAATTACGCGCGCGCCCTGGCGCGGCGCGGTTACCGCGTCGTCGGCGTGGACCGCTCGACGAGGCTGCTCGCCGACGCGCGCGCCAAGAGCGCGGGCGCCGGACGCGCGTTCGTACGCGCCGATCTCACGACGTATCGCCCGGCGGCGCCGTTTGCCGCCGGGCTCTGCCGCGGCGTGCTGAACGACGTGCTGGACGACCGCGCGCGCGACGCCGTCTGCGCGACCCTGGCGCGCGCGCTCGCGCCCGGCGGCGTGCTGCTGCTCGACGTCCGCGACTGGCGCCGGACGGCAGCGCGCAAGCGGCTCGAGCCCGTGACCGAGCGGACGGTCCGGACGCCGAGGGGCCGCCTCTCCTTCCGCTCGGACACGCGGCTCGATCCCACGCGCCGGCGGCTGCTGCTGCGCGAGGAGATCCGGCTCACGTCGCGGCGGCGGAGCACCGTCGCGCGGAACGCATTCGTCATGCGCTGCTGGACCTGGACGGAGCTGCGGGGGCGGCTGCGACGCGCGGGGTTCACGCGCGTCCGCCGGGTGCCGCCCGCGCGCGTCGGGCTGCCGGGCGATCGGCTGTTCGCGGTGGCGGTCAGCGCCCCTGGAACGGCGGCGGCGTCTTCTTGTTGGCGAAGGCGGTGACGCCGGCCTTGAAGTCCTCGGTGCGGCCGGAATTCGCGATGGCCTGCGCCTCCAGCTCCATCTGCGTTTCGAGGCTCTCCCACGTCGACTGGTGGAACAGGCGCTTGGCGCCGCCGAAGGCCTTCGACGGACCCTGCGCCAGCTCGCGCGCGAGCGTGTCGACGGCCGCCTTGAACTCGGCGTCCGGCACCACGCGCGTGACGAGGCCCCAGTCGAGCGCCTCGCGCGCGGTGAGCACGCGGTTGGTGAAGTAGAGCTCCATCGCGCGCCGCAGCCCGACCAGGCGCGGCAGGAAGTACGACGACGAGCCGTCGGGCGTGGCCGCGATCTTCGAGTACGCCATCGTCAGCTTCGCCGACTCGGTCGCGACCACGAGGTCGCCCGAGAGGGCGAGGCTGAGGCCGCCGCCGGCGGCGATGCCGTTGACGGCCATGATCACCGGCTTGTCGCTCCGGCAGAAGCGCGAGATGGCGCCGTGCAGGTACGTCGTCAGCTCCTTGATGAGGGCGCCGACGCGCGGCAGGTTGTCGGCGAAGTCGCGCACGTCGCCGCCCGCGCAGAACGACTTGCCGCTGCCGGTGACGACGACGCAGCGCACGTCCGGGTCCTCGTCGAGCTCGATCGAGGCCGTGAACAGCTCCCGCCCGAGCCCGAGGTTCAGCGCGTTGTAGGCGTCGGGACGGTTCAGGGTGACGGTGGCGACCTGCGCGGCCCGCTCGACGATCAGGTGCTGGAAGGCCATCGGTTGTCCTCCGGTCGGGCCGACGACGCGGCGCTGCGCGCCACCTCGGCCAGGGCATCGAGGATCTCCTGGATCTGCAGCGGCTTCACGAGCACGAGGTCCACGCCGTGCGCGCGGCGCTCCTCGGGCGTCAGCTCCACGCCGAACCCGGTCACCAGGAACACGGGCACGCGCGGCGCGATCTGCTTCACCGCGCGCGCCACCTGCCAGCCGGACACGCGCGGCATGGCGAGGTCGGTCAGCACCACGTCGAAGGACTCGGCGCGGAACCGCGCGATCGCCTCCGCGCCGCTGTTGACCATCGTCGCCTGGTGGCCGGCGGACTCGACGACGTCGGCGAGCACGGTGCGCACCGACTCTTCGTCGTCCACCACGAGACAGCGCAGCGTCCGCGCCGGCGCCGCGTCGGCCCGCGCCGGCGACGTGGCCGGCGGCTCGACCATGGCCGCCGACGGGAAGGACAGGCGGAAGGTCGAGCCGCGGCCCTCCTCGCTCTCGACGGTGACGAAGCCGCCGTGCCGCGACACGATGCCGTAGGTCAGCGAGAGCCCGAGCCCGGTCCCCTGCGGCCCCTTGGTCGTGAAGAACGGGTCGAAGATCTTCTCGCGCACGGCCGGCGGAATGCCGACGCCCGTGTCCGACACGGCAACCTCCACGTGGTCGTCGATGGCGCCGGTGACGAGCCCCAGGACGCCGCCCGCGGGCATCGCGTCCACGGCGTTGAGGATCACGTTGGTCAGCGCCTCGCGCAGCTCCGCGGCGTCGCCCAGGATCGGCGGCACGGCGCCCAGCTGGGTGCGCACCTCGATGACGATGCCGCGGCTCACCGGCTCCTCGCGCCAGCGCGACTGCGTGATGTCGAGCGCGTCGCGCACCATCTGCGCCAGGTCGAGGGGCACCATGGGCTGGTCGCGGCGGATGCGCGTGAAGTCCTGGAGCCGGCGCACGGTCTGCGCGCCGTCCAGCGCCGAGCGCTCGATGACGCGCAGCCACTGCAGCTGCTGCGGATCCTGCACGCGGCGCATGAGCAGCTGGGCGCGGCCGAGCACGGAGGCGAGCAGGTTGTTGAAGTCGTGGGCGACCCCGGAGGCCATCTCGCCGAGCGCGCGCAGCTTCTCGGTGCGCACGAGCTGGTCCTGCGCGGCCGCCAGCTCGCCGTAGGCGCGCGTGCGGTCCTCGAAGAGGCGCACGCTGCGCAGCGCCAGCGCGGCCAGGTGGGCGATGTTCAGGAGCAGCTGCTCGTCGGCGGCGCCGAACGGCCGCGGGCCGCCGCGCAGCGCGATGACGCCGAGCACCTGCTCGCCGGCGGTCATCGGCACGCCGAGCCAACGCTTCAGATGTGCGGAGCCCTCGATCGGCTCCACGCCGTGCCGCCGGCACTCCTCCGCGTAGTCGTCGGTCCGCACGGGGCGGCTGGTGGCGAGGACGACGGACATCAGCCCGATGTCGCCGAGCGGATAGCGGCGCGGCTCCCGCGCGTCGTCGACACCGTCGGTGACGCGGAGCACGATCTCAAGCTCCTCGCGCTCGGCGTCCCGGACGATCACCACCAGATTCCGCGCGTCCAGCACGCGCGCGACGTGGCGGCGAACGGCGTCCACGACGGCGCCCCGCTCGAGCTGGCCCGTCACCGCGCGCGAGAGGTCGTGCAGCACCGACAGCTCTTCGAGCCGCTGGCGGTTCTCCTCGAACAAGCGGCCGTTCTCCAGCGCGACGCCGGCCTGGTTGGCGATGGCCTCCATGAGCGCGATCTCGTCCTCCGAGAACTCGCGCGCCGTCTCCCACCACACGGCGGCGAAGGCCGCGATCATGCGGTCCTTCACCACGACGGGGACGAAGAGCTGGGTGCGGTGCGACCCCTGCTCGCGGATCGCCGGCGGCAGCCGCGAGTCGTTCATGGCGTCGCTCGTGAAGACCGGCCGCTTCGTACGCGCCGCCTGGGCGTAGAAGGCATGCTTGAGCAGCGACACGCGGAACCCGCGGAAGGCGGCGAGCCGCTCGGGCGGGATGCGGTAGCCGGCGATGGGCTCCAGCCACTCGCCATCCTCCTGCACGAGCCACGAGCCGACGCAGTCGGCGCCGAGCGTGGTGGCCACCGCCCTCAAGAAATGGCGCAACAGCGCCTGGAAATCGAGCGTCGACGACAGCGCGCGGCTCACCGAGAGCAGCGTCTGCGTCTCCGCCAGCTTCACCTGCGTCTGGCGCGCGAGCTCGGCGTTCTCCATGGCGAGGCCGACCTGGGCGGCCACGCCCTCCAGCAGCCGGACCTCGGCCGGCTCGAACACGTGCCCGGTCCGCCACCAGACGAGGAAGAGGCCGCCGACGGGCTCGCCGTGGGCGAGCGTGGGCACGAAGAGCACGGAGTGCGGGGGCAGGTTCTCCACCCAGCTGCGATCGAACCGCGCGTCGTGCGGCACGTCGTTGCTCCACATCGCGCGGCCTTGCTGCCAGCTCTCGAGCAGCCATGGGAAGTCCGCGAGCACGATCGGCCGCTGCAGGAAGAAGGCCAGCAGATCCGTGGGCACGTGGTAGCCGCCGACGGCGAGGAGCCGCTCCTTGCGCTCGTCGAGCAGGTAGGCGCCCACCATGTCGGCGCCGAAGGCGCGCGCGACCTCGGCCGCGACCCGCCGCATCACGTCGCGGCCGGCGTCCGGCTGCGAGAGCACGCGTCCCACCGCGAGCAGCGTGGTGGTCTCGCGCAGCCGCTCCTGCGCCTCGGCGTAGAGCCGCGTGTTCTCCAGCGCGAGGGCGATCTGGCCCACGACGGCGGTGGCGAGGTCCACCTGCCACGGCGCGAACGGCCGCGCGCGCTCGCAGTAGTCGAGCGTGACCACGCCGATGACCTCGTCCTGCCGGAGCATCGGCACCACCACGTACGACTTGAGGCCGAAGGCCGCCACCCAGTCGGGCGGCGTGAGCGAGGCGTCGCTGGCGTCCTCCACGATCACGGGCCGGCGCGTCTCGATCGCGCGCGCGTTGGTGGGCACCTCTCGCAGCGGCCGGTTGGTCACGCTGAGGAACTGGTCCCACATCGCCGGCATCTTCCGCCCGTCGGCGAACTGCGACATGAGCGGGACGACGCGGTCGCCCTCCCAGCGCTCGATCGTGCAGCGGTCCACGCCGCACACCTCCGCCACCTTGATGGCCAGGCGCTTGAGGAGCTGGCGGGCGTCGAGCGTGGAGTTCAGGATCTCCGCCACCTCGAGCAGCGCCCGCGTCTGCGTCAGGCGCCGCGCCGTCTCCGAGTAGAGGCGGGCGTTTTCCAGCGCCACCGCCGCCTGCGCGGCCAGCGAGCCCATGAGCGAGGCCGTCTCCGGCGTGACGGGCCACGACGCCGTGCGGTGCACGGAGAACGCGCCGAGCACGCGCTCGCCGATGGCGATGGGGTATGCGGTCACCCACCCGAGCCCGTGGCGCAGCAGCGCCGTCGCATCGAGGGAGCGCGCGTCGCGCGCGACCTCCGTCCAGAAGATCGGCTCGCGGTGCTGGACGACCCAGCCGATCCCGCCCTCGCCCGGCGCCAGCGTGTCGTGCAGCTCGGCGGCCAGGGCGGGGTCGCCGTGTGTCAGCGTGCGTCGCAGCCGGCCCGTGGCCTCGTCCAGCCCCCAGACGCTGACGTAGGGCGCGTCGAAGAACTGCGAGATCGCGCGCGCGAGGTTGGCCAGCACCTCGTCGGGGTTGAGCGACGAGGAGACGAGCCGGTTGACCTCTTCCAGCGCGCGCAGCCGTTGCGCGTATCGCGTCGCCTCCTCGTACAGCCGCGCGTTCTCGAGGGCGGTGGCGGCGTGCGCGGCGAAGCTCTGGAGCAGCGCCAGGTCCTCGACGCCGAAGGGCGCCGCCTCGACGCCCGCGCGGCTCATCGTCAGCACGCCGAGGGGACGGTCGCGCAGGATGACCGGCTGCACGATGACGCTGCGCACGCCGGCGGCCACGAAGCGCGGGGACGCGTGCGGCGAGCGCGCGTAGTCATTGGTGATGAGGCCGCGGCGCTCGCTGATGGCCAGGCCCGCGAAGCCCTCGCCCGGCGCGAGCCGCTCGCCCGCCAGCTCCTGGCCCGTCCACGCGCGCGGCACCAGCGTGCGGTCCTCGTCCAGCGTCCAGAGGGCGCCGCTCGCCTTGAAGAGCCCGGTGGCGCGCTCGACGACCAGCGCGGGCAGCCGCTCGGCGTCGAGCACGGCCGCCAGCTCGCGCTCGATGTCGGCCAGCGCGGCGATCTGCTGCCGGCGCGAGCGCTCGATCGAGAACAGCCGCGCGTTCTCGAGGGCGAGCGTGGCCTGGTCGGCGAAGGCCTGCAGCAGCGCGGCCTCCCCGTCGGTGAAGACGCGCCCGACCCGGTCGGCGATGCCGAGGGCGCCGATGATCACGCCCTTGGCGCGCATCGGCACCGCCAGCACCGCGCCGTCACCCGAATGCCGGAAGTTCTCGCGCAGGTCGTCGGAGATGCGCGTGGCCGCGTCGGCGAGCGCATCGGAGGTCGCGATCGCGCGCCCTTCGACCACCGCCCGCCCGAGCACCCCGACGCCCGGCGGCAGCACGTGGCCCGGCTCGAAGTAGTTGCGCGTGCGGCCGCCGAGCGCCAGCGCCGCCAGCGAGCCGTCGGGCTGGAGCAGCCGGACCACGGAGGACTGCGCGCGGAACAGGGGCAGCACGCTCTCGACCGTGCGCTCCACCACCTCCGAGACGTCGAGCGACTCGGTCAGCGTGCGCGCCAGCCGCGCCAGTTCCTCGGCCTCCGCGCGGCGCTGCGCCGACTCCGCGTAGAGCCGAGCGTTGGCGAGCGCGAGGGCCGCCTGGTCGGCGAACGTCTGCGCCAGCCGCGCGTCGTCCTCGCCGAAGACGCGGCCGCGCTCGCCGCTGACCGTGAGCACGCCGACCACGACGTCGCTCACGACGAGGGGCACCGCGATGGCCGAGTAGTGACCGACGGCGGCGACCCACTCGCGCAGCGCGTCGGTCTTCTCGATGTTGGGATCGGCGAAGACGTCCGCCGACACGACCACGTGCCGCAACTCCGCGGCCAGGCCGGAGATGCCGGCTCCGCGCGGCAGCACCGGCGCCGGCGGCACGCCGGGCCCGCGGCCGGTGGACGTCGCCACGGGCACGAGATCGCCGCTGCCCGGCTCCACGCGGAACAGGGAGGCGGAGACCGACGAGAACAGACTGCGCACGCAGTCCGCGATGCGCTCGCTGACGACGTCCGGGTCGAGCGTGCCGGCGAAGACGCGCGAGAGCTCGGCGAGCGCGCGCATGCGGTCGGCCTGCTCGGAGGCCTCGCGGACGAGGCGCGCGTGCTCGATGGCGATGGCGGCCTGACCGGCGAAGGCCTCGGCCAGCTCCTGGTCGCGCGCGCTGAAGGGCCGGCGCGCGCGGAACGTGAGCACGCCGATCGCGCGCCCGCCGATCTTCAGCGGGATGCCGAGGAACGTCGTGTAGCCGAGGCGCCGGACGTTGGCGAGCTCGTCAGACGCGAGGTCGGCGGCCTCGACGTCGAGCACGAGCGCGCGGCCGGCCGCGAAGGCTCGGCCGCTCAGGCCCTGGCCGAGCGCGATCCGCTCCCGCACCATCGTCTCGCGCGCGGTGCCCGCGCACCCGGCCAGCACGAGGTCGTCGCCCTCGAGCAGGCGGAAGCCGGCGTTGTCCACGTCGAGCAGGCGCGCCGCCTCCTCCGCGATGGAGGACAGCAGGGTCGTCGTGGAGACCATCACGCTGGCGCCGATCTTCGTGTTGATCTCGAGCAGCGCGGCGAGATATTCGCGCCGCGTGCGCTCGCCGGAGAGCAGCCGTGCGTTCTCCAGGGCGACCGCCGCGCCATTGGCGAGCGAGCTGAAGACGTCGAGCTCCTCGGCCGAGTACTCGTGGCGCTCGGTAAGCCCGATGGCCAGCACACCGAGCACACGCTCGCCGACCAGCAGCGGCACGCCGGCGAAGGCGGCCAGGCCGCGGGCCCGCAGCCGCTCGGTGTTGAGCGGACGCGGGTCGCTCGCGAGATCGGCGATCGTGAGGGGCGCCCGCGTGGCCGCCACGCGCCCGACGAACCCCTCGCCGACGCGCAGCCGGTCGACGCCGGCGCCCAGCTCGAGCCCCGCGCTGACGCGCACCGACAGCGTCTCGCCGTCGTCGTCCAGCAGCCACAGGCGGGCGACGGCCGCGTCGAACATCTCGCGGGCGGCGTCCGCGACGCGCTGGAGCATCTCCGGGCCCGGGAGCGTGGCCGCCAGCCCCTGGGCGACGCGCGTGAGGATCTCGAGCCGCCGCGATTTCAGGCGAAGCTCGGCGAAGAGCGCGGCGCGGCCGACGGCGAGGCCCACCTGGTGCGCGGCCGCGTGCATGAGCGTCAGCTCGTCGGTCTCGAAGCGGCGCCGCTCCCGGGACACGAGCGCCATCACGCCCCACGTGGCGCCCTGCACCGGGATCGGCAGCGAGAGCTGCGTGCGATAGCCCTCGCTGGCCACCGCCTCCCTCAGCGTCGGGTCCTTGATCCGCGCGGGATCGAGGTCCACCAGCGTGTACTCGCCCGTGCGCGCGGTCTCGCCGATGCGCGTGCGCTCGATCTCGCGCGTTTTCAGGAATTCCATGTAGCGCGGCGGGATGCCGTAGTGGGCGACGAGCGCGAGGCGGCCGGTGTCGCGCTCGACGCGATAGACCATGCCGAGCTCGATGCGCGCCACCGTGCAGATCACGTCGAGCGTCTGCGTCGCCGTCGACTCGAGCTCGGTGCCGCTGCCCACGGCCACGGCGGCGGCGTAGAGCGCCTGGAGCTCGCGGCTGCTCGTCGGCGGCGCGGCGGCGGCAGCCGTCGCGGCAGGCACCGGGGACGCGTCAGGCGCGGGGGACGCAGCGGGCAGCCGCGACGCGGGGGCCCGCGCCGGCACGGTGACGCGACGGCGCGTGGCGAGGGCAACCAGCAGCGACGCCGCGAGCACCGCGAGCGCGCCGCTGGCGACGAGCGCCCGCACGACGCCGCGGCGCTCGGCCACCCCGTCCCCGAGCCGCACGGCGGCCCACGCCAGGTCGCGTCCGAATCCGCCGACGGGCCTCAGGTGCCAGCGCTGGCCGGCGACGTCGCGCACGCCGGCGGCCGTCGCCGCCGCCCAACCCGTCGTGGGCGCCTCCGGCAGCGTCGAATAGCGCAGAGCGTCGCCGTTGACGACGACGAGGCCCGCGGACCCTCCTCCGAGACTCGGATCGAGCCGGTCGGCGCGCCGGCCGACGACGACCAGGCCGCCGCCGGGCGCGCCGCCGACGGCGGCGACACCGAGCAGGTAGGCGCGGCCGTCGAGCGCGGCGAGCGTCACCGTGGCGTTCCCCGGCAGCAGCAGGGCGGGCAGCGCGACGCGCGGCGTGGCCGGCACCTGCAGCAGCGGCGCGCCGCCGGCGTCCAGGACGACGACGAGGTCGGCGAGGCGCTCGAGCGTGAGCGCGCGCAGGCGTGCCGCCCCGCGCGCCAGCGTCGCCCAGTCGCCCCGGCGAGCGCCCTCGACGACGGCCGGGTCCTGGGCGAGCAGCACGGCCTCGCGGAGCAGCCCGCGCCGCTCCTCGGACACGCTGGCCGCCACGCGCTCGACCTTGACGCCGATCACGGCGGCGTCGCGCGCGTCGACCTCGCGCAGGAGCAGCGCGCCACCACCGGCCCAGAGCCCCGCCACGCCGGCGACGGCGGCGACGAGGACCAGGAGCCGGCGGCCGCCGCTCAGCGGCGTTCCCCGACGCGGTGGAGCTTGACGAGGTTGGTGGTGCCGGTGACCCACATCGGCGAGCCCGAGATGATCACGAGCACGTCGTCGGCGCGCACGGTGCCGTCGCCGAGCAGCGTCGCCTCGATCTCCTCGACCATCTCGTCGGTGGTCTCCACCTTGCGAATCAGCCGCGAGGTGACGCCCCACGTGAGCGCGAGCCGCCGCTGCACGCCGGCGAACGGCGTGAAGGCGATGATGGGCATGGGCGGCCGCTCCTGCGAGATGAGCCGCGCGGAGAAGCCGGACTGCGTGAAGGCGACGATGGCGCGCGCGTCCAGCGCGCGCGCGGCGCTGGCGGCGGCATCGGACACGGCCTCCGGAAACCCGACCGGCGCGCGGGCTTCGCGCCGCCGGCGCGTCGGCTCGAGCGCGAGCGCGGCCTGTTCGGCGCGCTCGGCGATGCGCGCCATGACCTCGACGGCTTCCGCGGGGTAGCGGCCGGACGCCGTCTCGGCGGACAGCATGATGGCGTCGGCGCCGTCGAAGATCGCGGCCGTCACGTCGGCCACCTCGGCCCGGGTGGGCCGCATGTGCGTGACCATCGACTCCAGCATCTGCGTGGCCACGATCACGGGCACCTTGGCCACGTGGGCCTGGCGGATGATCGCCTTCTGGATGTGGGGCACGTCCTCCAGCGGGACGTCCACGCCGAGGTCGCCGCGCGCGACCATCACCGCGTCGACGGCGCCGACGACGGCGGGCAGGTTGTCGAGCACCTCGTGACGCTCGAGCTTGGCGACGAGCGGGATGTCGGCCCCCTGCGCCTCGAGGAACTTGCGCACCTCGCGGATGTCGTCGGCGGTGCGCACGAACGACACGGCCACGAAGTCCACGCGCTGCTGGATGCCGAACTTGAGATCCGCCACGTCCTTCTCGGTGAGGCAGGAGGCGGGCAGGTCCACGTGCGGCAGCGAGATGCCCTTGTGGTCGCTGATCCGGCCGCCCGCGACGACGACGCAGCGAACCTCCTGCGGGGTCGTCGCCTCCACGCGGAGCTGGATCATGCCGTCGTCCATCCAGATCTCGTCGCCGGTCTTGACGCGTCCGAGGTACTCGGGCGGCGAGACGAACACGCGCTCGGAGGAGCCCACGCACGGCGTGCGGCAGAGGGCGAACGGGCGCCCGGGCTCCAGGTCCACGCGGCCGCCCCCGCCCTCGCCGAAGGTCCCGAGCCGGATCTTCGGACCCTGCAGGTCTTGCAGGATGGCCACCGGCCGGTTCCATCGCGCCTCCGCCTCGCGGATGCGCTGGATGACCTCGGCGTGCTCGGCATGCGTGCCGTGCGAAAAGTTCAGGCGCGCAACGTCCATGCCGGCGGCGGCGAGGCGGTCGAGCTGCTCGACCGTCGAGGACGCCGGCCCGATCGTGCACACGATCTTCGTGCGCCGCATGCCCGTCTACCCGGTGCGCGTGCCCGCGAGCGCCGCGCTCAGGAACTGTCCCGTGTAGGACTTTTCGCCCTGGCGCGCGAGCGCCTCCGGCGTGCCGATCGCCACCACGCGCCCGCCGTCGTCGCCCCCCTCGGGGCCGAGGTCGATCACCCAGTCGGCGGTCTTGATGACGTCGAGGTTGTGCTCGATGATCACGACGGTGTTGCCCGGGTCGACGAGCCGGTTGAGGACTTCCAGCAATTTCTCGATGTCGGCGAAGTGCAGTCCAGTCGTAGGCTCGTCGAGGATGTAGAGCGTTCGTCCCGTAGCTCGTCGTGACAGCTCCGTCGCCAGTTTTACTCTCTGGGCTTCTCCGCCGGACAATGTGGTGGCCGACTGGCCGAGGCGGATGTAGTCCAGGCCGACGTCGTGCAGCGTCTGGAGCTTGGATTTGACGACAGGCACGGGATCGAAAAACTCCAATGCTTGATGGACCGTCATGTCCAGGACTTCGGCGATGTTCTTGGCTTTATATTTCACGTCGAGGGTCTCGCGGTTGTAGCGCTTGCCCTTGCACACGTCGCAGGTGACGTAGACGTCGGGCAGGAAGTGCATCTCGATCTTCACGAGCCCGTCGCCCTGGCACGCCTCGCAGCGCCCGCCCTTGACGTTGAACGAGAACCGGCCGGGCTGGTAGCCGCGCATCCGCGCCTCCTGCGTGCGCGCGAAGAGGGCGCGGATGAACGTGAAGACGCCGGTGTAGGTGGCCGGGTTGCTGCGCGGCGTGCGCCCGATCGGCGACTGGTCGATGTCGACGACCTTGTCGATGTGCTGGGCGCCCTCGATGCGCGTGTGCGCGCCGGGCCGGTCCTGGGCGCGGTGCAGCATCTGCGCGAGCGCGCGGTACAGGATGTCGTTGACGAGTGTGGACTTGCCCGAGCCCGACACGCCCGTCACGCACGTGAACGTGCCGAGCGGGATCGTCACCGCCTGGCCCTTGAGGTTGTGCTCGCGCGGCTCGTGGATCGTGAGCCCGTGCCCCGTGCCCTTGCGGCGCGTGGCGGGCACGTGGATGGCGCGCGCGCCCGAGAGGAACTGGCCGGTGAGCGAGTGCGCGTTCGCGACGATCTCGTCGGGCGTGCCGATGGCCACCACGTGGCCGCCCAGCTCGCCGGCGCCGGGCCCGAGGTCGACCACGTAGTCCGCGGAGCGGATCGTTTCCTCGTCGTGCTCGACCACCAGCACCGTGTTGCCGAGGTCGCGCAGCCGCCTGAGCGTGTCGAGCAGCCGTCGGTTATCGCGCTGATGGAGTCCGATGGACGGCTCGTCGAGGATATAGAGGACTCCGACCAGACTCGATCCAATCTGCGTGGCGAGACGTATTCGCTGTCCTTCCCCTCCCGACAGCGTGCCCGCCGGGCGGTCGAGCGTGAGGTAGTCCAGGCCCACGTTGGCCAGGAAGCCCAGGCGCTCGCGGATCTCCTTCAGCACGCGCCGCGCGATGGCCGCTTCGCGCTCGCCGAGCTTGAGCGTGTTGAAGAAGGTCGCGGCGTCCTTGATGGTGAGCCGCACGACGTCGGCGATGGACTTGCCCGCGATCCTGAGCCCGAGCGACTCGCGCCGCAGCCGCGAGCCCTTGCACACCGGGCACGGGCGCTCGGCCATGAACGTCTCGATCTCGCGCCGGGCGTCCTCCGACTCGGTCTCGCGGTAGCGGCGCTCCAGCAGCTTGACCACGCCCTCGAAGCCGCCGTCGCGGTCGCCGTCCAGGATCACGTCGCGCACCGGCTTCTTGAGCTTGGCCCACGGCTCGTCGAGCGAGAACTTGTAGCGCTTGGCCAGCGCGGCGAGCGTCTGCTTGAAGTAGACGTTCTCGCGGCCCGCCCACGGCGCCAGCGCGCCGGCTTTGAGCGAGCGGCTGGCGTTCGGGACCAGGCGCTCGGGATCGATCTCGAAGCGCGTGCCGATGCCGCCGCACTCCGGGCAGGCGCCGTACGGGCTGTTGAACGAGAACATGCGCGGCGACACCTCGGGGAACGAGATGCCGCAGTCCGCGCAGGCGAGGCGCTCGGAGAAGATCATGGGCGCGGGGCCGGCGGCGTCGCCCGCCGTCACCGTCTCGACTTGCACGATGCCGTCGGCGAGGCGGAGCGCCGTCTCCAGCGAGTCGGCGAGGCGCGCGCCCAGCCCGTCCTTGACGACGAGCCGGTCGACCACGACGTCGATCGTGTGCTTCCGCTTCTTGTCGAGGTCGATCTCCTCGCCCAGCTCGCGCACGACGCCGTTGACGCGCACGCGCGAGAAGCCCTGGCGCTGGAGGTCGAAGAAGAGCTTCTTGTACTCGCCCTTGCGGCCGCGCACGACGGGCGCCAGCACGAGCAGCCGCGTGCCCGCCGGCTGTAGCAGCACGCGATCCACCATCTGCTGCACCGTCTGCGCGGAGATCACCTTGCCGCATTCCGGGCAGTGCGGCACGCCGACGCGCGCGAAGAGCACGCGCAGGTAGTCGTAGATCTCGGTGACGGTGCCGACGGTGGAGCGCGGGTTCTTGCTGGTCGTCTTCTGCTCGATCGAGATCGCGGGGGAGAGGCCCTCGATCGAGTCGACCTCGGGCTTCTCCATCTGCTCGAGGAACTGGCGTGCGTACGCGGAGAGCGATTCCACGTAGCGGCGCTGGCCCTCGGCGTAGATCGTGTCGAAGGCCAGCGATGACTTGCCGGAGCCGGAGAGTCCCGTCAGGACGACGAGCTGGTCCCGGGGGAGCTCCACGTCGATGTTCTTGAGGTTGTGCTCGCGGGCACCGCGGACAACGATCCGATCACTGGCCATCGAGCCTCCATTATGAGGCTGTTTCCCGCTCGATGCCAACGGCGGTGAGAGTTAAGAAGGAATTACAAGCCCGGCCGCCGGCGGGGACCTCATGGCTGCCCACGACGGCAGCAGGCCGGCGCCGCGCCCGACGGTCAGGCGCGGCGCCGGCGGCTCTTCGCGACGCATTGCTCGACGGCTTTGAGGAAGATCCCGTCGTCGAACGGCTTGGCGAGGATGTCGACGGCGCCGGCCTTCAACGCCTGGGCCGCCATGGGGATGTCGCCATGCCCGGTCATGAAGATGATCGGGACGTCGTGACCGGCCGAGATGAGCAGGCGCTGCACGTCGAGCCCGCTCTGCCCCGGCATGCGGACGTCGAGCACCAGGCAGTCGGCCCGCTCGTACTCGCCCCGCTCGACGAACGCGCGAGACGACCCGAACAGCTCGACGTCGTATCCCACGGATCTCAGCAGCCGCTCGAGGGCGCGGCGGACCGAGTCGTCGTCGTCCACGACGACCACGCGCGGCTTGTCGGTCACGTCGGCATGTAGCGGACCGGCATGGCGACGTGGAACGTGGCGCCGGCCGTCGGGTTCTGCATCGCCCATACGACACCGCCGTGCGCCTCGACGATCGAGCGGACGATGGCCAGTCCCATCCCCATGCCGGCGGGCTTCGTGGTGTAGAACGGCTCGAACACGAGCTCGGAGACGCCGGGGCCGAGTCCCACTCCGGTGTCCTCCACCGCCAGGTGCACGGTCTCCAGCATGGTGGTGATCTCCGTCCGCACGACGACGCTGCGTTCCGGGCCCGAGCGCTCGGCCGTCGCCTCCATCGCGTTGAGCAGGAGGTTCAGCATGACCTGCTGGAGTTGGACACCGTCCCCGTGCACGTGAACCGGTTCCGCCGCGAGGTCCAGGGTCACGCTCACGTTGCGGATGATGGCGTCGCTGCTCAGCAGCCTCACCACGTCCTTCACGAGGACGTTGAGGTCGAGCAGCACGCGCTGCGGCTCGCCCTTTCGGAGGAGATCACGCAGGCGCTGGATGACCTCGCCCGCGCGCTTGTCGTCGTCAACGATGTCCGAGAGGATCGCCCGCAGCTCCCCCGGGTCCGGGGGCGCGGCGTCCAGGAATCGGAGCGCGGCGCGGGCGTTGGTCAGGATCGCGGCGAGGGGCTGGTTCAGCTCGTGGGCGAGCGAGGCGGTCAGCTCACCCATCGTCGAGACGCGCGTGAAGTGGGCCAGCTCCTGACGGCTTCGCTGCGCGTCCAGCTCCGCCCGCCTTCGTTCGGTCACCTCGGTGCAGGAAATGACGGCGCCGCTCTCGGGGCGGTCGAGCGGGACCACGGACATCGCGAACCATCGCTCGGACGCCCCGGCGTGCGCCGAATAGTCGATGGCGAATCCAAGCCGTGCCCCGCCGAGGACGGCCGCGATGCCCGCCACGGCCTCATCCGCGTGCGGCGTCGCTCGGCGGGCGGCCTCCCGCCACACGTCGAGATAGTTGTCGCCCACCCTGATCCGGGCCGACGTGGGGCCGGCGAATTCGCCGCCGTCGCGCGTCCAGACGGCGTTGACGTCGATGATCCGGCCGCCCCGGTCCAGGACGGCCACGGAGCTGCTCAGTGACGCGAGAATGGCCGACTTCAGCACCTCGCTGGCGCGCAGCGCCTCGAGCCGCTCGCCGAGGGCGCGCGTGGCCTGGTGAAGCTCCACGATGACCGCCGCCAGACACAGAATCGGCACGATCAGCATGGTCAGGAGGATCTGCAGAGCCTGCACGCCCTCGGCCGGCGGCAGGACCGCGAACGGTCCTCGCCCGTGCGCGCTCGCCCAGATGGCGATGAGAGACGTGCCCAGCAGCGCGAGGCTCGCGCCGCCCGGTCCGAACCGCACCGTCATCAAGAGTATCAACGGCAGGAGAAACACGACGACGGACGCGCCCGGGATGTTGACCGGCCGATCGATCAACACGCCGAAGACCCATGCCCCGACGATCACGAGGGCGACGGCCAGCAGCGCCGCCTCGAGGCGCCGCCCGCGCGACGCGCTGCGGAGCCAGGCGGGTCCGGCCGTGACCGCCAGGATGATGGCCGGGCCGAGCATCAGCTCGGTGAGCACGTTCGAGAAAAAGCGCACTCGCCAGACGAGCCAGTACGGCTCGTCCTGCACCGCCGCCACCGCCGCCGCGTCGACGAACGACGACAGAAACGGCGCGACGAGGCCGGCCGCCACGATGAACACCGTGACCCGGCGCAGCGTGTCGAAGCGCCCGGGAGCATCGCTGAACCACCGCACGCCGGCGGCGGCGATCAACGCCTCGCTGCAGTTGGTGATGAACAGCGCGAGCACGAGCGAGGCCGGCCACTCCATACCCAGTTCCGCGGCGAGGTGGGCCGGCAGCGCCGCGAGCAGGTAGATCCACCATCGCCGCGGCGGCGTCAGCAGGAGCGTCGCGGTGAGAATCGTGTTGGGCGGCCACAGGACGGAGGGCGTCGAGGGCGGGATCCGGAGGAAGAAGCCGAAGTTGGCCCCGACGTAGTACGCCACGGCGACCAGAAGCGCGGTCGCCGCGGTGGCGCGCACGGATCTAAAGCTCACAAACCCTCCGCGAACGGGACTGATCAAAGGCCCGAATCGAGCGGACGTATCGTACTCGATGTCGGCCTCAGCGTCGCGTCGTGCGCAACAACCTCACGACGGTCCAGGCGGCGGGCGCGGCGGCGAGCACCGGGGTGGCACCGAGCGGGGCCAACGCGGCCGGCAGCAGAGCGGAGAGGAGGGTGAGGCCGGCATAGACAGCGGCGCCGAACAGCGCGCCGATCGCCTCGAGCGGCCAGCCGAGCACGCGACGCGCGCCGTTGCCTGCGGCCAGCCGCGGCGCCGCGATCGCCGCGCCGGCCAGGCCCAGTCCCGCCGTCAGCGGCGTCCACGGGTCCACCACCGCGACCGCGGCCGTGAGCGCGGCGGCGGCCATCGCGGCCGGCCAGATGATCGGAAGTCGCGCTCCCCCGGCCCCGCTGATGCGCTCGCGCAGCGCGTCCGCCGCGGCGACGAACAGCGCGAGCAACCCGAGGAGCACGACGGCGGCAAGCGCGCCGGCCGGCAACGCGCGAGAAGGCGCCACCGCACGCGGCAGCGAGAGCAGCGCCTCCGCCGGCGAGCCCGCCAGCCCCGCCTCGGGCGCGGCCAGCGTCGCGTAGACGCCCCATGACGTCGCACCGAGCGAGAGGGCGAGCGCGACCGCCGGCGCGGCGCCCACCCGTCGGCCGCCGGGGGGAACGACCGCGCAGGCGCCGAGCGCGAAGGTCGCCAGCAGGCCGAGCGCGCGCGCCGACGGCGCGCGGGCCGCGGCGTCGGCCCAGGCCGCGCCCGACGGCGCCGCGCCGGGGACGCGCTTGCCGGGCTCGAAGCGCAGGCGGCTGCCCGCCGCCGCCGTGAGCGTGTCGCCCGGCCGCAGGCTGATGGCGTCGCCGGCGGCCAGCCGCCAGTCGCGCACGACGCGGCGGCCGCCGTCCTGCTCGACGACGCGGAACGTGCCGGGTGCGACGGCGACGACGCGGTGGGCCTCGTCGAAGGCGAGCGTCGTCCCCCGCACGAAGCGCTCGCCCTCCGTCACCCACCCGCTGCGACCGCTGAACACGAGGGCCGGGCGCGCGGCGGCCTGACTCCACGCCGTCCATGGCGCGACCTCGCCCGCGACGCCGACGACGACGAGCACGAGCAGCAGGGCCGCGCCACCCGCCGCCAGCATGCCGCCCCGCCGGCGCCCGGCGCGCGGCCTCAGCGTGACGAGCAGGGCCAGCGCGGCCGCCAGCACGCTCGCCTGCCAGCGGCGCGCGCCGAGCAGCGCCGCGGCGTCGGCAAGCACGGCGAGGTGCGCCCAGAGGAGCAGGGCGGCGACGCCCGCCGTGATGAGGAGCGTCGCGGGGTGTGATGGCGCGGCCGCGCGCGACGGCTGCAGCAGCGCCAGGAGCGGCGTCACCGCGAACGCGAGCACGAGCACCGGCGCGGCGGGGGCGCCGGCGGCGACGGCCGCGATGATTCCCGCCACGAGCGCGGGGCCCGGCCAGGCCGCGAGCGCGCGGGCGGCGGTCATCGAAGCCCGCGCGACAGGAGGAGGGCGACGGCGGCGGTGAGCGGCGCGAAGAGTGCCGCGTACCACCAGAGCAGCGGCACGCCGGCGATGCGAATGGCCATCGGCGAGCCCGGCAGCACCGTCGCCGGCAGCGGTAGCAGGAGGAGGACGATCAGCACGATCACCGCGATTCGCCGGCCGCGGTCCGCTGCCATCGGCAGCGCGATTATCGCACGGCCCCGCGGGCGAATCGGTATGCTGGACGCCGGCATCTCAAGGATAAACGTTCGACGGGAGACGACCGAGCGCATGAGCGATCCCATCCGGCGCGTCCTGGTGATCACCGCCCATCCCGATGACTGCGAGTTCGGCGCGGGCGGCACGGTGGCGAAGTTCGTCAAGGAAGGCAAGGACGTCGGCCTCGTCGTCGTCACCAACGGCGACAAGGGCTCGAGCGACCGCGCGATGACCTCCGCGCGGCTGGCCGCCATCCGTGAGGAGGAGCAACGCAACGCCTCGCGCGCGCTCGGCGTCGAGCAGGTGACGTTCCTCGGCTACCCGGACGGCGAGGTCGAGGACACGCGCCGGCTGCGCCGCGACGTCTCCCGCGAGATCCGGCGCCACCGCCCCGACCTCCTCATCTGCCAGAACCCCTTGCGCACCTACCAGCTCGGCGCCTCGCACCGCGACCACCGTGTCGTCGGCGGCGTCGCGCTGGATTGCGTGTACCCGCTCTCGCGCGACCATCTCGCGTTCCCCGAGCTGATGCCGGAGTTCGAGCCCCACAAGGTGCGCGAGGTCTACATCATGCAGTGGCAGGATCCGCACGTCGTCGTGGACATCGGCGAGGTCATGGACCTCAAGATCAAGGCGCTCGCCTGCCACGCGAGCCAGTTCAAGGATTTCGTGATGCTGGAGAAGCGCGTGCGCGAGCGCGGCGCCGAGCTGGGCAAGGCGGCCGGCTACGCCTATGCCGAGTGCTTCGACCGCATCGTCATCGGCTGATGCGATTCGCCCGGCGCCGATGAGATCCGGCTGGCTCGCCGCGCTCAGCGTCCTCGTCTCGGCCGGCGCCATCGCCGGCTACGCGCTGCTGCTGGGCGTGGCCGCCGTGCGCAACCATCCCGAGGGCTACGTCGCCGCCTTCGCCATCGCCGCCACCCTCGCCGGGCTCGCGGTCGCGCTCGGCCGGCGCTGGTACGCGTGGACGGCGCTCGCCCTCACGGTCGCGCTCCTGCTCGGCGGCGCCACGTTCAACTTCGTCCTCGCGCGCATTCCCGTCACGCCCAGCCACCTGCGCGTCGGCTCGCCCCCGCCGGACTTCACCCTGCCCGATGCGGGCGGCCGTTCCGTGACGCTCGCCGACTATCGGGGCAAGAAGCCGGTCGTCCTGGTCTTCTACCGCGGCTACTGGTGACCCTTCTGCGAGGCGGAGCTCCAAGGGCTTGGAGCCGCGCTGTCGGAGGCCGAGAAGGCCGGCGTCGAGATCGTCGCCGTCTCGCCCGATCCCAACGAGCGCAGCCAGCAGCTCGCCGAGCGCCTGCGCCTCGGCTACCGCTTCGTCGCCGATCCCGACCTCGCAATCACGCGGCGCTACGGGCTCGTGCACGCGCGCGGCGGCGAGCACGGCGAGGACGTGCCGCGGCCCACGACGGTCGTGCTCGATCGAGCGGGCGTCGTGCGCTGGCTCTGGGTCAGCGACAACTTCCAGGTGCGGCCCGACCCGAACGAAGTGCTGCGCGCCGTGCGGGCGCTGTAGCAGCGGAGGCTCCAGCATGGCCACGGTCAGCGTGCGCTATATCGTTGCCGACGTCGACGCGGCGATCGCGTTCTACGGCGGCCAGCTCGGATTCCACGTCGAGTTCCACCCCGGCCCGGGCTTCGCGATGCTCTCGCACGGGGCGCTGCGCCTGCTGCTGAGCACGCCGGGCGGCGGCGGCGGCGCGGGCCAGGCGATGCCCGATGGACGCAAGCCCGAGCCGGGCGGCTGGAACCGCATCCAGCTCGAGGTCGACGACCTGAGCCGCGAGGTCGAGAAACTGCGCGCGGCGGGCGTCCGATTCCGGAACGAGATCGTCGTGGGCAACGGCGGCAGGCAGATCCTGCTCGACGATCCTGCCGGCAACCCCGTCGAGCTGTTCGAGCCGGCGCGACGAGGCCCGCGATGACCGAGCGTGAGCTGACGGTGGCGAGACTCGCGGCCACGCCGACGCTGCTCCGCGAGATGGCACGCGACGGCGCGGGCCAGGCGTGGACGCCGTCCAAGCCCGGCGAGTGGTCGATGGGCGAGGTCGTGCGTCACCTCGTCGAGGGCGACCGCGACACCTTCCTGCCGCGCCTGCGCCGCATGCTGGCCGAGTCGCGGCCGGTCTTCGACAAGGGCCGCCGTACCGATGGCGACCGCGCCGACCTCGCGACGCTGCTCGACGCGTTCGCCGACGCGCGCCGTCAGGCGGTGAGGCTGCTCGGCGGGCTGGACGACGCCGGGTGGCGCCGCGAGGGCGTCAGCCCGAGTCGCGGCGCCCTCACGGTGGCGACGTACGCGGCGACGATGGACGCGCACGACACCGAGCACCTGCAACAGATCCAGGACGTGCGCGCGACGCTCGGGATGACGCCGAAGCGGTGCGAGGCGCGCATCGCGCTGCCGCTGTCCGCGCTGCTCGGCGCGCTCGCGAAGACCCCCGACCGCGTGGCCGAGCTGGCCGCCGGGCTCGACGCGCGGACGCTCCGCGAGCGTCCGGAGCCGGACGAGTGGTCGATGAAGGAGGTGCTCGCGCATCTCATGGAGCTGGAGAGTCGGCTCTTCCTGCCGCGCTTCCGGCTCATGGCGACGCAGGATCGCCCGCGCTTCGAGGGCTTCGATCCGATCGCCTGGGGCCGGGAGCGCGACCGTCGCGAGGGCCGATTCGACGACGACCTCGCGACGTTCCGCCGCGCGCGCGCCGAGACGCTGGCCTACCTGGCCACGCTGCCGCCCGGCACCGCCGAGCGTCCAGGTCTCTCCGGCCACTTCGGGCCGCTCACGCTCGCGCAGTACGTCACGCACGAAGCCGACCACGACCTCGAGCACCTCGCCCAGATGCGCGACGCCCGCACCGTCGTCACCGCGCGTGGCTGAGCTGCCCGCCAGCGCCCGCCGCGTCGCCGACGCGCTGGCGGCGGCCGGCGTGGCCACCACGATCGTCGTGCTCGAGCACGCCGCGCGCACGTCGGCCGACGCGGCGGCCGCCGTCGGCTGCGACGTCGGGCAGATCGTGAAGTCGCTCGTGTTTCGCCTGCGCGACAGCGGCCGGCCGCTGCTCGTGCTCACCAGCGGCGCCAACCGCGTGGACGAGGCAAAGCTGGGCGCGCTGATCGGCGAGGCCATCGGGCGCGCCGACGCGGACTTCGTGCGCGCGCACACCGGCTTCGCCATCGGCGGCGTGGCACCGCTCGGGCATCCGGCCCCGCTGACCACGCTCGTCGACGAAGACCTCCTCACGTGGGACGCGATCTGGGCGGCCGGCGGGCATCCCCACACCGTCTTCCGCCTCACGCCCGACGAGCTGCTGCGCATCGCCGCCGGCCGTGTCGTCCGCGTCGCGTGACGCGGCGTGTTCCATCGCAGCGTGAGAGCGGGAGGTCCGCGGTAGAATACGTCGAATGATTCGACGCTTGGCGACGCTGCCATTCGCCTGCGCGCTTCTCCTCGCGTCCGCCGTGGCGCTCGCGCGCGCTCCCGTCGTTCCACCGACGCCCTCGGAGCTCCGCGCGATTGTAGAAACGCTCACGGCCCCGGAGATGGACGGCCGCCGGGCCGGCACCCTGGGCGGCGAGCGCGCGACGGAGCGCCTGGCGACGTGGCTCGGCGCCGCCGGGCTGCGTCCCGCCGGCGATTCGGGGACGTTTTTACAATCGTTCCGGGTCGCGTCGGGCCGGCGTCTGGGCCCGGGCAGCGCGCTGGAGATCGGCGGCCGCGCGCTCGCGCCCGGCGTGGACTGGACGCCGCACGGCGGCTCGCGCCCCGGCGAGATCACGGGCCCGCTCGCGTTCGTCGACGACGAGTGGAGCGCTGACGTGCGGGGCAAGATCGTCGTCGCGACCTCGCGTCGTTCCCGGCTCGAGATGCTGATCCTCGCGCGCCAGCGCGGCGCGGCGGCCGTGCTTCTCGTCGCCGATCCGTTGCCCACACTCGACGCGACCTCGGCGCCCGTGGACATCGCCTCCGGCAGCCTCAGGCGCGCCGCCGCCGATGCGCTTCGCGCCTCCTCGAATCCGGCGACGGCGCGCCTCGTCGTCGACCTGGCGCCCGCGGACGTCCGGGCGGCAAACGTCATCGGCGTGCTGCCCGGCACGGAGCCCGCGCTCGCCGGGGAGACGATCGTGCTCGGCGCGCACTGGGACCATCTCGGCTCGTCGGGCGGCGCGACCTACCCCGGCGCCGACGACAACGCGTCCGGCACGGCCGTCGTCGTCGGCCTGGCCCGCGCCTTCGCCGCCGCGGGCGGCGCGAGGCGCACGCTCGTCTTCGTGCTCTTCGGCGCCGAGGAGCTGGGGCTGATCGGCTCCGGCCATTACGTCGGCCACCCCCCGCTGCCGCTGGCGCAGACGGCCGCGATGCTGAACTTCGACATGGTGGGGCGCATGCGCGAGCAGAAGCTCACGGTCGGCGGCGTCGACTCCGGCGATCGGCTGCGCACGGCCACCACCGACGCCGCCCGCGCGGCCGGCGTGACCGCCGACCTGCGCGGCACGCCGTATTCGCCCTCCGACCACACGCCCTTCTACAGCGCCGGCGCCCCCGTCCTGTTCTTTCACACCGGCGGCCACGAGGACTATCACCGGCCCGGCGACACCGCGGACAAGCTCAACCTCGACGGCATGGCGCGCGTGGCCGCGATCGGCGCCTCCATCGTCGCCACGCTCGACGACGGCACGCGTCCCGTCTACGCGAAGGTGGCCAGGCCCGAGCGACGGCGCGGCGGCACGAGCAACGGCGCGGGTGGCGCGTTCCTCGGCGTGGGCGGCGATGGCCACGGCGGCGACGGCGCGCGGCTGGCGCACGTGATGCCGGGCAGCGCGGCCGAGCGCGCGGGGCTGCGCGACGGCGACGTGCTCGTGCGCGTGGACGACGTGTCCGTCGACGGCTTCGAGGCGCTGCGCAAGACGATCCTCGCGCGCCGGCCCGGCGACACGGTGCGGCTGGTCTACCTGCGCGACGGCCGAGACCACGAGACCTCCGCCACCCTCGAGAGGAGCCAGGAATGAGTCTGGACCCGAAGGGAGCAACAACGCTCATCGACGTCATGCAGCGCCGCGCGGCGCTCTCACCGGACACGCAGTACTTCTCGCTGTTCGACGACACGGTGACCTACGGGCGGCTCTGGGCGCAGAGCGCGCGCTACGCGGCCGGCCTCGCCGCCGGCGGCGTGCGGCCGGGCGACAAGGTCTGCCTCATCTATCCGACGTGCGCCGAGTTCTTCTACACGTTCTTCGGCGCCATGCGGCTCGGGGCCATCCCCGTCCCGCTCTATCCGACGCTCGCGGTGGAGGCGACGGCCGCCATCCTCCGCGACTCGGAGGCGGTGGCCGTGGCCACCATCGGCTGGTTCCGCACCGGCGTCGACGCCAGCGTGGCGCTCGCGCCGAACGTGCGGGCGGTCCTCGAGCCCAACGAGCTCGACTCCGACGCGCCGCCGCCGTCCGACCATCCGGCGCGGCCGACCGACCTGTGCTTCCTGCAGTACACGTCGGGCTCGACGGGCCAGCCGCGCGGCGTGGTGCTCACGCACGGCAACGTCGTCGAGACGACGAAGTTCATGTCGGAGGCGGCCGGCCTCAGCGCCGACGACCGCGTCGTCTCGTGGCTGCCCCTCTATCACGACATGGGGCTGATTGGCTGCGCGTTCACGCCGCCGCTGACGGCCACGCCGATCTGGCTGCTGCCGCCGGATCTCAGGAATCCGCGCCCGTGGCTGGAGACGATCACGAAGGTGCGTGCGACCTTCACCGTCTCGCCGGACTTCGGGTATCGCAACTGCATGCGCCACGTGCGCGACACCTCCGAGTTCGATCTGTCGACGCTGAAGGCCGCCCTCTCGGGCGCCGAGCCCGTGCGGATGTCGACCATCGACGCCTTCGAGTCGCACTTCGGACTCAAGCGCGTCATCCTGCCGTGCTACGGCCTCGCCGAGGCGACGCTGGCCGTCGCCATCTGGCCGCGGGGCGTGCCGCTGCGCTACGACGCGTCGGGCCGCTGGCTGTCCGTCGGCCAGCCGTGCCGCGGCGTCTCCTTGCGCATCTCCGAGCCGATGAAGGACGGCGGCTCGGTGGCGCTGGTGGACCTGCCGCCGGACACCGAGGGCGAGATCTGCGTGCAGAGCCCGGGGGTGATGCAGGGGTACTACAACAACCCGGAGGCGACGGCCAAGGTCCTCACGCCCGACGGCTGGCTGCGCACGGGCGATCTCGGCTTCGTCGATGCCGAGGGCTACCTGTACATCACCGGCCGGCTCAAGGATGTGATCATCCTGGGCGGCGAGAACGTCGTGCCCACCGACGTCGAGGAGATCGTCGACCACGTGCCGGGCATCCGCTACTCGGCGGCGGTCGGCGTGGACAGTGAGCGGACCGGGACCCAGCGGCTCTACGTCGTCGCCGAGCTGCGCG
>Ga0137403_10000999_pt1 | contig 35913 bp, 33 predicted proteins | sample CZOMad2_1_16fung_FD_122057 | JGI IMG/M metagenome (GOLD analysis project Ga0137403, IMG submission 122057) | Vadose zone soil fungal communities from Angelo Coast Range Reserve, California, USA - CZOMad2_1_16fungal (Hybrid Assembly) | ecosystem: Environmental > Terrestrial > Soil > Vadose zone... | reverse complement strand
AAGGTTCGGTATCGTAAGTATGCTTGGTCAGAGAACACTCAGAAATTCCATCCGTGCCACGGGCGTAGGGCTACATACCGGCAAGAAGGTGATGATGACCCTCAAGCCGGCGGCGCCGAACACGGGAATCTACTTTCGCCGCGTGGATCTGCCACAGCCGGTCGACATTCCGGCGCGTGCGCAGAATGTTGGCGAGACTACGCTCGGCACCACCCTCATCTACAACGATGCGCGTATCTCAACGGTTGAGCACCTGCTGTCGGCGTTCGCGGGGCTGGGCATCGACAACGCATGCGTCGAGGTGACTGCGGCCGAAGTGCCGATCATTCGTCCACCGACGTTGGTAGCGAAGCTGCCGCCGGTGCCACGGAGGTGAAGCGGGAAAACTTTCGGCAGGTATTCACCGAAGTAGCTGAACTGAGCAACTGTCATGAAGCCGCAAATCGCCATTCCCCATTTGAAAGCTCCGGGGTCGTGCCGGAATAGATAAAGGTAAGTTAAGGGGACGAAGATCAGGCCGGGGAGCTGGAAGAGGCGAAGAAGGCCTACCTCCAGCAAATGAAGGTGCAACGGTCGCGAGACAGCGCGCTGACTCTGTTTTTGGGCGCCCGGCTGCACGCGGGCCAGACCTTCGCTTATTACGCAGATTTGGAAAAGAAGATCGCCGCCCTCACTCCGGAGCAGGTGAGCGAAGCGTTCCGCAAATACATCGATCCGAAACGGCTGGTCACGGTCCGCGCCGGCGATTTCAAGAAGACTGATGGCAGCCCAAAAAAGAACGACGCCAAGGAGGACGGCTCGAAAAAGGACGGCGGCAAATGAGGCACCGGCCGGCGCCGCGACGGCAGCGCGCAGCGCGCTCACCTCCCGCCCCGTCAGGGGCCTCGACTCGCCCGGTCGAAGCGCCCCGAGGGCGACCGGCCCGAACGCGATCCGGCGCAGCGCCCGCACGCGGTGGCCCAGGGCTTCGCAGAAGCGCTTGACCTCGTGCTTGCGCCCCTCGGCGAACGTCAGGCGCAGCCGGCTCTCGCGCGGCGCCGCGCGCACGAGCTCGACGACCAGCGGCACGGCCGGCCCGTCGTCCAGCCTGACACCGCGCCGCCAGCGGTCGAGCTCGCTCCGGGCGACGGTGCCCTCGACGAGGGCGTCGTAGACGCGCGGCAGGGCGTACCGCGGGTGGAGAAGCCGGTGCGTGAGCGGCCCGTCGTTGGTGAGCAGCAGCGCGCCCTCGACGTCCCAGTCGAGACGCCCGACGGGATACAGCCGGACCTCCCGCGCCACGAGGTCCGCGACGACGGGGCGCCCCTGCGGATCGCTGAGGGTGGTGACGTAGCCGCGGGGCTTGTTGAGCAGCACGTACCGCTTCGCCTCGGCCTGCGGCAACGGCCGGCCGTCGACCGCGATGGCGTCGAGGTCCGGATCGGCCAGCGTGGCGGGACTGCGTGTGACGACACCGTTGACGGCGACGTGGCCGTCGACGATGAGGCGGTCACCTCCCCGTCGAGAGGTCAGCCCCGCCTGCGCCAGGATCTTGTTGAGTCTCAGCTTCGCCATGCTCGGCGACGGCCGCCAGCTCAGGGACGACCAGCTCGCCCTCGACCTTCGGCAGATCGCCGACGTCCCGCAGGCCGAACGCGACCAGGAACTCGCGCGTCGTTTCGAAAAGGTAGGGCCGGCCGGGCGCTTCCTTCCGACCGGTGATGCGGACGAGCCGCCGCTCGAGCAGGTTGTCGAGCACGCCCTCGGAGTTCACGCCGCGGACCGCGTCGATCTCGGGACGCGACACCGGCTGCTTGTACGCGATGATCGCCAGAGCCTCGAGGGCGGGGCGCGACAGGCGGGTCCGCGTCCGGGCGCGGGCCAGCCGCACGAGCCAGGGCGCGACCTCGGGCCGGGTGATCATCCGGTAGCCGCCGCCCACCTCGACGACCTGGAGCCCCTGGCTCGATGCCTCGTAGCGCGCTCGGAGCTCATCGACGAGCTGGCGCGCTTCGCGGACGTCGCCCAGATCGAGCACCTCGCGGATGCGCTCGGCTTCGAGCGGCGTATCGGAGGCGAACAGGAGCGCTTCGACGACGTCAGTTGGAGTCGGCACGGGTGGGCTCTCCATTCGGTATCGCGGTCTGGCGTTCGATGACGATCTCCCCGAAGAGCTCCGTCTGCTGCGTCTTGATGCGACCGAGGCGGACCAGCTCGAGCACCGCCAGCAGCGACACCACGATCTCGGAGCGACGGCGGTCGCCCGCGGTCAGCGACGAAAAGAGCAGCGACCAGGTGTCGCGGAGCACCGAGAGGATCATCGTCATCCGCTCGAGCACCGAGGGCGGGTTCGGCTCGATCTCGCGCGGCCGCTGCCGGGCCTGGTCCTCGATCAGCCGTCTCAACGTGCGCTCGAGCAGGTGCACGCTGAGGTCCTCGAGCGGCACCTCCTCGGGCGGCGGCAGCGTGCTGCCGGGACGGCCCCAGATCAGGCCCTGCGCGGCCTCTCGCGCGGCGAGCCACTCGCCGAGCGTCTTGACCCGCGCGTACTCGCGCAGCCGCGCCTCGAGCTCGAGGCGCAGGGTCAGGCCGTCCTCGTCGAGCTGCTCCTCCTGCGTCTCGTCGGGCGGCACCAGGAGCCTGGACTTGAGGTAGATCAGCGTCGCGGCCATCACCAGGTAGGCGCCCGCCGCCTCGAGATCGCGGAATTCCATCGCCTCGAGGTGGGCGAGATACTGGTCGGTGATGGCGCGCACCGGGAGAGCGGCCAGATCGATCTCGCTCGTGCGGCAGAGATGCAGCAGGAGATCGAAGGGCCCCTCGAAGGCTCCGACGCGGAGGGTGAGGTCGCGCGAGGCGTCGACGACGTTGTCGCCGGCGCTCATGGAGTCAGGTGGACCGCCGCGCGGACTTCGTCCATCGTGGCCTGGGCGACCTTGCGCGCGCGCCGCGATCCTTCGTGCAGGATCTCGACGATCGTGGCGGGCTTCTCCGCGAAGACCTGCCGGCGCTCCCGGATCGCCGCCAGCGGCGGGAGCATGTGCTTGAGCAGCACGTCCTTGCAGTCGAGGCACCCGATCGCCGCCGTCCGGCACCCGGTCGCGCACGCCTCGCGATCCGGCGCCGGCGTGAAGATCTCGTGCAGGTCGAACACCGGGCAGATGTCCGGGTTACCCGGATCCGTGCGCCGCTTGCGCGCGGGATCCGTCACCATCGGCCGGATCTTGCGGGCGATCGTCTCGGCGGTATCGGCGAGGTCGATCGTGTTGTTGTAGGACTTCGACATCTTCCGTCCGTCGGTGCCCGGCACCTTCGGAATCTCGGTCAGCTTCACCTCCGGCTCCGGGAACACGGGGCCGAACGCGTTGTTGAACCGCCGCGCCACCTCCCGGGTCAGCTCCACGTGGGGCGCCTGATCGATGCCGACCGGGACCCACCGAGGCTTGTACATCAGAATGTCGGCCGACTGCAGCAGCGGGTACCCCAGCAGCCCGTAGGAGGGCGATTCCAGGTGCTGCTCCTCGATGCGCTCGCGATAGGTCGGCACGCGCTCGAGCCAGGTCACCGGCGTGGTCATCGAGAACAGCAGATGCAGCTCGGCGTGCTCGGGCACGAGCGACTGGATGAAGAGCGTCGAGCGCTCGGGATCGAGCCCCGCCCCGAGCCAGTCGGCGAGCATCTCGACGGTGTTGCCGGGGACGTCCGACGTGTCCAGGTCGTCGGTGAGCGCGTGCCAGTCGGCGACGAAGTAGTAGCAGTCCAGCGTGTCCTGCAGCTTCACCCAGTTGGCCAGGGCGCCAAGGTAGTTCCCCAGGTGCACCTTGCCGCTCGGCCGCATCCCCGACAGCACGCGTTCCTTCGCCGGTTTCGCCATCAGTGACTTTCTCTCTCTCTGGCCGTTTCCCGCACCCGCTCCCACGCCTTCACGGACCGGATGAACACATAGTATGCATAGAGAGTGGCCAGAAGGAAGCCTGGGCCTCCGTCGAGGCATCCGAGCTTGAACACGTACATCGACAGGAACCGGCCGGCCGGCCGCAGGACGAGGTCGCGCGCCCGCACGCGCCGGCCGGTCCTCACCTGCTCGCCGGCGGCGAGCGTCGAGTAGCGGTCGGCGCGCGCGAGGAAGTCGGCGACGTCGCGGTAGCTCCGGTGGACGAGCGGCCCCTCGAGGCGACCGACGCTGCCCGTCACCTCGATCGACTCGTGGACGGCGCGCTCGACGAACCGCCCGCAGCCTCGCCTGAAGAGCCGCAGCTGCCAGTCGGGCCAGAGGCCGCCGTGCCGGACCCACCGCCCCCAGAAGACGTTGCGTCGGGGCGCGCGGTAGCCGTCGTGCGGCCCGTCGTCCGTCAGGACGCGGGCGATCTCGTCACGCAGCCCCGGCGACACTTGCTCGTCGGCGTCCAGCGAGAGAATCCAGTCGCCGCCGGCCTCGGCGAGGCCGAAGTTCTTCTGCGCCGCGAAGCCGGGCCAGGGTCGCACGATCACACGGTCCGTGAACTCGCGGGCGATCTGCACGGTCTTGTCCTGCGACAGGGCGTCGACCACGATCACCTCGTCCGCCCACGCCACGCTCTCCAGGCAAGCACGCAGCCGCTCCTCCTCGTTCAGCGTGACGACGACGACGGAGAGCCGCGGCCGCGTCACCGAGCAACCCCGGGGCGCGCCGGGTCGGGGGCGGGCCCATCGAGGATCGCCACGACCGCCCGGAACACCGGGTCGACGCCGAGCGACGCCATGGTGCCGTCCGGGCTCTCGAGCGGCCGGTGCGTGTGCCCGTACGGCCCGTTGCGCTCGATCGACGTGGGGCCGTAGAGCCCGACGCACCGCGTGCCGAGCGCCGCGGCCAGGTGCAAGGGGCCGGTGTCGCCCGCCACGACGACGCTCGCGCGGCGGAGCACGGCCAGCAGCTCGTCGAGGCTCGTCGGCGGCGCCAGCGCCGCGCGGGCGGCCGGCCCGGGCCCCACGATCGCGCGCGCCTCGCCGAGCTCGTTCGGGCCCCAGATGACGAGCACCGAGGCGCCCGCCTCGTCGACGAGCCGGCGCGCCAGCTCGCGGAAGCTCGGGATCGGCCAGCGCTTGTCGGGCCGGCCCGCTCCAGGATTGAGGGCCACGAGACGGTCTCGCGGCTTGAGGCCGGCGCCCATCAGGAACTCGTCGATACGCGCTTCGGCCTCGCCGTCAGCCGGCAGCGGGAACTCGACCGAACGGGCGCGCGCGCCGAGCGGCTCCACGAGCGACAGGTATCGGTCGACGACGTGGCGCGCCGACGGAGGCGGCGTCACGCGCCGGTTCGTGAACAGCGCGTTCAAGGGCTCCCGACAGTGCGCCGCGGCGAAGCCGATCCGGAGCGGCGCCCGCGTCGCCGCGGTGATCACTCCGCTCTTGACCAGCCCCTGGAGGTCGATCGCCACGTCGAATCGCGCGGCCCGAAGGTAGCGCCTCAGCGCGACCAGCGCGCCGGCCGTCTCCGCGACGGCGAGCGGGGTGCGGGCGCGGCGCCAGCCGCGCGTGTCGACGGGCACGACCTCGCTCAGCGCTCCGTTGCCGCGCAGCACCGCGGCCTCCCGGCGCTCGACGACCCAGACGATGCGGGCCTGGGGAAGGCCGGCGTGCAGCGCCTCGGCGACCGGGAGCGCGTGCACGACGTCGCCGATCGAGGAGAGCTTGACGAGCGCGATGTTCATCGAAACCGCTCGACGATCTGGGTGATCAGGTCGCGTGTGGAATGGCTCTTGGGGTCGCCGACGAGCGCGACCCGCCCGCCGATCGCCCGCACCGTCGCCTCTTCCGGGACGGCGCCGGGACGGTAGTCCGTCCCCTTGGCGTGCACGTCGGGCCGCAGGGACGCGATCAGCCGGTCGGCGGTGTCCTCCTCGAACACGACGACGTGATCGACCTCCCGGAGCGCCGACAAGATCTCGGCGCGCTCGGTCGCCGGCATCAGCGGCCGGCCCCGCCCCTTCAGCCGGGCCACCGCCGCGTCCGAGTTGATCCCCACGAAGAGGACGTCGCCGAGCTCCCGGGCGGCGCGCAGGTAGCGGACGTGACCGACGTGGAGGAGGTCGAAGCAGCCGTTCGCCAGCACGATGCGCTTGCGCGCGGCCCGGAGCCGATCGGCCAGCGCGGCCGCTTCGTCAAGAGTCATGCAGGGAGATCGCCTGCTGGAGCTCCGAGGGCAAAACCGTCGCGGTGCCACGCTTCATCACGACGACACCACCCGCGACGTTCGCCAGCGTCGCGGCCTGGAACGGCGACGCGCCGCTCGCCAGCGCCAGCGTGAACGTGCTGATCACCGTGTCGCCCGCGCCGGTGACGTCGGCGATCTCGTCGGTACCGTGGATCGGGACGAAGGTCGTCGCCCCGTCGCGCTCGAGCAGCGCCATCCCCCGACTGCCCCGCGTGACCAGGAGCATCCGCGCGTCGAGCCGTTCGAGCAGCTGGCGTCCGGCCTTCTCGACCGTTCGCTCGTCGTCGGCGGGCACGCCGGTGAGCTGCTCGAGCTCGGCCTCGTTGGGCGTGGCCGCCGTGACGCCGACGTACCGGGGAAGCTGGTAGCGGCTGTCCACGCTGACGATCGCGTTCGCGCGGCGCGCGAGCGCCTTGACGTGCTCGAAGAGCCGCGGCGTGACGGTCCCGTAGCCGTAGTCGGAGATCACGACCGCGTCGACGCGCGTTCCGAGCGCGGTGAGTCGCGCCAGCAGCGCGTCCTCGCTGGTCGGCTGCGGCTCCCCCGCCGGCTCGCGATCCAGGCGCACCACCTGCTGACGCGTCGCCTGGTAGCCGCCCGCCATGATGCGGGTCTTCACCGTCGTCGTCCGCCCGTTCTCGGTGACGATGCCGTCGGTGGGAATCCCGGCCGCACCGAAGAGCGCCACCAGCTCCTCCCCGGCGCCGTCCCGCCCGATCACGCCGATCGGGATCACCCGGGCGCCGAGCGCGTGGACGTTGTTCGCCGCGTTCGCCGCGCCCCCGAGCAGAACCTGGCGCTCCGAGAAGCGCAGGATGAGCACCGGCGCCTCCCGGGAGATCCGGGCCGGCTTGCCGAAGAGATACTCGTCGACGATCAGATCGCCGACGACGACGACCGTCCGTCCAGCGAAGCCGTCGATCGTCGCGCGCATCGCCTTCGCCGCCTCGGTCACGGACGCAGCCCCTCGATCACCCAGTCGACCGCGCCAAGGAGGTCTTCGGCCACGTGGTCGGGCGGCGCGGGAAAGGTACTCCGCCGGTACTCCCACTCACCCAGGCCGTAGCCCGTGAGAACGAGGACGGACCGCGCCCCCACCGCGCGAGCGGCGACGAGGTCGGAGGCTTTGTCGCCGACGAGCGTCGAGCGCCCGAGGTCGAGGCCGAGCTCCGAGGCCGCGCGCAGCAGGAGGCCGGGCTTGGGCTTGCGACAATCGCACACCATCCGATAGGGAGGCTCGCCTTCGGTCGGATGATGCGGGCACACGTAGACGCCGTCCAGGTGTGCTCCACCGTCCTTGAGCTGGGACACCAGTGCCGCGTTCACCGCGGCGAGCACCTCGCCCGAGAAGTAGCCGCGCGCGATGCCGGCCTGATTCGTCACGACGACAGCGGCGATCCCGGCCGCGTTGAGACGACGGATGGCTTCGGCCGACCGCGGAAGGACTCGAAGCCGATTGGGATGATTGACGTAACCCACTTCTTCGGTGAGCGTCCCGTCACGATCCATGAAGACCGCGGGCCTGGGACCCACGCGCGAAGTGTAAGCCCGAAGGGCTTATTTCTCAAGGAAAATCGCACGTTGCGTGCGTGAACCGACTGTAGATCCGAGCGAATCCGCCGACCTGAGCCGCGTAGGTGAACGGCTCGGCCGAGCGGCGCGCCGCCTGGGCGAGGTCGTCCGCCGATCGGTCGCGGAAGCGCTCGAGCGCCGCCGTGATCCCCGCGACGTCGGTCGGGTTCACGACCGCGCCGTTGATTCCGTCCGCGATCACCTCCGCGCCGCCGGCGCTGGCACTGGCGACGACCGGCACCCCGGAGGCGAGGGCCTCCAGGTGAACGTTGCCGAAGGGTTCGTAGCGGCTCGGCAACACGACGATGTCGGCCGCGGCGTACCAGCGCTCGGGATCCGCCCGGGCTCCGAGCCAGGCGATCCGCTCGCCGACACCGAGGCGCGCCGCCCCGGAGCGGTACTCCTGAGCGTCGCCCCTGCCGAGGACGACCAGGCGGCTCTCGCGATCGGAGAACGCCGCGAACGCCGCGATCGTGGTCGCGAGCCCCTTGCGCGCGAAGCCGCTTCCGACGAAGAGGACGGTGAACGCGCCCGGGGCGATCCCGGCCTCGGCCCGGGCGGTCTCGCGATACTTCGTGCGATTCAGCGGATGGAAGCGCTCGAGGTCGACCCCGTTGTAGACGACCGTCACGCGCTCGGGCGCCACGCCGTACAGCGTCTCGATCTCGCGCCGTCCGGCGTCGGCGATGGCGACGATGCTCGGCGTGCGCGCGAAGACGCGGCGCTCGAGCGCCAGGACGATCCGATGATAGAGTCCGCGCGCGCGCGGCCGCTCCAGGCTCGCGAGGTACGCCCGGTGACATCCTTCGCCGGCGCGATACACGTCCTGGCAGAGCGTGCGCTCGTGGCTCTGGACCACGTCCCAGGTGCCGCGCCGGACCGCGAGCCGCGCGTTCATGGCCAGCGCCAGGACGCGGGCCGCCGACGGCAGCGGCGGGAGCCACAGGGTGTGGAGCGTCACCCCGCGCACCGGCGCTTGACCACGCAGACTCAGCAGATGGACGTCGTAGCCGTGCTCCACGAGGGCTGTGACGAGACCAACCGTCGCGCGCTCGACGCCTCCGTGGAAGACGAATGGGCGGGCGATGATCAGGAGTTTCATTGGAGCGGGGGCCTTGAGGCCGGCTTGGACCGAGGGTGGCCTGAGACAGGAGCGGGTGGCTCCGACACGCCCGATCTCGCCCGCGGCGTTGGGGACTCGGGGGGCTCCGACACGCCCGATCTCGCCCCCGGCGTTTGAGGGGCGGGTGGGTCCGACAGGCCTGATCTCGCCAGATGTGCTTGGGAGGCGGGGGGCTCCGACACGCCCGATCTCATCGGCCCGGTTTCTCGAGTCGCTTCTCGGTCAGCTTTTCGATCAAGGGGAACAGCGTCGCGCGGGCGACTCGGAAGCTGTAGCGGGTCTCACAGCGCTCGCGCGCGCGACGGCCGAGCATCGAGGCTTCGTCGGCGTTGTCCAGGAGGCGCCTGATCGCGCGGGCGAGCGCGGGTACGTCGCCGGGCGCGACCACGAGGCCGCAGCCGTCCAGGATCTCGGGGATCATCGAGACGGACGTCGAGACGATGGGACGCGCGAGCGCCATCGCGTCGAAGAGCTTCGCGGGCACCTGCCCCGCGGTGTCGCTGGTGTCCCGCTGCGGCACCGCGACGACGTCGGCAGCGACGAGGTAGCGTGGCACGTCGTCGAACGGGATCTCGCCGGTCACCCGCACGTGCGGCAGCCCGGACCAGCGCGGCGCGCCGCTACGGGCGGCGTCGACGCCGACGAGCGCCAGGACGACCCCGGGCCCCAGCGAGCCGACGGCGGCGACCAGGTCGTCGACGCCCTTGTGGGCCCGGGGCGTCCCGAGGAACATGACGACCTTGCTGGCGCCCACGCCCAGTCGGGCGCGTGCGCCGGCCCGATCGTAGCGGGCGGGATCCCAGGCCTCGGTATCGCGCACGTGCGGCAAGAGCGTCCCACCAAAGCGGCGCTCCAGGAAGCGCGACGCGACCGTGACCGCGTCCGCGCGCGGCACGAGCCTCTCGGCGAGCCACGTCCACGGAAGCCCATTCGGATTGGCGAAGTTGAGGGCGCGACCGATCCGGCCCCAGGGGCCCGAGCGATAGAAGAAGCCGGCCTCCCAATCGTCGATGTCGAGCACGAGCGGCCGCCGGCGTCGGGCCCGAGCGAGCAGCGCCAATCCGAAGCTCGTGGGCCGCGGCTTGGAGGCGAGGAGAATCTCGCCGTCGATGAGCTCGAGAAGCTCGGGGACGTGCCGCGCGAACCCGGGATAGCGCCCGGCCCTCACACTGCGGTGCGCGATCGCCCCATCCCTGGCCGGGGCCCAGATGCCCTCCCCGAACCGAGGCCCGACCACGTCGACCGCGTAGCGCGACGACAGGAGACGCGCGAGCAGATCCGCGCGGCCCGTCGAGTTGTCCGACAGGTCGGCGGCGAGGACGGAGATCTTCACGCAGCCCCGGCCGCGACGAGACTCGCGTAGCGACTCTCGAGCGCGGCCGCGACGCGGGCGCCCGAGTAGCGCTGCGCGACGAGCCGGCGCCCGGCCTCGCCGAGCCGCGCGCTCGCCGCGGGGTCTCGCACGAGCCGTTCCAGCGTCGCCGCGAGCGCCTCGGCGTCGCCGGCCGGCACGAGCGCGGCGTGCTCGCCGTCGGTCAGCACTTCGGGCACGACCCCCACCCGCGACGCGATCAACGGCCGCCCCGCCGCCAGGTACTCGAAGATCACGCGGGACATGCCGTCCGAATCGAGCGGCACGTAGAGCGCCACGTCGAGGGCGGCGAGGGTCGCCGGCAGGTCGTCCACGAAGCCGCCGATGGTGAACTGCCCCCCGAGCCCGGCCCGATCGATCGCGTCTCGCACCGCGCGCTCCATGGGCCCGCGTCCGACGAAGACGAAGTGCGGGCGCACACCGCGCGCGCCCAGCCGGGCGGCGGCCTCGATCACGACCTCGTGGCCCTTCATGACGCGGAGGCCCGCGATCATGCCGACCAGCGGGCGGTCCGGCCTCCCGCCGAGGCGCGCGTACACCTCGGGATCTCTCGGCAGCGGACGGTAGCGCTCGGTATCGGCGCCGCCGGGCAGCGCCGCGACGCGGTCCGGGTCGACGAGGCCCGAGGCGACGTACTGCCCTCGGATGGCCTCAGTCACCGTCACGACGAACGCCGTCCCGTGCCGGTAGAGCCAGCGATTCGCGGCGTGGGGCCTCACGGCCTGCGCGATGTGGCGTGTCCTCACGACGGGCCGTGGCGTCGAGATCAGGCGATTCGCCACGGCGGCCAGCCAGTGCTCCTTGCCGCGATGCACGTGGACCACGTCCGCGCCCGGCATCAGGGCGCGCAGGCGGCGCAGGTCGCGTCCATCCGCCAGGGGCCGAGCGCCGCTCGCTAGCGCCAGCGTGGTCACGCGTTGCACCCCCTCACGCCGCGCGCGATCGATCACGCGGGCCTCCGTCCCGGCGCGGCAGCCGAGCGTCACCAGGTGACCGCGCCGCTCGAGCTCTCGCGTGATCCGGGCCGCCCAGTAGGCGTCGGACGACCACCCGCGGCAGGACATGAGCTGGAGAATCTTCACCCGAGGCCCCGATAGACGCGCTCGACCGTCTCCACGGAGCGTTCGGCGCTGAAGCGCGCCTCCGCGCTGGCGCGTGCCGCGCCCCCCATCGCCCGGCCTCGCGCCGGATCCCCGAGAATGGTCTCGAGCGCGCGGGCGACACTTTCCGGCTCGTCGTCGTCGATCAGGAGCCCGGTCTCCTCGTGCACGACCGTCTCCGGAAGCGCGCCGACCCGCCGAGCGATGACGGGCCGTCCCGCCGCCATCGCCTCGAGTGCGGCGCGGCAGGACTCGTCCGAGCCCGCCGCCATGAGCGCGAAGCAATCCGCGGCGGCGAGGACCGACGGAAGGTCGGCGTCGCGATAGCCCGTGAAGATCACGTGACCGCCGAGCTCGAGATCGGCGACCAATTGCTCGAGCCGCGCGCGCGTTTCCCCTTTTCCGACGAGCAAGAGTCGCGCTCGCGGCAGCCCGCGGACGAGGAGGCGGAAGCCCGAAAGCAAGAGCTCGTGGCCTCGGTTGGTCGCGAGGCGCGCGACCGAGACGATGACCGGCGCGTCGCCGAGCTTGAACTCCTCGCGGATCGGCCTCGGGTCCGCGTTGGCCGTGAACCGCGTCAGGTCGACGGCGCCCGGGATCCAGAAGACCCGCTCCGGCGGAATCCCCACCTCGCGGCATCGAGATTCGATCACCCGGGACACCGCGAACGCCGCCGCGGTGCGGCGGTAGAGCGTGGAGACGAGCCGGTCGCGCCTGACCGAGCGCAAGTTGTGGAAGGTCCTGACGACGGGCGGGCGGCCGGCCCGAGCCCGTTTGGGCCGGGTGAGAACCGCGAGCCAGTGGTCGTGGGAGTGGTGCGTGTGCACCACGTCGATGTCCTCGTCGCGGATGAGCGCGCGCAGTCGCAGCACGTCGCGCGCGAGCGCGCGCGGTCCCAGGCGAGAGTCCATGCGAAGCCCGTCGACCAAATCGAGCCCGGCCCCCTTCGCCTTGGCCTCGAACCGGTCGCCCGGGATGACGCCGAGCAGGACGCGGTGGCCGCGGGCGCGGAGCCCGGAGACGAGGTGGATGACCGGATCGGCGCTGCCCGTCCACCAGCGGTTCGCGGCCAGGTGCAGGATCGACAATGGCTTCACGACGTCCCGGTCAGCAGCGCCGCGACTCGCTCGCCCACGACGGCGGCGGCGATCCCGCGCATGCAGGGATGGTCGATGGGGCACGTCCGGTAGAAGCACGGGGCGCACGGCACGGCGTGGCGCACGACGGCCACCCGTCCGAGCGGCGCGCTGAGCGCCGGATCCGTCGGCCCGAAGAGCGCGACGACCGGCGTGCCGAGCGCAGCCGCGAGGTGTGCGACCCCGGTGTCGCCGCAGACGAGCACGGCCATCTCCGCGAGCACCGCCGGAAGGAGATCAGGGCCGTCGCGCCCGACGAGGCTCACCGCGGGCGTCCGCTCCAGCACGTCCGCCGCGGCGGGCGCATCCGAGGGCGCCCCGAGTAGCACGGGCACGATGCCCCGCGCCTGTCCGAGCCGACAGAACTCGACGACACGCTCGCCCACCCAGATCTTCGAGGGTCCGTAGGCCGCGCCGAGGTGGACCCCAACCCTCGGCTTACCTTCAGGCGCTCCGCTCCGGCGGAGCAGCTCGCGCGCCTGCTGCCGAGTGTCGGCGTGCGGCTCGGGCGGCGTCAGCTTCGGCTCGCGCGCGGCCGTGGCCGCGCCGAGGAGCGCAACGAGTCGCAGGTATTCGTCGACCTGGTGGAGTCGTGGCTCGGGCAAGGGCGGCGCGTCCGTGAGGAGCCAGCGACGCCCGTCGCCGGCGAAGCCGATCCGGCGCCGCCCTCCCCAGTACGCGGCGGCCACGGCCGCCTCGAAGGAGTTGGGAAAGAGCACCACGGTGTCGCCGGCGAAGCTCCGGACCGCGTCGGCGGCGCGGAGCCTTCCGGTCCATGATCGCGGATACGGGACGAGCACGTCGCAGAGCCCCTGACCCGCGAGAAGCGCGGCCCACGGCCCCGCGAGCAGCATCGTGGCGTCGGGAAACGTCTCACGCAGCGACCGGATCGCCGGCACCGCCATCACGGTGTCGCCGAGCCAGTTCGGCAGCCGCACGGCGATCTTCACGGGCACGCGCGCCGAAAGGCCTGCCGCCAGGCGGTCTCGCCCGTCTGCAGGACGAGCCGGATGCTCAGGACGTAGAGGGGCCGGCGCGGCAGGCGAAGTCGGCGGAGACGGACCCAGTCCTTTTCGGTCGTGATGAGCGCCTCGACTCCGAGCTCGGCCGCCCGGGCGTCGAGCCGGGCCACGTCGTCGGTCGAGTACCAGTGATGGTCCGCGAACTCCGACATTTCCTCCACTACCCCGCCCGTGCTCCGGAGGGTCTCGGCGAACGCCGCGGGCGCTGCGATCCCCGCAAAGGCGGCGAGGCGCTTTCCGGCCAGCTCGGCGAGGCGGACGGAGCGCATTCGGCCCGCCTCCCAGCACTCGGCGGGGACCAGTGTGGCCGTGAGAACCGGCACTCTCGGGGCGTACTCGTCGACAGCGTCCACCACCTCACGCGCGTCGCCGAGGTCGAGAGCGCCAGTGGCGATCACGAGGTCGGCTCTCGCGAGCGCCCCGAGCGGCTCTCGCAGCGGGCCGGCCGGGAGCAAATGCCCGTTGCCCCACGGCCGGTGCGCGCGCGCCATCACGATCTCGAGGTCCTTCCTGAGCGTCCGGTGCTGGAACCCGTCGTCGAGGACGATCGCGGTCACCCCGAACCGTTCGATCGCCACGCGCGCGGCATCGTGGCGGTTCGAGCCGACCACGACGGGGATGCCCGGCAGCCGGCGCGCGAGCAGGAAGGGCTCATCGCCCGACTCCTCGGGATCGAGACGGATCGAGGCGGCGTCCGCGACGACCTGAACACCACGCGTGCTGCGCCCATAGCCGCGGCTGACGACCGCGGGTCGATGTCCGAGGCCCGCCAGCGCCTGGACGGCCACCTCGACGGCGGGAGTCTTCCCCGTCCCCCCCACGGTCATATTTCCGATGGAGACCACGCGGCACGGCAACGCGCGCGATCTCAAGATTCCCCGTCCGTAGAGCCACTCGCGCGCGCCGAGGAGGCCGCGATAACCGCCGCCGGCGACCGCGAGCATGCGCGCCGGGCCCGAGCCGAAACCCTCTTCCCAGCCGCGGACGAAGCGCTCCCGCGACTTCACGAGCGGGCGCCGGGATAGAGATACTGGCCGACAAGGTCGAGCGTCTCGAGGACGGCGCCGTGGCGGGAGGCGACGGCTTCGTACCCGGCGTCGCCCAGCTTCTGGCGGAGGTCCGGGTCGACGAGAAGCCGCCACAGCTCGCGGGAAAGCTCCGACGCGTCGCGGACGACGAGGGCGGCGCCGGCCGACTCGAGCAGGCTGGCGGCCTCGCGGAAGTTCGCGGTGTGCGGCCCGACCAGCACGGGCTTGCGGCGCTGCGCGGCCTCGAGCACGTTGTGGCCGCCCACGGGCACGAGGCTTCCGCCCACGAACACGACGTCGGCGATGGCGTAGAGCATCGCGAGCTCACCCACGGTGTCGAGGACGACGACGGGCGGCACGGGGCCGGATGTGCTCGTCACCGCGGCCGGGAGCTCGCTACGGCGTACCGACGGCCAGCCGCGTCGGGCCAGAAGTGCGAGCACTTCGCCCGTTCGCTCCGGATGCCTCGGCGCGATCACGAGCACGAGCTCGGGGAACGCGGCGAGGGCGGCGCGGTGGGCCTCCAGCACCGGCTCTTCTTCGCCCGCGTGCGTGCTTCCCGCGATCCACACGCGCTGCCCGGGGCGGAGGCCCAGGAGCCGCCGCCAGAGATCGACCGAGCCCGCCGGGTCGGCGACGGGGGCGTCGAGCTTCATGTTGCCCGTGACGACGACGCGCTCGGGCTCGGCGCCGAGGGCGATGATCCGCCGCGCGTCCTCGTCCGACTGCATGGCGAAGACCCGAACGTCGGCGAGGACGGACGTCAGGAAGCGCCGCACGAGCCGGTAGCGGCGGTAGGACCGATCCGAGATTCTTCCGTTGGCGATCATCACCGGGACGCCGCGGGACGCCAGGGCCCGCAAGATGTTCGGCCAGAGCTCCGTCTCCATGCAGATCAAGAACGCCGGGTTGATGGATGTGGCCACGCGCCGGGCAACCGAGGGGAAGTCGAGCGGAAAGAAGCGATGGGTCACGAGCCCGGCAAACCGCTCCCGGACGATCTGGGCCCCGGTGGTCGTGACCGTCGTCATCACCAGCGGCAGCTCGGGATGAAGGCGCCGGAGCCCCTCGACGAGCGGCGCGGCGGCGATGGCCTCGCCCACGGACACCGCGTGCAGCCAGCCCGAGGGCCGGCCCGCATCGCTCGGCGCGGCCCCGCCCAGGCGCGCTCGCGCATTGAGCGGCACGCCCCGCGTCAGCCGTCTCAGCAATGCCAGAGGAAGCCAGACCGTCACGAGGCCGATCAGGGCCACCGCGGTATAGAGAGCGTACATCAGGTGCTCACCAGCCTCTCCGCCGCGGCCGTGGCCTCGTCGAGGCTCCGCTCGATCTCCTTGCGGGCGCGCTCGCGGTCCGCGTCGCGGGGGATCGCGGTCGCGGCGCCGAATACCAGCGCCGCTCGGGCGAAGGGCGACGGGATCTGGAACTCGTCCCACGTCGCCAGGCGCCAGGCCGGCCGAGCGGCGAATCCCAGGGGGACCACGGGCGCGCCCGTCAGCGCCGCGAGCGCGACGACGCCGGGCCCGAGTCGACCGCGCGGGCCCCGCGGGCCGTCGGGCACCAGGGCCACGTCACGACCGGCCCCGACGGCCGTCACCAGCGCACGCAGCGCCAGAGCACCGCCTCGCGACGACGAGCCTCGGACCACGTCGAGGCCGAAGCGGCGCGCGTAGTCCCCGACGATGCCGCCGTCGCGCGATCGACTCGCCAGCACGCTGACTTCGCGGGCGCCGTGAGTCCGGCGCAGGCGGGCGTTGAGCCAGGGCACCATGAGGATTCGTCCGTGCCAGACGCAATAGATGAGCGGACGCGCAGCCGTCCAGCTCGGGGCCAGGGCGTCGATCCCCTCGGCGCGCAGTCGCAGCGTCGTGCCGAGCAGCCGCACCAGCGCCGCGGCGACCGGCGGGCCGAGCGCGATCAGTGGATTCGTCACCGGCTCACCGCGGGTGCCATCAGGCGGGTGACTCCCGCCTGGGCGAGGACGAGGTGCGCAGCGCGCGTCCCCACGCCGGGCTCACCGAGCTGCCCGGCGAGCTCGCTGAACGCCGCGCGTTGGATCTCGCGGGCGCCGGCATCGGTCAGCAGGCGCAATGCTTCGCGGGCGAGGCGCGCGCTCGTCGTCGTCCGACGGTACAGCTCCGGCACGACGGCGCGCCCGAGCGTGAGGTTCGTGAGGCTCACCCACGGGACGCGGATCAGCAAGCGCGCGAGCAGCTCGCTCACGAGCGACAGGCGGTAGCAGACGACCATCGGCGTGCCGAGCAACGCGGCCTCCAGCGTCACGGTGCCGGAGGTGACGAGCAGCAGATCGGCCGCGCGGATGACTGCGTGCGTCCGGCCATCGACGATCTCCACGGGCGGACCGCCGTCGAGGTGATGCGCGGCGAGGCGCCGCTCGATCGTGGGCGCCAGGCCGAGCACGAACCGAGTTCCGGGCGCGGCGGTCAGTACCTGCGCCGCGGCATCCCGCATTACCGGGAGCACGCGAATGACCTCCTGGTGCCGGCTACCCGGCAGGAGCCCGACCACGGGCGTCCGGTCGTCGATCCCGAGGCTCCGGCGCGCCGCCTCGCGGGTCGGCGCCGCCTGCAGCTGGTCGAGCAGGGGATGCCCGACGAACTCCACGGGCACTCCGACCCGGCGGTACAGAGGCGGCTCGAACGGGAACACCGCGAGCACGAGCGAGACAAATCTCCTGATCGTCTTCACCCGGCCGCCACGCCACGCCCACACTTGAGGCGGAATGAAGTACACGACCGGGACGCCGGCGCGCCGCGCGGCTCGAGCCAGGCGAAGATTGAACTCCGGAAAGTCGATCAGGACGAGCACTGCGGGACGGTCGGCGCCGCGGAGGACCGCACGAAGCCCGCGGTAGGCGCGGTAGAGGCGCGGCACCTGACCGATCGCCTCGCTCCCGCCCACGACGGAGGCTCGCGTCACGTCTACCAGAAGGTTCATTCCCGCGGCGGCCATCTGCGCCCCGCCCATCCCGAAGAGCCGGCAGCGCGGGTCGAGCCCGCGCAAGGCCCGACACAGAGCCGCGCCGTGAAGGTCGCCGGAGGCTTCCCCGGCGACGAGCATGACCGCCGGCGACCGGGAGATCATCATTCCACGCCCACGAGGGCCATCCCGGCCCCGTTCGCGATGCGGAGGCATTCCTCCTTGTCCAGAACCAAGACCCGCTCCGCTTCGACGGCGACGACGGTCGCGCCGCCGGCGGCCGCGACCTCGATGGTGTCCGGGCCGACGCCCGGAGTATCGAACCGGTAGTCGTGCTCGCGCGCCGCCGCCTTGACCACGACGGCGCCCGGCCCCGCCTGCGCGACCCCTCGGCGGATCGCTTCGGTCGTGCCCTCGATCGCCTCGACAGCGGTGACGGCGCCGCGCTTGACGACGACGGTCTGGCCGACGCCCGCGTCGGCCGCAAGCCGCGCGACGGCGAGGCCTCGGCGCACGTCGCTCCACTCGGCGTCGCTGGGCGTTCGGGCCGACCAGCAGCCGCTCGGGCCCAGCCAGTCGCCGAGGAAGGGCCGCTGATCGAGGAGCGCGATGCCCATACGGCCGAGGGTCGCCGCCACCGCCTGGACGAGATTCGCGTCGATCATCGTCCCGGCCCGCGCCGTGATCTCGGCGAGGGCGGTGTCCGGGCGGTTCCCGTGCAGGAAGTCCTTCATCCAGAACTTGCCGGAGAACACCACGGCACCGACGCGCTCGGACTCGAGCGCGGCCAGCACGGCGCCCGCCTCGTTGACCCGGCTCGGGATGGTCCGGTCGGCGTGGTCGGTCACGCCGGGCGCCTCGGCGAAGGTGAACGCGACCACGCGCCACCCGCGGCGCCGCGCCTCGCCGGCCATGCGCGCCGGCAGCACGCCGGCGCCGCAGATCAGGCCGAGTGCGCGCTCCACGGGGGGGTGGTCGAGTACGCCGCCTCGCAGCGGCCGTCCCGGATCATTCGCTCGATCTCGAGAGCCATGGCGAGCGATCGCAGATCTTCGGTCTCGGCCAGCACGATCTTCTCGCCGGCGCGCGACCGCCGGACGGCCCGGACCAGATGGAGGATCTCGAGCTTGAGCGGGTTGTCCTTGTGCACCTGCACGTGCTCGACGAAGGAGGCTCGCCGGTAGCGGATCGACTCCCGGTTGAGCGTGTATTCCTGCGCGGCGCGGCGGTGGATGCGAATGTCCTGCTCGGAGTAGTCCAGCACGACGTAGGCGTCCGGCTGCGTGACGGCCAGGATCCGGATCTTCTCCTCGGTGGCCCGGCTCGCGGTGATGAGGGCGATCGTGCCGGACTCGAAGCCGATCTGGACATTCGCGATGTCACTCGCGGCGGAGTGGACCGAGGACCCCATCGCGGTGAGCCGCCGGGGCGGCGAGTCCACGAGCCCGAGGACGATGTCGAGATCGTGGATCATGAGATCCATCACCACGCTGTCCTTTTGCACGCGCGGGGCGAAGGGGCCGAGGCGGCGCGACTCGATGAGGATCGGGCGCTCCACGATCTTCTTCAGCTCCTGCACCGCGCCGTTGAACCGCTCGACGTGACCGACGTGCAGCACGGCACCGCTGCGGCGGGCGATGGCGAAGAGCTCGCGCGCCTCCTCGAGGGTGGGCGTGATCGGCTTCTCGACGAGCACGCCTACGCCCGCCTCCAGGAGATCGGCGGCGACCTGGAAGTGCTGCTCGGTCGGCACGGCGACGCTGGCGAGGTCGACCTTACCGATCAGGTCCCGGTGATCGGTGAGCGCCAGAGTGTCGTAGTAGGCCGCGATCTGCGCGGCTCGGTCGCGATCGACGTCGACGACGCCGGCCAGCTCGATGTCCCAGAGCTCAGCGTAGGCGAGCATGTGGTACTGCCCCATGTGCCCCGCGCCCACGACGCCGGCGCGCAGCCTTCGCTCGTCGGCGGCTCGCACGGCCATCACACCGGCTCGCTTTCGGGACGCGGGAACACGTCCTCCCGATCACCCGGCATCGAGCCTGCCCGCTGCGCGGGACCACAGATGCCGCGGCGGGAGCCGGCGATGAAGTCGAGCAGGCGGATCACCGGCGCGGCCGCCGGCAGCTCCTGGCGGATCCGCTCGAGAGCCCGCTGGGGCGTGAGCCCGCTGCGGTAGAGCAGCCGATACGCGTCTTGCAGCAGACGGCGATCCGCGGCGGTCATGCCGGACCGTCTGAGCCCGACGAGGTTGATCGCGTGGGCTGCCGCCGGGTTCCCGTCCACCAGCACGTAGGGTGGGACGTCGGCGGTGACCTTCGAGCAGCCTCCGACGTACGCGTATGCGCCGACACGGGTGAACGGCACGAGGCCGGTGAGGCCACCGATCGTCGCGCTCTCGCCGATCTCGCAGTGCCCCGTGACCCCGGTGTAGTTGATGAGCACGACGCCGTCACCGAGCCGACAATCGTGGGCCACGTGGCTCATCGTCATGACGAGACATCTCTTGCCGATCTCGGTCCATCCCCCGGCACGGGTCGAGCGGTGAATCGTCACGTACTCCCGGATCGCGGTGTCGGCGCCGATCCTGACGCCGGACGGCGTGCCATCCTTGAACTTGAGATCCTGGGGCCGTCCACCCAGCAGCGATCCGTGGCCGACCTTCGCGCGCTCGCCGATCTCGACGCGGCCCTCCAGCACGCAGTGGTGACCGATCTCGGCGTCGGCGCCGATGGTCACCTCGGGGCCGACGATCGAGAACGCTCCGATCCGCACGCCCGCGCCGAGCGTCGCCTTCGCGTCCACCACGGCGGTCGGATGCACGCCATCAGGCCTGGTCATCGACCGCCTCCGGCGCAGGCGCCTGAGACGGCGCGATCCCGAGGCGGCTCTCCAGCCGCTCGAGACGGCGCTCCGCGGCGCGAAGGCGGCGGGACATGTCGGGCAGGTGCTTCTGCGCGGCGAAGACCCGCTTGGCCTGTCCCATGGGTATGGCCGGCGTGCCCAGGCGCCTCTCCCCGGCCGGCACGTCCGCGGCCACTCCCGCCTGGGCGCCCAGCACCGCCCCGTCACCGATGGTCAGATGGTCCGCGAAGCCGACCTGGCCGGCGGCGACGACGCCGCGGCCGAGGCGGCACGAGCCCGAGATTCCGACCTGGGCCACGATGACCGAGTGCTCGCCGATCTCGACGTTGTGGCCGACTTGAACGAGATTGTCGATCTTGGTCCCGCGGCGGATGATCGTCTTGCCGAGCATGGCGCGATCGATCGTCGTGTTCGCGCCGATGTCCACGTCGTCCTCGATCACGACGACGCCCACCTGCGGGATCTTGCGGTGAGCACCCCCGTCGAAGACGTAGCCGAAGCCGTCGCCGCCGATGACGGCGCCGGCCTGGACGACGACGCGGCACCCCAGCCGGACGCCCTCGCACAGAACCACCCGCGGGTAGAGCACCGATCCCTCGCCCACCTCGACGTGCGGTCCGACGTAGACGAAAGGATGGACACGCACGCGCGGCCCGATGACAGCGCCCGCACCGATCACCGCCAGGGCACCGATCGACGCGCTGGGATCGATGCGCGCGTCGCGCGCCACGATCGCCGACGAATCAATGCCGGGCGGCGGCGGCGCCGACGGATGAAAGAGGGTCAGCAGGGCGATGAGGGCCTGCTGCGGGGTGCTGGAGCGCAGCAACGGCCCCGGCAAGCCCGACACGCTCTCGGCGACGAGCAAGGCGCCGGCGCGGGAGGCCTCGGCGGCGGGCCGGTACCGGGCGTCGATCAAGAAGGAGATCTGCTCCGGTCCCGCGGCCTCGAGCGGCGCCACGCCGGTGACGCGCCGGCCGGGGTCGCCCTCGAGCGTCGCGCCGAGGGTCGCGGCGAGCTCACCGAGCGTGAACCCGGCGGGCGTCCCCATCAGGGCGACTTCTTCGCCGGGGCCTGCTGGTCGTACGCGCGGATCACCTCGTCGGTCAGGTCCGCGTCGGGCGAGGCGTACAGGACCGAGGCGCCCCGCTTCTCCACGATGAGGTAGTAGCCGCGCTCCTTGCCGACCCGCTCGATGACCCCCGAGAGCTCCTGCAGGACGCGCTGGAGCAGCGCCTGCTCCTTCTTCTCGAGCTCCTTCTGGAAGTCGTCCATGAGCCGCGCGGCGTCGCGGCGTTTACGCTCGAACTGCTCCTGCTTCTCCCGCCGCGCGTCGGCCGCCAGCAGCGGCCCCTTCTTCTCGAGCTCGTCGCGCAGCTTCTCGAGCTCCTGGCGCTTGCCGTCCATTTCGCGCTGCATCACCACCTTCTCACGCTCGAGCTGCTCGCGCGCCGCCACACCGGCCGACGATCGGGCCAGAACCCGCTGCACGTCGATGTACGCGATCCGGGCTGCCGACCCGGAGGCCGCCGGGGCCGACGCCGGCGCGGGCCCCTGGGCCGCGACCGGGCCCACGGCACAGCCGAGGAGCACAGCTACCGCGATGAGAGCGCCACGCCAATGCTTCATCCAACCCTCCTAGAACGGCGAGCCGACGGAGAAGTGAAACGCCCCGGGCCCCTCGCCCGCCCTCCGGTCGATATTGAAGCCATAGTCCACCCGGATGGGGCCAAACGGCGACTGCCATCGTATACCTCCGCCCGGCCCATAGCGTAGATCCGTGGGATCGAACGAGGTCCCGAACCCGTAGACGTTGCCGACGTCGAAGAACGCGGCGACCCGCAGGCCGAAGGGCAGGGGGACGACGTACTCGACGTTGCCGAGGACCTCGCTCGTCCCGCCCGTCTTGAACCCGGCCGAGTCGACGGGCGAGACGCTGCGGAATTTGAAGGCACGGATCGTGTTCGGGCCGCCGAGGTAGAAGCGCTCGAAGAGCGGGAAGTCCTGCCCTCCCCAGCCGGTCCCGTACCCGGCCTCGGCCCGCGTCCCGAGGACGTGGCCGAACCAGAGCGGCTTGAAGTAGGTCTGGAGCACGGTCGCCTTGAAGAACTGCGAGTCGCCCCCGAGGCCGGCGAAGTCCATCGTGAGCGTCGTCTGCCCGCCCCTGGTGGGGGCCGCGACCACGTCGCGGCTATCGCGGGTCAGCGAGCCGCTCACCGCGGACGTGATCGTTGTGCCCTTCTGATCCACCAGCTCGGGCGTCGCCGTGTCGCTGAGATTGCTGATGTCGTCCTGCGACACGCGGTACCCCAGGAGCCAGCGCCAGTACTCCGCGAAGGGATGACTCAGGCGGAGATTCAACCCGGTCGTGTCGTAGGTGTAGTCCTGGTAGTTGCGGATGCTCTTGTAGATGTCGAACCCGGCCGAGAGGGGACGGTCGAACAGCCAGGGCTCGGTGAAGCTGATGGTCCCCTGCTGCGTCGTGGCTCCGGCGCGGATCCGGATCGCGACCTCCCAGCCCCGGCCCAGGAAGTTGCGCTGGGCGAGATCGATCGTGCCGACGAGCGAGTCGGCCGACGAGTAGCCGCCGCCGATGCTGAAGATGCCCGTCGGACGCTCCACCACCTCCACGTTCACGATGATCTTGGTCTTGTCGGAGCCGGGCTGCGTCGTGACGTTGACGCTCTCGAAGTAGCCCAGGTTGACGAGCTTCTGGCGGGCGCGGTCCTTCTTCTGGAGCGTGTAGAGATCGCCCTCGTGCAACGGCAGCTCCCTTCTCAGAATTTTGTCCTCGCTGCGGACGTTGCCGCTGATGTTGATGCGCTCGACGTAGACCTCGGGCCCCTCGGTGATCTCGAAGGTCAGGTTGATCTGGCTGATCTCCGTCAGCTGGTCGCGTCTCGGAGTGACTTCGGCCGAGGCGCGGCCGATCGTGCTGTAGAGGTTCAGGATCCCCTGGACGCTGTCGCGGACCCTGGTCAACGAGAACACGTCGCCGGGCTTGAGCAGGATCTGCCGCTCGACCTCGAGCTCCGGCAACAGCGTGACGCCGGTCACCTTCACCTCCCCGACCCGGAACTGGGGGCCCTCGACGACGACGATCGTGATCGTCACGCGCGCCTGCTCGCGATCGATGGCGACGTCGTGCGACTCCACGCGGGCCTGGATGAAGCCGTTGTCGTTGTACACGGCGATGATGCGGTCGATGTCCGACTCGAGGCGCTGGCGCTGCACCTTGCCGCGCAGGATGAAGTACTGGCGCTCCTTCGTCTCCATCGCGTCCTTGAGCTGCGCGTCCGTCAGCCCCTTGTTCCCACGGAACACGATCTTGTCGATGGTGATCTGGCGCCCCTCGACGATGTTGAAGATCAGACGCACGTCCCCGTCGGCGAACTTCTCGACGGTCGGGGTGATCTGGACCTCGAAATACCCCTCGTCCTCGTAGTAGTCGCGAAGCTTGTCCACGGCGCGCTGCACGTCGACCGGGTTGTAGACGCTCCCCAGCTTGATGTCGATCTTCTCCTGCAGCGTGTCGCGGTCAGCCTTCTTGTTGCCGACGAAATCGATGTCGCGCACGAAGGGACGCTCGGTCACCACGAAGACGACCTTCACCCCGCCTTCGAAGTCCTCGACCCGGAGCTGGACGTCGTCGAAGAAGCCGAGGCCGAAGATGGAGCGGATGTCCTCAGCGAGAAGCGTCGGGTTGAACGCCGAGCCCACGGTGCTCTTGACGCGGCCGAGGATCACGGCGTCCTGGACGCGCCGGTTGCCCTCGACGTGGACGTCCTTGATGACGATGGGCGGCGGCTGGGGCTGCTGCGCCCGCGCCGTCGAAGCGATGAGGAGGCCTGCCGTGAGAACAACGACAATCGTGAGACACACCCGGCCCCCTGTCGTCACCAGGCTCTCAGACGGGTGGGGACGGCGTGCTAGTGCTCTGCAAGCTCGAGGGGCGCGTCGGCAGCTTGCGCTTCGCGGAACGTGAAGTTCGCCCCCTCGACATCCACCTCGATGCGGGCGCTCTCCGCGACCTGGCCCCGAACGATCGCTTCGGCCAGGGGATCCTCGATGTGCTTCTGGATCGTCCGCCGTAGTTGCCGTGCGCCGTACGTCTGATCGTATCCCTTCTCCACCAGCGCCGCTTCGGCCGCCGGCGTCAGCACGAGCTCGATACCCTTCTCGGCGAGCTGCTTGTTGATCCGGGCGATCATCAAGCCGATGATCTCTTTGATGTGATCCAGGGACAGGGCATGGAAGACGATGATGTCGTCGATGCGATTGAGGAACTCAGGCCGGAACGCGCGCTTCATCTCCTCGAGGACGCGCTCCTTCATCTTCTCGTAGGACGACTCGTCGGTCTCCTGGAGGAACCCAGGAGAGACGCGCTTTCCGATCAGGCTCGTGCCGAGGTTCGAGGTCATGATCAGGATCGTGTTCTTGAAGTCCACGACGTGACCGAGCGAGTCGGTGAGCCGTCCGTCGTCCAGAACCTGGAGCATCATATTGAACACATCCGGGTGCGCCTTCTCGATCTCGTCGAACAGCACGACCGAATACGGCCGCCGCCGCACCTTCTCGGTGAGGAACCCGCCCTCCTCGTAGCCCACGTAGCCGGGAGGCGCGCCGAGCAGGCGCGAGACCGAGAACTTCTCCATGTACTCCGACATGTCCACGCGGATCAGGGCGTTTTCGTCGCCGAACAGGTACTCGGCGAGCGCGCGGGCCAGCTCGGTCTTGCCGACGCCGGTCGGTCCGAGGAACACGAACGATCCGACCGGGCGCTTGGCGTCCTTCAGACCGGCCCGGGACCGACGGATCGCGCGCGCAACGGCCGCGACCGCGTCGTTCTGGCCGATGATGCGTCCGTGCAGCGCCTCTTCCATCCGGGCGAGCTTCTCGGACTCCTTCTCCTCGAGCTTCGAGAGCGGGATGCCGGTCCAGCGGGACACGATGAACTCGATGTCCTCTTCCTCGACCGACTGGGTTCCCTTCCCCTTGTTCTTCTCCCACTCGCGCTTCAACTCCTCGTCGCGGTGGCGGAGCACCTTTTCCTTCTCGCGGAGCGACGCCGCCTTCTCGAACTCCTGGGCCTCGAGGTACATGTCCTTCTCACGGATCACCCGCTCGAGCTCCTTCTCGATCTCCTTGAGCTCGGGCGGCGGCGTCAGCGCCATGAGGCGAGTCCGCGACGAGGCTTCGTCGATCACGTCGATGGCCTTGTCGGGTAGCTGGCGGTCGGTGATGTAGCGGTCGGCGAGCTGCACCGCCGCCGAGATCGCCCGCTCGCTGATCTTGACCCGATGGTGCGCCTCGTACTTGTGCCGCAGCCCCCGGATGATCTCGATCGCCTGCGGCACGGTCGGCGCCTTGACGATGACCGGCTGGAAGCGCCGCTCGAGGGCTCCGTCCTTCTCGATGTACTTCCGATACTCGTCGAGGGTCGTCGCCCCGATCGTCTGGATCTCGCCGCGCGAGAGAGCGGGCTTGAGCATGTTCGAGGCGTCGATCGCGCCCTCGGCCGCGCCGGCGCCGATGAGCGTGTGGAGCTCGTCGAGGAAGAGGACCACATTCTCCGACTGGCGGATTTCCTTCATCACCGCCTTGAGCCGCTCCTCGAACTGGCCGCGGTACTTCGTGCCCGCGACGAGGGCGCCCAGGTCGAGCTGGAGCAGCCGCTTGTTCACCAGCACGTCGGGTACGTCGTGGCTGACGATCTTCTGGGCGAGCCCTTCGACGATCGCGGTCTTGCCGACGCCGGGCTCACCGATCAGCACGGGGTTGTTCTTCGTGCGGCGGGCGAGAATCTGGATGACGCGCTCGATTTCCTGTTCGCGGCCGATGACCGGATCGAGCTTGTTCTCACGGGCCAGCTGGGTCAGATCGCGCGCGAACTCGTCGAGCACCGGCGTCTGCGACCGCTTCTTCGGTCTCGGATAGTACTGGTCGCCGAGCAGGGCGAGGGTTTCTTGCCGAACCTCGTCGAGTCGGGCGCCGAGCGACTCCAGGATCTTCGCGGCGATCGACTGGCCTTCTTTCATGAGGCCGAGGAGCAGGTGCTCGGTCCCGATGTAGTTGTGACCGAGCTGACGCGCTTCCTCGATCGAGAGCTCGAGAACCCGCTTGGCCTGGGGCGTGAACGGCACTTCCCCGAACGTGAGCGTCTTGGGGAATCCCGCGAGAGCGCGCTCGACTTCCGCCTTGACGGTCTCGAGCCGGAGCCCGAGACGCTGGAGCACCGCGGTCGCGATGCCTTCGCCGTCGCGGATCAGGCCGAGAAGGACGTGCTCCGTTCCGACGAAATCGTGGCGGAAACGACCCGCTTCCTCGCGCGCTAAGATGATGACCCGTCGCGCCCGTTCGGTGAATCGTTCAAACACTGGCGTGCCCCACCCCTTCCGCAGGTCGCGGGATGCGAATTTTACTTGCGCTGACGGCTAGTTACCGGACTGCGACTTCAGTATAGCCCACGGCCTCCATGGCCGCTAGCCTTTTTCTCCCCGGCGGACTAACTCTGCGAAACCCTTACCCGATCGCTATCGACTCCCCTCGAATCTCGCGCGCACGCCCCTCGACGAGGCGATAGCCCCGCTCGGCTTTTTGGGCGAGGTCGGGGTTGTGGGTCGCCACGAGGAAGGCGAGGCCTCGTTCCGCCTGCAGCCGGAGAAAAAGATCGTAGATGACCTCACTCGTCTTCGGGTCCAGGTTACCCGTCGGCTCGTCGGCGAGGATCACCTTGGGCTTGTTGATGAGGGCCCGCGCGATCGCGACCCGCTGCTGCTCGCCGCCGGAGAGCTCGCCGGGTCGGTGATTCAGCCGGTCGCCGAGCCCGACCTCCGCGAGGGCGGCCGCCGCGAGCTCTCTGACCTCCCGAACGGGTTTCCGTTCGATCAGCGCAGGGATCATCGCGTTCTCGAGCGCGCTCATGTCGCCCAGGAGATTGTAGAACTGAAAGACGAATCCCACGTCCCGGCGACGATAGCGCGCCAGGCCCGTCTCGCCCCACGTCGCGAGGTCCTCGCCCTGGAACAGGACCCGTCCGGCCGTCGGCCGATCGAGCCCGCCGAGCAGATGCAACAGCGTCGACTTTCCGACGCCCGAGGCCCCGATCAGGGCGACGAACTCACCGGGCCCGATCGTCACGGTCGCGCCTCGAAGCACACGAACGACTTCTGGTCCCGACCGGTACTCCTTCTCGAGCTCCTCACCGACGAGCAGCGCGGTGCCCGCGTCGTTACTCATAGCGAAGCACGTCCACCGGGACCAACGACCCCGCCCGTTTGGCCGGGATGATCGTCGCCAGGAAGGACAGGATGAGCGTGGCGCCGATGATCATGAGCCCGTCGCTCAGCGTCAGCTTCATGGGAAGGTGGTCGATCTGGTACACGTCGCCGGCCAGCCGGATCACCTTGTAGGTGTTCTGCGCCCAGATCAGGCTGAGGCCCACGGCGGCACCGGCCGCCGTGCCGGCCACACCGATGGTCATGCCGACCGCGAAGAACACCATCGTGATCGACCGCGAGGATGCGCCGACCGCCTTGAGGATCCCGATCTCCTTGCGCTTCTCGGCGACGAGCAGCACGAGGTGACCGATGATCGCGAACGCCGCGACCAGCACGATGATCGTCACGACGACGAAGAGCGCCAGCTTTTCGAGCTGGAGCGCGGCGAAGAGGCTCCGGTTCATCTCCATCCAGTCGCGCACCCAGTAGCGGAAGCCCAGCTGGGTGGCGACCAGCCGGCCGACGCCCTTGGCGTCGAACGGGTCGTTGAGCTTGACCTCGATCCCGGTGACCCCCGCGAGCCCCGCGAACTCCTTCGCCATGGGCAGGCTCAGGTAGGCGATCGAGGAATCGTACTCGTGCATGCCGATCTCGATCGTGCCGGCCACCGTGTAGCGCCGCATCTTGGGGACCATGCCGACGGCCGTCACGGCGCCCTCGGGCGAAATCACCGTCACGGCGTCGCCCGGGAACACGCCGAGGCTTCGCGCCAGCTCGCGCCCCAGCAGGATCGCAGGCGCGCCGTCGGCGAGCGGATCGATCGTGCCCTGACGGAGCTGCGATCGGACGTCCTCACGCACCGCCGGAGTCGTCAAGTCCACGCCCCGGATCAGGCCGCCGCGCGCCCCTCCGCCGGCCGTGGTGAAGAGCGCCTGCTGGTGGACGAAGGGCGTGGCCGAGAGGACGCCCCGAATCGCCTTCACGCGGCCGGCGATCCGGTCCGCGTCGTCGAGTCCCGGAGCCCCGCTCTGGAAGATCAAGAGGTGCGGGCTGCCGGCGATGATCCGATCCCGGATCCCGTCCTGGAACCCGGTCATCACCGCGAGCACCACGATGAGCGCGGCGACTCCGAGGAAGACTCCACCCAGGCCGATCCAGACGAAGAGCGAGAGATTCGTCCGCTGCCCGCGCGATCGGAGGTACCGGAACCCGAGGAGAAGCTCGAACGGCAGCCCTCCCTTCATCATCCCTGTTCTCGTCCCTCCTCTTCCCCCTCGGCCGGGCCCGCCGCGCGGCCGCCTTCCGGCCGCAGGAGCGGGAATAATATTGTCTCGCGGATCGACGGTTGGTTCGCGAACATCATGAGCAGCCGGTCGATACCGATCCCCTCGCCCGCGGCGGGCGGCATGCCGTACTCCAGCGCCCGGACATAGTCCTCATCGAGCCAGTGCGCCTCGGCGTCCCCGCGCGCCTGCAGGGCCGCCTGCTCGCGGAAGCGCGCGAGCTGGTCGACCGGGTCGTTCAGCTCGCTGTAGGCGTTGGCCATCTCGTGCCGCGCGATGAACAGCTCGAACCGATCGACGAGCAGCGGGTTGTCGCGCTTGCGCTTGGCGAGCGGGGAGAGCTCGGTCGGAAAGTCGACGACGAAGGTCGGCTGGACGAGCGTCGGCTCCACCAGGGTCTCGAAGACGTCCTTCCAGAGCTGCCAGGCCGGCCCCGCGTCGTGGACGATCCCGCGCGCCGCCGCCGCCCGCGCCACGCTCTCGACCTCCGTCTGGGGCGTCACGCGAAGCCCGAGGGCCTGCGAGAGGCCGTCGAAGAACGCCAGCCGCCTCCAGGGCGGCTTGAGGTCGAGGGCGTGCTCGCCCCAGGCGAGGACCGGAGAGCCGCGCAGCGTGTGGGCGAGCTCGACGAAGAGCGCCTCCGTCAGCTCCATCAGATCCGAGTAGTCGGCGTACGCCTGGTAGAACTCGAGCGTCGTGAACTCGGGGTTGTGAAGCGTCGAGATCCCCTCGTTCCGGAAGTTCCGGTTGATCTCGTAGACGCGCTCGAAGCCGCCGACCAGGAGGCGCTTGAGGTAGAGTTCAGGGGCGATGCGGAGATAGAGGTCCATGCCGAGCGCGTTGTGGTGGGTCTTGAACGGCCGGGCGATCGCGCCGCCGGGGATCGGCTGCATCATCGGCGTCTCGACCTCGAGGAAGCCGCGCGCGTCGAGGAACGCGCGCATCGCGCGGATGAGCCGCGCGCGCATCTGGAAGATCTCACGCGCCTCGGCGTTGACGATCAGGTCCACGTACCGCTGCCGATAGCGCGTCTCCACGTCCTTCAGGCCGTGCCACTTCTCGGGAAGGGGTCGCAACGATTTGGCCAGGAAGGCGAAGGTCTTCACGGCGACCGTCAGCTCGCCCGTCCGCGTGCGGAACATCTCGCCCGTCACGCCGGCGAAGTCACCCGTGTCGAGCTCGACGAAGTGCCTGTACGCGTCGCCCAGCCCGTCGGCGCGCGCGTAGAGCTGGATCCGCCCGGTCTGGTCCATGAGGTGGGCGAAGCACGTCTTGCCGTGATGGCGCATCGCCACGACGCGGCCGGCGAGGCTCACGGGTCCGAAGCCCTTCAGCTCCTCGTCGTTCGCGTCGCCGAGCCGCTCGGCGAGGCCGTGCGCCCAGTGGGTCACGGGATACCGCCCGCCGAACGGATCGGTCCCGCGGGCGCGCAACGCCTCGAGCTTCTCGCGGCGTAGCCGGACCAGCTCGTTGTCGTCTGGACTGTTCAAAGGCTCACCTCGCGCCTCGGACGGCGGGGCCCCTCATGCTTCGCGGCCCCGCGCCCAGAGCAGGTATGCCTTGATCAGGGGGTCGAGGTCACCGTCCATGACGCCCTCGACGTTGCCGACCTCGAGCCCGGTCCGGTGGTCCTTGATCAGCTGGTAGGGGTGGAACGTGTACGAGCGGATCTGGCTGCCGAACGCGATCTCCTTCTTCTGCCCGCTCAGCTCGGCCAGCTCGTCGCGCTGCTTCTTCTCGGCGATCTCGTAGAGCCTCGCCCTGAGGATGCGCATCGCGGTGTCACGGTTCCTGAGCTGGGAGCGCTCGTTCTGGCACTGGACGACGATCCCCGTCGGCAGATGCGTGATGCGCACGGCCGAGTCGGCGGTGTTGACCCCCTGCCCCCCCGGTCCCGACGCCCGGAACACGTCCACGCGGAGCTCGTCCTCGCGCACGTTGACCTCGACGTCGTCGACCTCGGGAACGACCGCGACCGACGCGAAGCTCGTCTGCCGGCGGCGCGAGGCGTCGAAGGGAGAGATCCGCACCAGACGGTGGACCCCCATCTCGCCGCGCAGGTAGCCGAAGGCGTACTCGCCGGACACCTCGACCGTGGCCGACTTGATCCCGGCCTCGTCGCCGGGAAGCAGATCGACCACCTCCGCCTTCAGGCCCGCGCGCTCGCACCAGCGGAGGTACATGCGCAGCAGCATCTGCGCCCAGTCCTGCGACTCGGTGCCCCCTGCCCCGGGATGGATCGACACGATCGCGGCCTTCGTGTCGTGGGGCCCCGAGAGCATGATCTTCAGCTCGTACTCGTCGAGGTCCTTCGTCAGTCCCGCGATGCCGTCGGCGATCTCGGCGTCGAGGCTCCCGTCGGTGGCCTCCTCGGCGAGCTCGAGGAGCACCCCGAGGTCCTCGGCCTTGGCGCCGAGCTCCTTCAGGCGCGCGACGACCCGAGACAGCTCGGTCCGCTCGCGGATGACCTCCTGAGCGCGGCGGTTGTCCTCCCAGAAGGACGGCTGCGCCATCTCGGCGTCGAGGGCCGTGAGCCGCTGCTCCTTGGCGGGAACGTCAAAGATGCCCCCGGAGCTCGGTCAGGCGGCTCGTGAGGGCGGTCACGTCGCGCTTGAAATCGCTTAGCATCACGCGGCTCGATTCCGCGCGCGCACCGCCAACGACACGCCCGAGACGGCGATCGCCAGGTACGCGAGCCAGTCGCCGAAGTGCGAGTACATCGTCTCCCGGCTGCGGAGGGGCACTCGCTCGGTCGCTGTGGTTCGTTCGTAGAGCGACACGCGACGAACGATCCGGCCCGTCGGCGCGATGAACGCCGACACGCCGGTGTTCGCCGCCCGGACCACCGCGACCCGGTGCTCGACCGCGCGGAACGGATACATGGCGAGATGTTGCCACGGGCCGCTCGTCCGACCAAACCATGCGTCGTTCGTCATGTTCACGATCAGGCGCGCCCCACCTCTCACGAATTCACGGACGAGCTCGGGAAAAATCCCCTCGTAACAGATGACGACTCCGAACGGAGCTGGCGGGCCCGGGAAGACGCTCGCGCGAGAGCCCGGCTCGAGCTCGGCGATGAACTCGGCCCAGCTCCTGACGAATCCGATCAATCCCGACAGCGGAACGTACTCGCCGAACGGAACGAGGTGGATCTTATCATACCTCCCGACGATCCCACGTTCGGTAAGGAGAAACGCGCTGTTACGTGGCTTTGGTGGAGTCGACGCATCAACGTCGATAGAGCCGACGAGCAGCGGGACGTGGAGCGCGCCGGAGAGGGCTCCGAGGGTTCTCAAGAGATCCGGGTCGCGGCGCAGCACCGTGGGGAGCGCGGTCTCGGGCCACACGATCAGGTCGGGATGCTCGGCGCCGGCACGCCGCGTGAGCGTGAGGTAGATCCCGAGGGTCGTCGCGGCGTGGCCGGGCTCGAACTTCAGCGGCTGCTCGATCGACGGCTGCATGATGGCCACCGTGGCCTCGCCCGGCGGCGGCGGGGCGCCCAGACGCCAGGCCCCGAAGGCCAACGTCCCTCCGAGCACCCCCCCCGCCAGCGCGACTCCGGCGAGCGCCGAGCGCCACGAGAGCACCAGGCAACCGGCGAGCGCGGCGTTCACCGCGACGATCACCAGCGAGACGCCATAGACGCCTCCGAGCTCGGCGATCTGGATGACGGGCAGGCGCAGGTACTGCGAGTAGCCGAGAAGGCCCCAGGGGAAGCCGCCGAAGAGGTGGCCACGCACCCACTCTCCGGACACCCAGAGAAACGGCGACGCGCAGAGAGCCCAGACCGCCGAGCGCCGCCCCAGCCACGAGACCCCGGCGCTGAAGGCGCCGACGTAGAGCCCGCAGTACGCCGCGAGGGCGCACGTCGGAGCCCAGGTGAGCGGCCAGGGGATGTCGCTGTAGGTTCTGAAGGTGAAATCGAGCCACCGGAGCAGCACCAGGAAGAACACGGTTCCAAAGAGCCACCCCCAGCCGAAGGCGACCCGCACCGGGCGGCGCAACGCGTCCACGAGCAGAGGCAGGAGCACGACCCAGACGACCCCGTCCCAGTCGGTGCGGGGGAACGCCAGCGCCATGCCGAAGGCGCTCGTCGCGAGGACCGCGGCGCGGAAGAACGACGGGCGCAGACTCAGGAGCCCCACGCGAGCCGATCGGCCAAGAACCGCGGCAATCCTCCGGCGAGGATCTTTTCGCGCGCCGTCGCGATGTCATAGACGACGCGCCGGACCGCGACGGTTCCCCGTTCGGCGTCCCAGATCGCGTAGGCGGCGCGCGAATCCCGATCGCGAGGTTGACCGACACTGCCGACGTTGATGAGGTACCGGCGGCCGCGCTCGAGCTCGAGATCGACCGGTCCCGCTCGGTGTTCCGGCCCCGACGACCCGAGCGACCAGGCACCCGCCAGGTGCGAGTGGCCCACGAAGCAGAGCCGCGTGGCGAACGCCCCGAACGCGTCGAAGCCGTCCTGGGCGGTGAGAAGATACTCCCACTCGTCCGGGCGGTCCGGCGAGGCGTGCACGAGCGTGGCGTCGCCCAGCAGGGCGACGAGCGGCAGCGAGGCCAGATACGTCAGGTGATCGCCGTCGAGCCGCTCGCGCGTCCACTCGGCGGCGGCGCGGGCCTGGGGGTTGAACCAGTCGAGGTCGAGGAGCCCGGCCACCGCGTGCTCGTGGTTGCCGCCGGTGATCGTCTGCGCCCGCTCCGCGACGATCTCGACGCAGGCGACCGGGTCGGCGCCGTAGCCGACGAGGTCGCCCAGACAGAGGAGCGCGTCGGTGCGCGACGCGGCGTCGGCGAGCACCGCCTGGAGGGCTTCGAGGTTGCCGTGGATGTCGGAAAGCACCGCGTACCGCACGGGCGAGCTCAGAACGTCGGGCGGAGTTCTTTGTGGATGCGGTCGAGCAACCCGTTGATGAATCGGCTCGACTCCTTCGTGCCGAACTTCTTGGCGATCTCGATGGCTTCGTTGATCGCGACTTTCGGCGGCACCTCCGCGCTCCACAGGAGCTCGTAGACGGCCAGCCGGAGGATGTTGCGGTCGACGACGGCCATGCGCTCGAGGTCCCAGTGCTCCGCGAACTGCGCGAGCGCGTGGTCGATCTTCGCCTGGTTCGACTTGGTGCCGCGGACCAGGGCGTCGGCGAACGCACGGGTGTCGCCGTCGACGGGGTGACGCGCCCAGAACTCCACGTCGTGGGGAGTCGGATCGTCGTCACCGTTGAGGTCGAGCTGATACAGGAACTGGAGCGCGACCTCGCGGGCCTTCCGGCGCTTGCCCATTTATCGGGTGCCGTGAGGCCGCCGTGGATCGCGGGTGGCCTGAGAGAGGCGCACGTGGCTCCGACTCGCCCGTTTGCCGGCGCCGGACATGTCAACGCGGCGGGGACCCCGAACCGCTCGACCGTTCCCGAGCTGTCGGATCCACTCGGCCATGTGCAGGGCCGCCTCGGCGGCCTCCTCACCGCGGTTGCCCACGTCGCCGCCGGCCCGCGCCCACGCCTGCTCTTCGCTCAGCGCGGTGATGACGCCGAAGGTCGCCGGCACGCCGGTGGCGAGCGCGACCTGCCGGATGCCCGAGGCGGCCTCGCGCGCGACGTGCTCGAAATGAGGAGTTTGTCCCCGGATCACGACGCCGACGCACACGATCGCCGCGTACCGTCCGCTCACCGCCAGATGGTTCGCGGCTTGCGGGAGCTCGAAGGATCCGGGAACCCAGTGGACCTCGATGGCGTCGGGACCGAGCCGGGCGGCCCGGAGGGCTTGCAGCGCGCCGGCCACGAGCCGCTGGGTGATGCGCTCGTTGAAACGAGCCGCGACGATCGCGAACCTGAGCGAGCCGGCGCTCCCGACGGCCCGGCGGAACTTCGGGGCGCGACCGGCCATCTCAGTCGGGCAGCGACGACAGGAGGTGCCCGAGCTTGTCGCGCTTGGTGCTGAGGTACTTCCGATTCGTCTCGGTGGCCGGAATCTCGATCGGGACGCGCTCGGCGATGTGGAGTCCATACCCCTCGAGGCCGACGATCTTCTTCGGATTGTTGGTCAAGAGCTTCAGGTTCTTGACCCCGAGGTCGACGAGAATCTGGGCGCCGATGCCGTAGTCGCGGAGGTCGGCGTGGAACCCGAGCGCGACGTTGGCCTCGACCGTGTCCTTCCCCTGATCTTGCAGCTCGTAGGCGCGCATCTTGTTGAGCAGCCCGATCCCGCGTCCCTCCTGCCGCATGTAGACGAAGACCCCGCGGCCCTCAGCTTGGATCCGGCTGAGGGCCTTGTCGAGCTGGAGTCCGCAATCGCATCGGCGCGAGTGGAAGACGTCACCGGTCAGGCACTCGGAGTGCACGCGGACGAGCACCGGGGAGTCGCCGGACACCGAGCCCATCACGAGAGCGAGCGGCACACGGCTGTCGACCGTGGTGTCGTACGCGATCGCGGTGAACTCACCGAAGTCCGTCGGGAGCTTGGTCGTCGCGATCCGCCGGACCAGCTTTTCCTTATGAATCCGGTACTCGATGAGGTCCCGGATGGTGATCATCTTCAACCCGTGCGCCGCGGCGAGCTCGGCCAGGTGCGGGACCCGCGCCATGCCGCCATCCTCGTCGAGGACCTCGCAGATGACGCCTGCGGGGTAGCATCCGGCCAGCCGAGCGAGGTCGATCGCGGCCTCCGTGTGGCCCGCGCGTCGCAGGACTCCGCCACCCATCGCCCGCAGCGGCAGGATGTGGCCGGGGCGCGTCAGGTCGTCAGAGCGCATCAGGGGGTCGACGAGCGTGCGGATCGTGACGGCCCGGTCGTAGGCGGAGGTGCCGGTAGTGACGCCCCGCCGCGCGTCCACCGTGACCGTGAAGGCGGTTCCCATCGGGGCGGTGTTGTCGGAGACCATCATCGAGATCTTGAGCTCGTCGAGGCGCTCGCCGAGCAGCGGGACGCAGATCAGGCCGCGGCCGTGCTTGGCCATGAAGTTCACCGCTTCCGGAGTGACCCGGTCGGCCGCCATCACGAGGTCTCCCTCGTTCTCACGATCCTCGTCGTCGACGACGAGAAGGATGCGTCCCTGACGGATCTCCTCGATGCCCTCCTCGATGG
>Ga0137403_10000998_pt1 | contig 35946 bp, 31 predicted proteins | sample CZOMad2_1_16fung_FD_122057 | JGI IMG/M metagenome (GOLD analysis project Ga0137403, IMG submission 122057) | Vadose zone soil fungal communities from Angelo Coast Range Reserve, California, USA - CZOMad2_1_16fungal (Hybrid Assembly) | ecosystem: Environmental > Terrestrial > Soil > Vadose zone... | reverse complement strand
GATCTCCATGCTTCCTCCTGACGGAGGGGGGGATTTTTAGCGGCGAGGATGGGGGGAATTTAGGCGTATCGGTGACAGAGGGAGCACCACGGCTTTCGCCTTGACCCGCTCCAGGGCCGAGGTGGTCGCCTCCGGGTAGGCCTCGCGGAAGAACTCGCCGGGGGTGAAGCCGAGGAGAGGACCCAGGGCATGGCTGCGTAATCTACCCTGAAACCGGCGATGCCGCAGTCGCCGCCGGCCTGCATTCCGTCACCGCCAGCCTGCGGGCGGTCCTCGCCAGCCTGCATTCCGTCACCGCCACCCTGCTCGGCGGTCTTCGCCGGTCTGCATTCGGTGACCGCCGCCCTGCCGGCGGTCTTCGCCAGCCTGCAGTCGGTGATCGCCAGCTTGCAGGCGGTCACCGCCGGCCTGCATCCAGTGACGGCCAGCCCGCTGGCGATCCTCGCCAGCCTGCATTCGAGGACCGCCACCCTGCTCGGCGCTCATCGCCAGCCTGCATTCGGTGACCGCCAGCCGGTCGGCGGTCCTCGCCGGCTGGACTTCTTGGCGGCTTTCAAACTTTGTCGGCTGCAAAGTGTCGACTTTTCGACCTCCCTGGAGTTATTCTACGCGTAGAGTTTTTGGCGGACGCAAGGGTACCACGAAGTGGGATTCGTAGGGTTGGCACAGAGTCACTGCGCAAGGGATGAGGGAGGAGCGTATGCAGGAGGCGAAAATCGTCAAGGTCCGGATCGGGTCTGCCGTCGTCGAGCAGCTCGAGCAGGTCGCGGTAGGTGAAGCGGTCGCCATGGCGGAGGTCGTGCGACGGGCGCTGCAGCTCTACCTCGACGCCAAAGCGGCGGGCGGGCGGGGCGCGGCAGGCCGTCGAGGGCCCGCAAAGGGCCCTTCCCGGGCCCTCGACGGGCCCGCTCCCCCCTCTTCTCCTCCCCCCTCATCTCCCCCTGCACCCCCACTGACTCCCCCCTCTTTATCTCCCCCCGCACAGGGTGCCGCGACCCCTCGTCGGACCGCGGCGGCCCCGGGCGAAAACGGCTGCCTCTTCCCGGAGCTCGCCGGCCCGGTTGTCCCAGAGATCCCAGAGATCCCCGAGCTCCCCGCGGACCCTCCTCGGCTCCTCTTCCCCTGCGTGGCGACGAAGCGGCAGGGTGGGGAGGCGGCACCGCAGTGGCCGCTCACCGCGCCGCTTCTCGCGCAGTGGGAGGAGACCTTCCCCGGCATGGACGTGCTCGGAGAGGCGCGGAAGGCTCGGGAGTGGCTGCTGGTGAACCATCGCAAGACCTACGGCGGCATGAGCAACTTCCTGTTCCGCTGGCTCTGCAGGGCCCAGGACTCGGGGCGCTTCATGCGCCGAACCGCTGCCAGCAGCTGCCGCCAGGGGGCGGCGCCACGGCCGCCTTCCCTCGAAGAGGCCTACGGGTTCGCCAGCTGGGCCGAGTGGGAGGCCATGCTCCGGCAGTACTTCCAGGGGCAGGAGCTCGAGGAGGATCTGCAGCGGCTCGCGGAGATCCGGGCGGAGTGGGAGGCCCAACATGGGTAGGGAGGCGTCGCTCGTCGAGGCGATGGCGCCCGAGCCGGGGTGCGTCCTGCCGCCAGGACATACCTGTTTGGGCGGCTGGCACTGTCGGCCCGACGGCGGGGCGGGGACGGCGTACGCCCGCTGCCCAAGCTGGCAGGCCAAGCGCGCCGAGGTGGTGGCCCGCGAGGTCCCGGGAGCCCAGACGTTCGTATCGTTCGAGCGCCTCCGCGAGCCCCAGGCCTTCAACGCCGCACGCACCTGGACCGCCGCCTGCCGGGTGGGCCGCCCCGGCAAGCTGGCGCTCCTCCGGCCGGCCCCTCTCGGAACCAACACCGGCTGCGGCAAGACCCATCTCCTGCGCGCGGCGGCCCGCGAGCTGGCGGGGAGCGGCTGCTGGGTCGAGATCGCCACCGCTCTCGAGCTGACCGCCGTGGTGCGCGGCCGGGCGCTGTTCGACAACTTCGAGCGCTCGGCGGCGGAGCTCCAGGCGAAGCGCTGGAGCCGGGCCGACGTTCTCCTCCTCGACGACCTCGGCCAGGAGGAGACCGCCGGGCCGACGACGGCGGGCTTCCTCGTCGGTCTGCTGGACCTGCGGGAGGACCGGGCGCTGGGCTGGAGCTCGAACCTGAGCGAGGCCGAGCTCAAGATCCGCTATGGCGCGCCCCTGGCGTCACGGCTCCTCTGCGGCGCCCTGGTCCCCGGCCTGCGGGGGCACGACTACCGCCGGGCAGCGGTCCTGGAAAGGAGGGACGTCCCGTGAGGGAGGCCGAGATCACCCACGCGGTACAGCGGTTCCGGAAGGCGGTCGACGCCTACGGCGAGCTGGAGCGCGACATCGAGCAGGCGCGCCGCAACGTCGCCGAGGTGGCCGATCGCTACCCGGCCCTGGCGCGAGCGCAGCGGCTCTTCGAGCGGGCGGCCCGCAGCCTGGAAGTGATCGGCGCCGCGGTGGCGGACGTGCCGGGGCTCGCCTCCGAGCTGCGGCTCATCCGTCCGTACCCGCCGGACGAGAGCGACGGCAGCGAGGTCCGGCACGATACGGGCTTGAGCGCCCCGGATTCCCGCACCGGAACTGGCGAGGATTTGGGACATTTCCCGCTTTAACCCTCCTCATGGCAGCTTTGTAGACCGGCCCGGTGTAGCATCGGTCCCCAATGGCAGCGGGGTGCGACGAATGCAAGAGGAATCTCTGCTGGACGAGGCCGCCCGCCTCTACGCGCTGAGCCAGGAGGACGGGTGCCGCAGCCGTCGCCTCCTGCGGAAGATAGCTCTTCGGTGCTGCCTGGTCGCTACGGAGCTCCGGGCGGCCCGGCAGTTTCCCAGGGCGCCGGAGGGTCGCCGCCGGCGCTGACACCCGAATTCCAGGACGTTCTTTAACGCAAAGGAACTTGGTGGGATTCTTCGGTGGATCTCGCCTACTCGCCGCCCGACGCCAGCCGCAGGCCCGGCGGGCGGCCCTCGTCCAGCCGGCGCAGCATCTTGGCCAGGGCGCGGCAGGAGAGCTTGCGCACGCTGGAGGCGTTGTAGCCGAGCCTCCTGGCGCACTCCGTGGTGCTGACGCCCGAGAGGTAGCGCAGGGAGAGGAGGGCGCTGTGGCGCTCTTCCAGGCACTCGAAGAGAGTGTGCAGGTCCCACAGCATCTCCTCTCGTTCCTGTTCGGGAGGGATGGCCGGCGAGAGCGCCTCCAGGAACGGCGGATCGACCGCCTGCATTCGGCTCCCCCGCTTCTCGCGCCAGTAGATCGAGCACTTGTGGCGCAGGGTGGCGAGGAGCCACCCTTCTTTGTAAAGGATCTCGTCCCACCGCTTGAAGGTGACGATCAGGGCCTCCTGCAGCAGGTCGTCGGCGTCCTGGTGGGGGATTCTGTACTGGGCGAAGACCCGCCGCACGCGCGGACGGACGACGTCCAGCAGCTCTTGGATCGAGGCGGGTCCCGCGACCGGGGGCACGGGTGGATCGATGTCGCTCATCAGCGAATGGGATTCGAGGTCCAGAGGATTTTCCGGGCTCTCGGACCCTGACTTTACCACTCTGGCATGCAACGAAGCACCGGGAACCGCGAAAAATCCGGCCCGGAGGAACCGAAAGGGAGGGCATCCCCGGAAGAAGCTGCCACTTCCGGAAGGAAGATGCGCCTTTGGATAGCGGGATTTGGATCGCCTTAGGCGGAAGATCTAGGGCTGAACGGGAATGCTGGGAAGATAGGGCCGGCTTTCGCGGCGCCTCCTCCTATCGTCATCCTGAGGGTGAGTTCCGCGAGCCGGAAGGACCTGGGAGGGGGGAACGGGACTCCTTCTTAGGGTCCCAGACTCGATCCTTCAGGAATTCTGCAATATGAGCACGGGTGAGGACCAGGCATCCTCGTCTTCCCCACGCTCAGCGAGGGCCCTGCGGGCGGCGAGGAGAGCCTCTCCTGGCGAGAAGGTCCGCCACAGCTCTCGATAGAAGACCGCAGATAACAGTCGTCCATCCCTATCCGACAGTGGCCAGCGGTGGCCGAGGACGACGGGAACGTCCGCCCTCACCAGCGTCCCCAGGGCGCTCGCGAACGAGCCGGTCATAGAGGTCCCCGGAAAGGCGTTGAGGGCCACGAGGTGGAGGTCCGGGCTCTCGACCATCTTCGCCAAGTTTTCGGCCACGGCTCCTTCCTTGAGCACGATCCCCAGGTGCTCGTGAAGATCCCGTCTGCCGGGACCGGAATAGTGCAGGACGTGAGGTCTGCCATCCCGGATCATCTGGCGCAGCAGGAAGACCGAGGCTCGAGCGCTGGTGAGTTGGGAGACCCGACAGGGGAGAGAGAGCTCCAGGAGATCTCTCTCCACCTCTCGAGCGAGCTCTTCGATCTCCAGGTCGTAGATTTTTCCCTGCTCCCCCCCTCCCGCTACGAAAAGAATCCGCAGTTCCTTCCTTTCCTTGAGTAGCTGGTTGACGAGCCGGGCGAAGGATTGCGTTTGCTGCGAAACGTGGTCAGGAAGGTCGAGGTGCCGGAAGAGAACCCGCCGCAGTCCCCAGGCGCGATTCTCCCCTTGACCCAGCAACTCGAAGGGAATGCCGAGCCCTGATGCCGGGCCGGTGAACCGTAAGGCCATCGGAGAGACAGCAGGGGGCGCCTTAACCGCCGAACGCGATGCGGACAACATCTCCTCGGCGAGGAGCGGACCGAGCAGTTGCTCGTCGGTGGTGAGGTTGTCCTCCAACTCGCGGCGGATTTCCTGCAGCGCCCGGCCTCTCTCGAGTCCAGGTCCCGAGCCTACTGCGATCTCATCGGTCCGCCGCGCCAGCTCAGAACCGTGGAACGGCTGATTCGCCAGATGTCCCTGCTTCGTGGCCCCCACGAGCTCGCTCCGGAGGAGGCGCTCCTCCTCGAAAGCGATGGTCAGACAGAAAGGCCAGGGGGGTCGAGAGCTTTGAAGGCGAGCCCTGAGGATTGCCGTGCGGGCCCTGGAACACAGCTCTCGGTCATCGAACGGGTGCTTCGGGAGAAAGCTTACCTGATACTCTTGGAGCAGATCGTAGAGTCGCCACTCGGGATAGCCACTGAGGACGATGACGGCGCAGCCCTGGTTCAGGGAGCTGCGGCGGATCTCCGCGAGAAGATCGAGACCGAGCTCGTCCGCCTGGAGAGGCGGAAGGGGTGCCACCCCGAGGGCGAGATCTACTACGACCAGAGAATAGGCTTGGGTCCATACCAGCCGCCGGCTCGCCGAGAGACTCTCGGCCACGTCGACGATGGTGTCTGTGCCGATCTCTTCCAGGGCCTCAGCAATGGCTGTTCGCCAGCGCGGCTCATCGTCTACAACCAGGATACGAAACTTGACTTGGACGGAGGGCGGCGCGCCTTCCGAGAGAGGCGGGATCGCAAGCGATTCCGCCAATGTTTCCACTGAGGCCGACCCTCCTAAAGGAGGAGGCACCACCTCAGGCTGGCGGGTGAGCGTCGCCAGGAGCTCCTGATAGCCCGAGGGAAAGCCATACTTCGTATAGGAGCGGAGGAGCCGGGGAATGGAGCCCTCCGGCTCCCCGTCGGGCAGCAGAGGCAGAAACTTCTCGTTTCGCATTCCTTCCTCGACCATGATCTGAGAGACAAGAAGTCCCTCCAGCGTCGCACCACGCCCGACGCCCGCTTCCTCGACGCCGTCGAACCGGCGACGGTAGGTCTCGGTGCAAACGACCAGGACGAACTCCGCCTCCTCAATGCGCCTCTGAGTCCAGCGTGGCCAGCCTTCCGCGGGAGCCGGAGAATAGCGATCAATCCAGGCATCGACTCCGTCGCGGCGGAGACGGCTCGCGAGATCGAGGACCCACTCGCGGTGGGCCTCGGAGTCGTGGCTGTAGCTGACGAAGACCCTCACGAGGCGCCCAGATTTGCCGATCGTTTAGAGCCTGAACCGCTCCGCCAGGAAAGCGGAGAAGATCTCGTCTTCTTTCTCATCTGCAAACGTATAGACGATGCCGCCAAGTCGTGGCGTACGCCCGACGTCGGTCCGATCATACCGGCCGATCCTGGCATCGATTTGGACCGGCCGACCATTTTCGGCAACCACGCTAGAGATCCGCCGCGGGTCGCCGACGACCGCCCAGTGACTATCCTCACGAGGAGAGAACGTTTTGACCACGAGCACGCCATTGCCGCTTCGTAAGCCGTCTTCAGTCGCCTCTACGATCAGGCTCTCAAAGTTGAGAAACAACCGACAGAAAAGATCCTCGAGCTCCTCTGCCAAGAGCTGTTGGAGCGGTAAGCCGCGTTGGACGCGGCGGCCGTCTGAGTCTCGAAGATGAAGTACGGCGTCACGGGCCGTCAGTCCGCCCCGCCAATGGGATCCGCAGCCCTAGTTGGATCTTCAAAATCTGGCTGAACAGCTCCCGGACTCGCTCTAGAAAAAGCTCCTCGTGGAAGCTGCCCTTGTCGAGGAAATCCGCAGCGTGGAGAACAAAAGATGCCTCCCGCATCTGAGCGAAGGATCCATATCCGGAGCACAAGATCACGGCGAAGGCAGCGCCCAGGTCAGATCTGTGCAGGTCACGGAGGAGATCCATGCCATCTTCGTTGGTCGGATCATCACTCTGCATGCGAATGTCAAGCACCAGAAGATGATAAAGACGAGAAGCCAGCATCTCGGCAGCCTCTCGCCGGGTTGCCACAGTATCGACCGCGAACCCTGCCGAGCTGAGTATGTCCGCAATGAAGTCGCGCCACCTCATTTCGTCATCCATGACAAGGACGCGGCCGGGTCTAAGCGCAACCCGCTTCCGCGCCGAGGCGTGCGGGTCCTCACCCATGGGCATCTCGCTCGGCACGCGGGAGCACGATGGTGAACGTCGAGCCTTGACCGAGGGCGCTCTCTACTGCGATGCGCCCGCCATTCTCCTCGACGTTCCTTCGTGCGCTGGCGAGTCCCCATCCCGCGCTGCTCCGCTTCTTGGTCGAGTAGTGAAGCCGAAAGATTTTCTCCAGGTTTTCCTGCTCGATTCCGTGTCCGGTGTCATGGACCCAGATTTTGAGGTGGGGTCCCTCATTCGCGGCCCCGACCGAGAGGGTGCCTCCCTCTGGCATGGCTTCGATGGCATTGACCAGGAGATTGAGAAGAGCTGAGGTAATCTGGCTTGGGACTGAGTGGACCCAGCCTAGGTCAGCGGCGAGGTTGAGGTCAAGGCGGATCCGTGACTCCTCGGGCGGAAGACGAAGACTGCTGAGCGCCTCTTCAATCAGGTCGCGAGCCGGGACATCCGACGCCTCTCCTCTGGGAGCCTGCGCCGTGAGACGCTCGGACAGGCTGACGCTGAGGCCGAGCGCAGCCTTGACCCCCGCCTCGATATCGGCCAGGTGCCGCTCCACCGTGGGCTCGTCCATCCCCGTGGCTGCCAGGGCCTTACGGATCTTGCGCAGCGAAGTGGGAATGAGGCCGAGGTCGTTCTTCAGACGGTGGGTGATCTCGTACGTCTGTCGGCCAAGCCAACTCATCGCCTGATCCTCGACGTCCTTCTGTTGCGCCTCCTGGATGGCCTGCGCTCTCTCCAGACGATGAATCGTCAGCGCGAGTTGTTGGCATAAGCCCTCAACGAGCTCGACATCGGTGTCTCGAAAATGGTCGGCTTGAGGGTGGTGGAGGGCCAGGTTACCGTAGTAGGTCCCCTCGAACGCGATTGGGGCAACGAGGAAGGAGCGATCACCCGAAGCTGCCGTCCTCACATCACCAAGGTCCGGAGAAGGGCTTTCTAGATCTGCGATGACCACCGTGCGCCGCTCTTGGGTCACCGAGAGCGACACCGCTTCAGGCAGCGGACCCTCCACTCCCATGCTTCGTGCCAGGACGAGCCTACCGGTCGCCGAGTCGAAGCGACGGAGGGTCGCCGGGCTATCGCATTGCTCCACGGCGGTACGGAGCACGACGCCATAGGCGTCCATGAGCCGGGCAGGATCCGTCATCTCTCCGAGCTCTCGCCCGGCCTGGAGAAGGAGCTCGAAACGCCGCCGCTCGCGTTCGGCTCGTGCGTACTGGCCCGCGGTCTCAAGGACCATTGCGGCTTGGCCTGCGAAAACCTCGAGCAGGCGCATCTGCTCGTCGCCAAAAGCACGGGGCTCACGGCTCTCGACAGAAAGGACACCTACGAGGTCGCCGGGCCCCGTCAGCAGGGGGACCGCCAGCTCGCTGCGGCTTTCCTCAAGGCCTCCCGAGATGGGATCCAGCTGCTTATCCATCGTCAAGTACGCGCGTAGGCTCCGTGCGACAAACCCAGGTATGCCCGGCAACGGGACCAAGGGCGAGGCCGGTTCGAGAGTCTCGATCGCCCCCTCTGCGTCATGTCGGACGTGTACGATCTTCGATATCGTCCCGGCAGCCCCCTGGTAAAGGGTGCTTCGATCCGCTCCCGTCAGTCGCATGGCGCCTTCGGCAACTGCGTTACTCAGCAGATCAGGGTTCCGAGAGGTTTGGAGCAGCCGAGTTCCCTCCTGCAGTAGAGCCGAGAGATCCCGCTGCTGCCGAGTTTTCGAGTCCTGGTCCCCCACTGCGTCTCCTGTCGGCGCTATCTAGCGTGCCCAGTTGAATCCGCTTGTCGAAGTATCTCATGGCCGAGCCATGAAGGGATTCACACTACGAGGTGCACTATGTCCATGAGTAGGGTGGCGAGATCAAGCGGACGCGCCCCCCACGGGTGGGGACGCTACGGCCGCCGCGCAAATCGAGGTTTTGGGGGCGATGGTAGGGACGTTCAGAACATCCCGAGCTGCAGCTTCGCCGCCTCGGACATCCGGCTGGGGTCCCAGGGAGGGGACCAGACGAGGTCGATCTCGGCCTTGGTGACGCCTTGGACCTTCTCGATCTTGGCCTGGACCTCGCCGGGGAGCGAGCCGGCCACCGGGCAGGCCGGCGAGGTGAGGGTCATGGTGACCTTGACCTCCCCGCCCTCCTGGACGTCGACGTCGTAGACCAGGCCCAGCTCGTAGATGTTGACCGGGATCTCGGGGTCGAAGATCGTCTTCAGGACCTCGACGACGCCGTTCTCGACCTCGTCGAGCTCCATGACTTCGGCGGTACCGGCAGGCGCGGCGGCGGGCGCGGCGGTGAGATCGGAGGGATGGGCGGTCGCGGTCTCGGGGGTCGGCTCCTTGGGCTCGCTCATCGGCTGACTTCTCCTTGGTCGGTGGTGACGGGGATTTCCGCCCCTTCCAGGGCCGCCTTCAGGGTGTGCCAGGCGAGGGTCGCGCACTTGACCCGCATGGGGAACTCGCGGACGCCGGAGAAGACGGCGAGCTTGCCCAGGGTTTCGGGGTCTCCCGCCTCGCCCACCGTCAGCAGCTCGTGGAACTGCGCGAAGAGGGCGCGCGCCTCGGTCACGGTCTTGCCGGCGAGCGCGTCGGTCATCAGGGAGGCCGAGGCGGTCGAGATGGCGCAGCCGGCGCCCTCGAAGGTGATCCCCGCGATGCGCTCGCCGTCGAGCTGCAGGAAGACCTTCACCTGGTCGCCGCAGAGCGGGTTCGAGCCCTCCGCCGTGTGGTTCGCCGCCGGCAGCGCTCCGAAGTTGCGCGGTCGCCGGTTGTGGTCGAGGATCACTTCCTGGTAGAGGTCGCGCAGGTCGGACATCGAGCTCCTTTCAACCGAGCCTCAACCGAACAGCTCGCGCGCGAAGGCGACGGCCTCGGTCAGGGCGTCCACCTCCGCCAGGGTATTGTAGAAGGCGAACGAGGCGCGCGCCGTGGCCGGCACCCGGAAGTGCTCCATGACCGGCTGCGCGCAGTGGTGGCCGGCGCGGATGGCAATACCGCGGCGGTCGAGAATGGTGCCGAGGTCGTGCGGGTGGGCGCCGGCCAGGGTGAAAGAGAGGACCGCGGCCCGCTCACGCGCCGTGCCGATCAGCCGCACCCCGGGGACGGCCGCCAGGCGCTCGGTGGCATAGTCGAGGAGGGTCCCCTCCCAGGCCGCGATGCGTTCGCGGCCCAGGGCGTCCAGGTAGTCGAGCGCCGCGGCGAGACCGGCCGCCGCCTCAATGGCCGGGGTGCCGGCCTCGAAGCGGGCAGGGGGCGGCGCGTACTCGGTGCCGGCGAAGCGGACCGAGCGGATCATCCCGCCTCCGGACTGCCAGGGGGGCATCTCGGCGAGCAGGGCGGCCTTCCCCCAGAGGACGCCGATGCCGCTCGGGCCGCAGACCTTGTGGCCGGAGAAGGCGAAGAAGTCGCAGCCGAGAGCCTGGACGTCGACCGGCAGGTGGGGCGCCGACTGGGCGCCGTCGACCACCACGACCGCATCGGTCGCCCCGTTGGCATGCGCCAGGTCGGCCATCCGCCGCACCGGGTTGATCGTCCCCAGGGCGTTCGAGACGTGGGCGACGGCGACGATCCGGGTGCGCTGGGTGAGCAGGCTGGCGAATTCCGCGAAGATCACCTCGCCCCGGTCGTCGATCGGCGCCACCCGGAGCACCGCTCCGGTCGCCTCGCAGAGCCGCTGCCAGGGGACGAGGTTCGAGTGGTGCTCCAGCTCGGTGATCAGGACCTCGTCGCCCGGACCCAGCCGCGGCCGGCCGTAGCTCTCCGCCACCAGGTTGATCGCCTCGGTCGTGCTGCGCAGGAAGATCACCTCGTCGACCGCCGGGGCGTTGAGGAACAGCGCGACCCGCGCCCGCGCCCCCTCGTAGAGCGCGGTCGCCTCCTGGGAGAGGGTGTGCACGCCGCGGTGGATGTTGGCGTAGTGGCCGGCGAGGCAGTCGGCGATCGCCTCGATCACCGCCCGCGGTTTCTGGGCCGAGGCGGCGCTGTCGAGGTAGACCAGGGGGTGGCCGTGGATCTCCCGCGCCAGAATGGGGAAGTCGGCGCGCACCCGGTCGAGGTCGAACGGCGGGGTGGGGGGTATCGCGGGCACCGGAGTCGGCCGGGGCGCGGGACTCGTCAGAGGCTGGGCCATGGAAAAACCTTCAGACGGCCTGGCGGACGACCTCGCCCTTGGGCAGGGCGGTGAAGAGGAACTCCTCGAGGTCCTTCCTTACCGGCTCCACCTTGATGCGCTCGACGATGTCGCTCGCGAAGGCGTAGGTCAGGAGGCTCCGCGCCGCCTCGGCGCCGATGCCGCGCGAGCGCAGATAGAAGATGGCGTCGTCGTCCAGCTGGCCGACCGTCGAGCCGTGGGTGCACTTGACGTCGTCGGCGAAGATCTCCAGCTGTGGGTTCGAGTTGGCGACCGCGTCCTTCGACAGCAGGAGGTTGCGGTTCGACTGCTTGGCGTCGGTCTTCTGCGCCCCGTGGCGGACGTGGATCAGGCCGTTGAAGATCGAGCGCGCGTGGCCGCCCAGCACGCCCTTGAACAGCTCGTGGCTGTTGCAGTGGGGCTTGGCATGCTCGACCCGCATGTGGTGGTCGACGAACTGCTTGCCGGCGATCATGTAGAGGCCGTTCAAAATCGTCTCGCTCCCCTCGCCGTCCAAGAGAGCGTTGACGTCGTTGCGCACCAGGCCGCCGCCGAGGGAGATCGAGTGCGAGGAGACGTTCGAGCTTCGGTCCTGGCGGAGGGCGAAGGTCGCCATGTGGAAGGCCTCGTGGCTCTCGCGCTGCACCTTGTAGTGGTCGACCACGGCGTTGGGGCCGGCGTAGAGCTCGGTCACCGGGCTGTTCAGGTAGACGCCCTTCTTCCCGGAACCGACCGCGGCATAGGTCTCGACCACCCGCACCTGGCTCGACTCGCCGGCGACGATCAGGTTGCGCGGGAAGGCGCCGACCGGGAGATCGGACTCCTTGCCCCACTTGCCGACCTCGCCGCTGCCGCCCGACCCCGCGGTCAGGAAGAGGAGGTGGATCGGCCGCTCGATCACCGCGCCCTTGGGGAGCCAGAGGAAGGCGCCGTCCTCGAAGTAGGCGGTGTTGAGAGCGACGAAGGGGTGCATCTCGAAGCTCGCCTGTGCCCCCAGCCAGAGCGAGAGGTCCTTCCCCTCCTTCGGCAGCGCGGGGAGAGAGGAGCGGCGGTCGAGGGCTTCGGCCAGGCTGCCGCAGTAGACCCCCTCCGGCAGCTCGCCGCGCTGCGACAGCTCCGGCACGAAGCGGCCGTCGACGAAGACCAGGGTGGCCGCGGCCTCCCAGGTCAGGCGGGCGAGGGTGGCGGCGGGGACCTTGGGCAGGCTCTTCGCCGGCCGGCGGAAACGCCGGCGGGCGATCGGCGACACGTTGGTGAAACGCCAGTCCTCCCAGTGGGTCTTGGGGAAGCCGATCTCGGTGAAGCGCTGGATGGCCTCCGACCGCAGGGAGTGGATGTTCAGCGACTGCGACGTTTCCGAGCGCCGGTTGGCGTGGGCGCGATAGTCGTTGATCCAGACGTTCGCCATCTCCCACTCGACGCCCTCGGGAGTCAGTTGCTTAAGCTCGGCCTCGGTCAGCATGGCCGCCTCCTCACGCCCCGACCGCCGCCACCGCGGCGCCAGCGTTTCCGGTCTTGGAGCGCACTTCCTGCTCGATCCAGGTGTAGCCCTTCTCCTCCAGCTCCAGGGCCAGCTCCTTGCCGCCGGAGCGGACGATCCGGCCGTCGACGAGGACGTGCACGCGATCGGGCACGATGTAGTTCAGGAGGCGCTGGTAGTGGGTGATGACGACGAACGCCCGGTCTTTCGAGCGCAGGGCGTTGACCCCGTCGGCGACGATGCGCAGGGCGTCGATGTCGAGCCCCGAGTCGGTCTCGTCGAGCACCGCGAGAGTGGGCTCCAGGACCGCCATGTGGAAGATTTCGTTCCGCTTCTTCTCGCCGCCCGAGAACCCCTCGTTGACCGGCCGGGTGAGGAGCGATTCGTCCATCTGCACCAGCTTCATCTTCTGGCGCACCAGGGTGAGGAACTCCAGGGCGTCCATCTCCTTCAGGCCACGGTGCTTGCGCACGGCGTTGAGCGCCGCCTTGAGGAAATAGGTGTTGCTCACCCCGGGGATCTCGACCGGGTACTGGAAGGCCATGAAGACCCCCTCCCGCGCCCGCACCTCAGGGTCCATCTCCAGCAGATCCTGGCCGTTGAGCAGCACCTGGCCGCCTGTCACCTCGTACGCCTCCTGGCCGGCCAGCACCCGGGCGAGCGTGCTCTTGCCCGAGCCGTTGGGCCCCATGATGGCGTGGACTTCACCGGCGCCGACGGCAAGGTCGATTCCCTTGAGGATCTCGTTGCCTTCGACGCTCGCATGCAGGTTCTTGATTTCAAGCATCATGACTCGTGATCTCTCCCTCTCCAAGGTCTGATTCAAGCTTCGTCCCTACCCGACGCTCCCCTCCAGGTTCACGGCGAGCAGCTTCTGGGCCTCGACGGCGAACTCCATGGGCAGCTCGCGGAAGACCTCCTTGCAGAAGCCGTTGACGATCATCGACACCGCGTCCTCGGTCGAGATTCCGCGCTGGTTGCAGTAGAAGATCTGGTCCTCGCCGATCTTCGAGGTGGTGGCCTCGTGCTCCATGCGCGCCAGCGGGTTCTGCACGTCGATGTAGGGGAAGGTGTGGGCGCCGCAGTCCTCGCCGATCAGCATCGAGTCGCACTGCGAGAAGTTGCGCGCGTTGTCGGCGCCTTTCAGGATGCGGACGGCGCCGCGATAGGTGTTCTGGCCGTGGCCGGCGGAGATCCCCTTCGACACGATGGTCGAACGGGTGCTCTTGCCGATGTGGATCATCTTGGTCCCGGTGTCGGCCTGCTGGTAGCCCTTGGTCAGAGCGACCGAGTAGAACTCGCCGACCGAGTCGTCGCCCTTCAGGATCACGCTGGGGTACTTCCAGGTGATCGCCGAGCCGGTCTCGACCTGGGTCCAGGAGATCTTCGACCCCGCCCCGTCGCACTTGCCACGTTTGGTGACGAAGTTGTAGATGCCGCCCTTGCCGTTGGCGTCGCCGGGGTACCAGTTCTGGACCGTCGAGTACTTGATCTGCGCCTTCTCCAGAGCCACCAGCTCGACCACCGCGGCGTGGAGCTGGTTTTCGTCGCGCATCGGCGCCGTGCAGCCTTCGAGATACGAGACGTAGGCCCCCTCGTCGGCGACGATCAGGGTGCGCTCGAACTGGCCCGAGTTCTTGGCGTTGATCCGGAAGTAGGTCGAGAGCTCCATCGGGCAGCGCACCCCCTTGGGGATGTAGACGAAAGAGCCGTCCGAGAAGACCGCCGAGTTGAGCGTCGCGAAGAAGTTGTCGCTGTAGGGGACGACCGTGCCCAGGTACTGGCGGACGAGGTCGGGGTGGTGCTTCACCGCCTCTGAGAACGAGGAGAAGATGATCCCCATCTCGGCGAGCTTGCCCTTAAAGGTGGTGGCGACCGAGACGCTGTCGAACACCGCGTCGACCGCCACTCCGGCGAGCATCTCCTGCTCGCGCAGCGGGATGCCCAGCTTGGCGTAGGTGGCGAGGATCTCGGGGTCGACCTCGTCGAGGCTCTTCGGCCCCTTCCGCTCCTTGGGCGCCGCGTAGTAGACGATCGACTGGTAGTCGATCGCCGGGTAGTGGATGTTCGCCCACTTCGGCTCTTCCATCTTCAGCCAGTGGCGATAGGCCTTCAGGCGCCATTCGAGCAGCCACTCCGGCTCTTCCTTCTTCGCCGAGATCAGGCGGACGACGTCCTCGGAGAGACCGGGGGGGACCAGGTCCTGCTCGACGTCGGTGATGAAGCCGAACTTGTAGTCCTGGCGGGCAAACTCTTCAATGGTCTGGGTTTCGGTCTGCATCTCTTTCCTCGTCTCTTAGTGCTGGGGCGGCGGCATCTCGGGCCCGGGCTGGGGCATGGGGGTGGCGGGCCGGCTCCCCAGGGTGACCAGGCGGTCGAACGGATGGGTCATCTCGGCGAGCGAGATGCCGGCCAGGGCCGACTGCAGGGCCGTATTGATCCGCTGCCAGTTGCTGCGCACCCGGCAGATGGGCTCGTAGGTGCACCCGGAGGTCTCGTCGATGCACTCGGTGATGGCGACCGGCCCCTCCAGGGCGGCGACGATCTCCGCCATCGAGATCTCCTCCGCCTCGCGGGCCAGGGTGTACCCCCCCTTGATGCCGCGGTGCGACGCGAGGATCCCCTCCCGGGTCAGCAGCTTGAGGATCTTCGACACCGTGGGGAGAGGCAGGTGCACCTCGCCCGCCAGCTCGGGGGCATTGTACTGGCGCTCCAAACGTCCGGCCATATGGGTCAGGAGGACGATCCCGTAGTCGGTCTGGCGAGTGATCCTGATCATCGTTTCGTTCCCCGTAGGTGAAAACAGGACTCTGGGGGTCCTGATTCCGAATGATAGGCAGGGGGAGGGGGGGTTGTCAAACTGGGGGGGCTACGGCAGGAAGATCCGCTCGACCGTCCAATAGAGGCCGAGAGTGGCCAAGGCGAGGGCGGCGGGGATCACCACCCGGTGGCGGTACCAGGGCTGGTCGCGGAAGGGACGGCCGACGAGGAGGAGGGCGGCGGCGAGGACGGTCAGCAGCCCGGCTGCGATTCCTGCGTCGAAGCCGACGAAGGCGACGGTGCGCACCGGGTGCGGGGGGGCGAGCTGGCGCAGGGCGGCGCCGAAGGTCAGGCCGTAGAGGAGGCCGCCGGCGAGGACCAGAACGATCCGGAACGGTTTCCTCTCGGCGGGGAGGAGGCTCTCGACCGCCACCCAGAGAAGAGAGAGGGCAAGAGCCGGCGCGGCCAGGCGCGGGGCGACAGAGACTCCGCCGTAGACCGCGGCCGCCGAGGCGAGGAGGCAGGCGGCGGAGAAGGCGGCTCCCAGGGTGAAGAGCCGCTTCGTGCGCCGGCCGAGAAGGAAGATCCCGCAGAGAAAGAGCAGGGGCTCGGTCCCCAGGGGGAGGATCTGGCGGAAGCCCTCGCCGAGATACTGGAGGACCACCCGGACGCGCGGCGGGGGCACGACCCGGGGAGAGAGAGGGAACGGCGTGCCGGCCTCGCCCGACTTCTGCCAGCGACGGGAGGGCTCGGCGTCCCCTTCGTTGCGGTAGGCGAGAGGAAAGTTGCCGACCGGAACGGCGGTCGAGAAGGCGGCGGTCTTCGCCCCCGGTGGGATGGCCCCCTGAAGGTGCAGGGTGACCTTGGGCAGCGGTGCGAACGGATCGTCGGCGGAGGGTGGCGGGCGGTCGACCGAGAGGCTTTCCGGCACCGCCGGCCGGCCGTCGAAGGCGAGGGCCGAGCGGTCGGCGAGGGCGGAAAGGAAGATCCCCAGCCGGGCACGGAGCTCGGGGGTCAATCCCGCGATGGGTCCATAGCGGGTCTCCCCGGCGGGATGGGTGGAACCGAGGCGCTCGGGGCCGGGGATGTGCTCCTCGTCGATCGCCACGTCCACCTGCCAGCTCCCGCCCTGCCGGAACCCGGCGGTGACCTGGATGGTGCCCAGCTCGTGGGCTTGGGCGGGGAGGGGGAGGAGGAGGGCTAGATAGATAAGGATGGGGAGGAGCCGGCGGAGGCCCTCACCCCCGGCCCCTCTCCCGGCCCGCCCAACCGCACCCCCGGGAGAGGGGAGCCACGCACGCCGGAAATCCCCTGCACTGCGAGACGCCCCCCTCCTGGCCTCCCCCCTGATCCAACCGCCGCCCTCCCAGGGGGGAGGGACCCGCCCCCTCAGATCGGCGCTGTCGTCCCTCTCCCCTCTCCCGGCGGTGGGGGAGGGGGGCCGGGAGAGGGGCCGGGGGTGAGGGCCTTCCATGCCGAACCTACGGAGCCTCCGCCACCCTGGATGACCCGCCGTCACCGAGGACCCGCCCTCACCTCTGGTACCGGGCGAGGAACCGGCGGTCGATCCAGTCCTTCAGCCGGAACGCCCAGCGGCTGTGGGAGACCCGCCCCTTGTACTCCAGGAGCGCGCGGCCGTCGGCGGTGTTCAGGAGGGAGAGGAAGCCGGCCTGCGGCTGGTAGGTGGGTGGCTGGCGCTCCTCCAGGGTGGCGCGGAGGCCGCGCCAGAGGATCGGCGCCTCGCGCACCGCGTAGACCCCGGCCTTGGGGGTCTCGGGGTGGCTCGCCAGGGTGCCGCAGTCGCCGACGGCGAAGATCCGGTGGTCGTCGAGCGAGCGCAGGCTGTCGTCGAGGAGGAGGAAGCCGCGGTCGTCGAGCGGCAGGCCGGAGCTCTGGAAGATCGGAAAAGCGACCGCTCCGGTCAGCCAGATCGTGAGATCAGAGGGAATCTCGTCGCCGTCGTCGAGCGCGGCCGACCGGGGGTGCACGGCGACCACCCGCCTCCCGGTCCGCACCTCGATCCCCCGCTCGGCGAGGATGCGGCGGGCGAGGGCGCGGCAGCGGTCGGTGTAGCCGGAGAGGATCTCCGGGCCTCCTTCGACGATGGTGAGCCGGCACCCGCCGGCGGTGCCGAGGACGCGGGCGCAGGCGAGCGCCACCTCGACCCCCGCCGCGCCGCCCCCCACGACGACCACCCGCCGCTCGCCCTCCTCCCGGGCGAGGGCGAGGAGCCGCTCGCGCAGGGCGGCGACCCGCGCCAGCGGCTTGATCCGCTGGACGTGGTCGGCGACCTCCGGCGCCTCGACCCCGGCGGTGTTCGAGCCCACGGCGAAGGAGACGAGATCGTAGGCCAGCTCCTCGCCGTTCCAGAGATGGACCCGCTGCCGGTCCGGATCGACCCCCACTGCCAGGCCCGCCTGGAAGTGTCCGCCCGCCCGCTCGGTCAGGCGCGGGAGGTCGACCGAGATCTCCTCCTCGGTGTAAGTGCCCTGGAGGTAGCCGGGGACCATCCCCGAGTAGTGGTGCCGCGGCGCCGGCGAGAGTACGGTGAGGGTGACCCCCAGCGGCTCCAGGGCGAGCCGGCGGAGGATCTCCAGGTGGGCATGCCCGGCCCCCACGAGGAGGAGGCGGACGGTGCCGGTGCGCAGGCGGAGGACGGTCACAGCAGCTCCTTGAGGCGCGCGTAGCCGGTCCGCGACACCGGCAGCCGGGTGCCGTCGAGGAGGATCGCCACCCGGCTGTCCTTGGCGTAGAGCTCCAGCCGTTCCAGGCGCTCGACGTTCAGGAGGTAGGAACGGTGGACACGGACGAAGCGGTGGGGGTCGAGGGCGGTTTCGAGCTCGCTCAGAGTCTGCGGCTTCAGGTGCTTCTCCGGCCCGGCCTTGAGGAGCACGGCGTCGTCCCGCGCCTCGGCATAGTCGAGGCGGTCGACCGGCAGGACCACGATGCGCGACTCCTCGCGCACCAGGATGCGGTCGAGGTAGGGGCGCTCCCCGGCGCGCGCCAGGGCCGCGGCCAGGCGCTCGGGCGGAAAAGGTTTCAGCAGGTAGTCCACGGCGTGGACCTCGAAGGCCTGGACCGCGTACTGGTCCCAGGCGGTGATAAGATGACGACCGGGCTCGCCGGCCCCTCCCCCACCAGGTAGTGGAGCACCACCGCCGCCAGGTAGAGGGGCACTCCGAGGCTGAAGAGGGCGGGCATCCCCTGAGCATACTGCCGCGCCGCTCCCGGGAAGACGCCCAGCCGGTCGAGCAGCCAGGCCCACCCTTCTCCCAGCAGCACCCAGCAGCCGGCGGAGAGCGCCGCCGAGAGGCCGTGCACGGCGAGGACGGAGAGGAAGGGCTCCGCCCCGAGCGGCGCCGCCCGGCAGACGTACCCGGCGGCGAGGCAGAGGTAGGCGTAGACGACGAGCAGGGGGAGGCCGATCGCGAGGGCCTCCCCCCAGCCGGCCTCTCCCAGGATCGCGAGCAGGCCGACGACCAGGGGGAGGAGCGGCAGCCAGGCGAGCAGGTAGACGCCGAGCCGCCCGCGGTGGCCGAGGATCGGGTGCATGGATCAGCCGCCCTCGCGCTCCGACCGGTTGCGCACCTCGACGCTGCCCATGAAGGCGACGCCGCGCACCACCAGGCGCTGGGTCGAGCCGCCGACCGGCGGCCGGCTGAAGTCGTGGAAGCCGCCGAGGATCGGCGCCCCCTTGAGCGTCACCGCCCAGCTCTCCGCCGCGATCACCCCTTTTCCGGCGAACGGCGGGGCGCGACCGGCGAACGGCGGTCGCTTACGGCGTCGCCGCGGTGAGGGAGCGCCGGAGCAGTACGAAGAGGAGAAGGGCGGCGAGGCCCAGGGTCGCCGGCATCACCCAGCGGGTCCAGCGTGCTGCCGGGGCGGCGGCGCCGCTCTTGTCGAGCTCGGCCGGCCGCCAGGGGCGGGCGAGGAGCTGGTCGCCCAGGGCGGCGAGGTCGTAGTCCGGCGCCTTCAGACCGCGCGCCCCGGCGAGCAGCTGCACCTCCCCCTGCTCGGGCCCGCGCTCCGGCCAGACGAAGACCAGCACGTCGCTCCGCCGCCAGAGGGAGAGGTCGAGGGTGCCGAGCGGGGGATTGTCGCCGTCCTCGAAACGCAGCTCCAGGAGGCGCGGCGCCCTGCCGGCGAGCGACAGCAGGGTGCGGCAGGGGAGCGGCGAGCGGGGGAAGCAGTCCCACACCTGGCGCGCCACGACCCGCTCGCCGGCCTCGACGGTATCGCCGGCGGGCCGCGTCGGCTCGATGTAGCGCAGGGAGAGGCCGCGGCGCAGCGGCATGGCGGGGGCGGTGAGCAGCAGCTGGGTGAGCGGCTGGCCGGTCTGCGGCAGGTCGACGTCGATGCGGCTCGCCCCTCCCTGCCCGCGCCGGTCCCAGGAGCGGACCGGCTGGACCGCGGTCTCGCGCACCAGGGTGGGCGCCGGCGGGGTCCAGCGCAGATAGGGGATCTGGCGGCCGCCGACGGCGAGACGCAGGTCGGAGAGGTCGGGGTGGGCCGGACCGTAGACCCCCACCGGCACCTCCAGCCGGACGAGCCCCCCCGGCCGGGCCTCCGGCGCCACCACTTTCCAGGCGCTCGCGAAGCGGGTCTCCCCCAGCGGGTTGCCCGGTTCGACGGCGGGGGCCGGCAGGAGGGGCGGCGGATGCTCCTGCTCGGCGGCCGGAGTCAGCCAGGTCACCTCGCTCCCGGCCGGTCGGTCGCGCCGCGGCAGCTCTTTGCGGGCTCCCGCGCCGCCACCGTAGGCCAGGAGGTAGGTCCCCGGCTCCGCAGCCTGGAAGAGGACGGTCTCGACGGCCACCTCGGCGCCGAAGCTCTTGATCTCCGGAGCGGAGCTGCCGGCGCCGTAGAGCTCTAGGCGCAGGGAGTCGCCGGCCACCGGATCTGGCGGCAGGTCGAGCGAATGCTGGGTATCCCCGGTCGTGCCGGCGGGCCAGGCCCCTTCGGCGAGCGGCCGCCAGCGGCCGTCCCGCGGCTCGTAGAGACGGTAGCCGATCTCGCCGGCATCGCCGCTGATCTCCAGCATCAGCCGCTCGATCACCTGGCCCGCGGCGGGAAGGACCAGACGGCAGACGGTTCGGTTGGCGGCGGGGTGGGAGCAGTCGGCCTCGCGGCTGGTGACGGCGAGGGAGGGCTCGGGGGCATTCTCCGCCTCGACCCGCCCCTCCTGGCCGGGCAGGTAGGGGGCGACGCGGCTCGCCACCTCCAGTCCCGAGGGGGCGAAGACCCGTAGGTCGCCGCCGGTGCCGTTGCCCCCACTGCCGCCACTGGCGCCGATATTGCCGCCCGGCGTGAGGTGTCGCAGAGTCGTCAGGTCGAGCGGTACCTGCACCCATCCCGGGGCCGGCACCGCCACCGGACGGGTATAGAGGAAGCCGGCCTCCGGCGGGGTGGACGGGGCAGCGGGCACGGTCGGCGCGGCGGCGAGGAGGGAGGGGGCGACGGCAAGGAGCGCGGCGACGAGCACGGGCAGGGATCGCATGGGTCCGTGGAGACCCCTCGATCTGCCACCGGAGAGAGGGGCCTCGCGCTCTAGGGAATAGCTGGACTCTATCATGAAACCAGGGGACGAAAAGCAAGTGGGAATCAGTAGTTAGCCTAAAACCCGGGCCGGCAGGGGCGGTGCGGGAGGCATCCTATGCGCTAACTTTGGCCGTAGAGAGGGCCGGGAGGGGTTCCTCCCCCCTGGGAGGGGGAGGGTTGGATCAGGGGGGAGGGCAGGAGGGGGGCGCCACGCCGGCGAAAACCCTCGATTTTTCAGTCATCGCCAGCAGTCCGGCGGTCATCGCCAGCAGTCCGGCGGTCATCGCCGGCAGTCCGGCGGTCATCGCCGGCAGTCCGGCAGTCATCGCCGGCAGTCCGGCGGTCATCGCCGGCAGTCCGGCGGTCATCGCCAGCAGTCCGGCGGTCATCGCCAGCAGTCCGGGCGACAGATCGACCGCCCCCCTCCTGCCCTCCCCCCTGATCCAACCCTCCCCCTCCCAGGGGGGAGGAACCCACCGCCCGCCTCCCTCGGAGCCAACGTTGGCGCCCGAGGGGGAGAACCTCCCCTCCCGGTCTGCCCGGCAACGCCCTCCTCACCGCGCCGTGTACAGCGCGATCACCTGCTCCAGCGTTCGCCGGCAGACGGGGCAGAACCCCACCTCGTCGCGGGTGAACATGATGCAGTCCTCGGTCGGCCGGTAGAACCCCTTGGCGTGGTAGCTCGCTCCCTCGAAGGCGCCGACCTGGCCGGAGTGCTGGTCCTGGTTCAGGAGCTGGGTGGCCCGCCCGCGCTCCTCGCGGAAGAGGGCGTCCATCTCGGCTTCCGGACGGTTGGCGGCGCGGATCGCCCGGCGGCGCTTCTGGACGTCCTTCTCGTAGGTCTCGAACTCGTCCTTTTTCCAGGGGGTGGGGACCGGCGTGCCGGGGGTCAGCAGCTCCTTCCATTTGATCTTCCCGGCATCGGCCACGGTGGTGACGTTCGCCTCCCAGGGCTCGACCGGCTGGCCCGCGGTCGCCACGTCCGAGGTGTAGTACTCGTCGGCCAAACCCGCGAAGTGGTGCCCGAACTCGTGGACGAAGACGTAGGGCGCCCACTCGCTGTCCGCGGCGACCGTGCTGTAGAGGTTGAAGATGCCGCCGCCGCCGTAGGTCTGGCCGTTGACCAGGATCTCCACGAACTCGTAGGGTGCGAAGGCGGCGACGTCGCGGAAGGCGCGGTTCTCGAAGGTCAGGACATAGCGCTCGGAGCCGAAGGTGTCGTAGGCCGCGCCCACCGGCGAGCGGTGGTGGACGCCGGTCGATGGGCGCGAGATCCCCGACTCGGGCGCCTCCGGACAGAGACCCCAGACGTTGAAATCGCTTCGGTGCTCCTTGAACGGCGAGGTGGCGAAGAGGATCTCGACCAGCCGCCGGGCGTCCTTCTCGAACTTCCCCCGCTCCGCCGGGGCATAGCCGTCGCCCAGGATGAGGAAATCGACCTTCGTGGCCGGGTCGCCACTCTTCTGCAGCGCGAGGAGCGGTCCGGGCGACGGCGGGCGCGAGCTGTCGACGAAGGGGGAGGCGGGGTCGACCACCGTCGTCCAGACCGGGTGGAAGTCGTTTCTCGCGTCGCGCTCCTGGAGCACGATCCGCACCGGCCGGTCCGGGGCGGGGAAACGCAGCGACTCCGAAAAGGTGCGGCTGGCCTCCTTGGCCTCGTCGGTCTCCTGCCACTCGCCGAAGACCGCGGCGAAACCGCGTGAATAGAGCACCCGGTTGGTGCCGCGGTCGATCACCTCGAAGAAGTACTTGCCGAGGTTGGTGTCGTCGAGCGGGCGGGCCGGGTTGCCCGGCCAGGGGAGCGGCTCCAGCACCACCCGGTCGAGACTGAAGCGCTCCTCGGTGGCGGAACCGGTGTGGTAGTAGTCGAGCCGCATCGTGCGCGGAATCGCCGAGAGGGCCGGGGATGGCGATGGCGCGGCGGCGGCAGCCCACACCGGAACGAGCAGAGTCAAAAGAACGGGCAGAGAGGTCTTCTTCATCTTTTCTCCATGGGATCGACGCGAGCCGCGGGCATTTTCGCATACCCATGCTCGATCCCTGTTATCGGCTACGAAAAGTCGAGAATGACAGTGCTATTTCATTGGCTACGAAAACCTGCTGTGGCGCACCCTAGATAGTAGAAGGTTCTCTATCGAGAAAGGAGAGATGAGATGAAGAAGAAGAAAGAGCTCCCCCGCCTGACCCTGAACCGCGAGACGATCCAGCAGCTGGACACGCCGGTGCTCCTCCGCGCGGTCATGGGGGGAGATCCGCCCTCGACCCAGATCTGCTGTCCGAGTAACGCCATCATCTGCTGATGTCGGCCACGAAGAATTTGAAATGTATGAATTTCTGCCGTAGCTACAAAAGGGTGGTCGGGGGCACCCTTTTATCTAGAAGCTTCCCGTTCCTTGAAAGGAGCAATCGAATGAAAAAGCAGAAGAAGGAATTGCCCCGCCTCAGCCTGACCCGCGAAACCCTCCAGCGCCTCGACGAACCGATCTTGCGAGCGCTGATCGGGGGCGATGGACCGCCCTCGACCCAGGTCTGTTGCCCGGTCCCGAACTGACCTCGCTTTGTAGAGTGCGCGCTCAGGGTCGGGTGGCCGGGTCGCCGAGCGACAGGATCCAGATGTCGCCCTCGTCGGTGGTCCGCACCGTGCACAGGGTCCGGTCGTCCGGCCCGGCGCTCGCGCTCATGTAGGAGGAATGAGCCGGTGGAGGGAGGAGAGTCCGCGCCTCGCCGCTCGTGGCGTCGGCGAGGCGAATCGAGCCACGGTCGAGAAACAGGATCTTTCCCGAGGGGAGGAACTCGGGGTCCAGCCCGGCAGGGGTGAGGCGGCGGTAGGTGTCGTCCGCCAGCGACCAGAGGACGATGCCGGGCACCGGCGACTCGTCCGGGCGCAGCAGGACTCCCGCCAGGGAGCGACCGTCCGGCGACCAGGCGGCGCGGGCGAGGACCTGGCCGCCCGCGGCCCGGGGGAGGACCCGCAGGCTCCCGGGGGCGCCCAGGGTCAGGAGGGCCGTTCCCAGCGAGCCGTAGGTGAAGCCGATCGATCGGCCGTCCGGCGACCAGAAGGGGTTGAGCACCGGCTGGTCCGGCAGATTCGTCACCGGGGTCAGGTTGCTGCCGTCGGGCCGGATCGTCCAGGCCTCGTACTTGCCGCTGCGGTTGGAGGAAAAGAGGATCAGGCGGCCGTCCGGCGACCAGCGGGGCGCGCGGTCGCGGGCGGGATCGTTGGTCAGCTGCCGGAGCTCGCTGCCGTCCGGCCGGATGAGGAACAGGTCCTCCTGCGGCGAGGAGGAACGGAAGACCAGCCACCGCCGATCGGGGGAGAGCTCGGCCGACCAGATCGCGCGGGCCCCCTGGAAGATGAGGGAGGGAGGACCCTCGGCCAGGCCCTTCTCCGGGTCGAAGCGCACCTGCTCGACGAAGCTCCGATCGTCGTTGGTGGCATAGAGGAGGAGGCGGCCGTCGCGGGAGAAGCTCGGCAGAGCGCTCCACTCCGAGGGGGTGGTGATCGGCTGCGGGGGGCCGAGGACCGCGCCCGAGCCCTCGTCGACCGCCACTCGCCAGAGGTTCATGCTGCCGCCCCGGTTGCTGGCGAAATAGAGCAGCCGGCCGTCCGGCGACCACACCGGGCTCCAGTTGTAGTAGACATCGTCGACCACCGGGACCGGGGTGCCCCCGGTCACCGGGACGGTCCAGATCGCCCGGCGGGCGCCCGGCTGCGCCAGACCCCAGTAGGCGATGCGCTGGCCGTGGGGGGACCAGGAGGGCTGCACGCCATCGGCGACGCCGAGCGACCGGCGGGCACCGGTCGCCGTGTCGACGAGGAAGATCTGGCTGCGCGAGTCGCGGGAGGCGGGATCGATGGCGGCCTCGGTCGCCACCGCGATCTCGCGGCCATCGGCGGACCACGCCGGGTTGAAGCCGAAGTCGGTCAACCGCCGCACCGATTCGCCGGTCGCCCCCATGAGGAAGATCCCGCCGCCGTCCCTTTCGGAGCGGAAGGCGATCTGCTGGCCGTTGGGGGAGAAGGCGGGCTGGGTGTCGTCGACCGGCGAGCTCGCCGTGAGGTTGATGGGGCTGCCGCCGGCCACCCGCTGGAGGAAGAGGTCGAAATTGCCGCCCATCGACTTGGCGTAGACGAAGTAGGTGCCCTCCGGCGAGAGGCTGGGGAACGTCTCGCGCCCCGCGAGGTCGGTCAGCCGGTTGAAGCTCTTCGGTGGGGGGAAGGCCGATTTGCCGCTCCGCGGCCAGACGAGGAAGGTGACCGCGCCGGCGACCGCGGCGAGGGCGAGCGCCAGGATCGCCCGCCGGGTGGCCCGCCGGCGGGCCCGGTCCCCGGGCGCGCTCCCGGTCGACAGGGTGGCGGACGCCAGGCCCTGGGCGCGGCGCAGGTCGACGAGGGCCTCGCCGGCATCCCGGTAGCGCTGCTCCGGGTCCTTGGCGAGCATCGCGGCGACGATCCGCTCGACGTCCTCCGGCACGTCGGGGCGCAGGCTCGACAGCGGCTCCGGGGAGCGGTGGAGCACGGCATGGACCACCGCCACGTCGGTCCCCCCGGCGAACGGCCGCCTCCCGGCGAGCATCTCGTAGAGGACGACGCCCATCGACCAGACGTCGGCCCGGGCGTCGATCTCGCCGCCGCGCGTCTGCTCCGGCGCCATGTAGGTGGGAGTGCCGAGGAACGAGCCGCTGCGGGTGGGGCCGGCCTCCCCGGTGAGCTTGGCGATGCCGAAGTCGAGGACCTTGACGACGCCGTCGCCGGTCAGGAAGAGGTTCGACGGCTTGATGTCGCGGTGGATGATGCCGTTGCGGTGCGCCTTGGCCAGCCCCTGGAGGGTCTGGGTGGTGATGTCCAGGGCCTGGGCGAGCGGCAGGGGACCGCGGGCGATCCGGCGTTCCAGGCCCTCGCCCTCGTAGAGCGGCATGGCGAGGAAGAGCAGCCCCTCGGTCTCGCCGATCTCCAGGATGGTGCAGAGGTTGGGGTGATCGAGGGCCGAGGCCGCCCGCGCCTCGGTCAGGAAGCGCTGCTTGGCGACCGGCTCCCGCACCAGCTCCGGAGCGAGGAACTTCAAGGCGACGGTGCGGCCGAGACGGGTGTCCTCCGCCCGGTAGAGCACCCCCATGCCGCCGGCGCCCAGCGGCTCGGCGATGCGGAAATGGGAGACCGTCGCCCCGGTCAGCACCGTGGTGAGGAAGCCGGAGCCGCCATATCCACCGCTCGACATCCGGGTCCCTCCCCCGCCGCCGGTCTCCAGGAGGGCCGCGTCGACGGAGAGGAGATCCATCCGCATCTCCTCGATCCGCGTATAGCGCGCCGCCGGGCTCTTGGCGAGGGCCTGCTCGACGATCCGTTCGAGGGCCGGGGGGAGGCCGGGCAGGAAGAGCGCGACCGGTGCCTCCTCCAGGATGGCGCGCGCCATCTCCTCGGCGCTGCCGGCAAAGGGGACCCCGCCGGTCAGCATTTCGTAGAGGATCACCCCCAGGGACCACACGTCGGTCCGGGCATCCGGGGGGGCCAGGGGGGCGAGGGGGTCTCCCCGGAGCTGCTCGGGGGAGCGGTACGCGGCATCGGCGGCATCGGTGGTGTCGGCGGCATCGGAGTCCACCAGCTGGACCCGTTCCTCGGGGGAGATCCGGACGTGGGCCGGTTCGAGGCTCCCGTAGACGACGCCCCGAGCGTGGCGGGCGGCGATCTCGGCGGCGATCTGCGCCGCGAGGTCCAGGGCTTCGGCGAGCGGCAGCGGCCGGCGCGCCAGCCGGGCCTTCAAGGTTTCGCCCGTGTCGCCGTTGCCGCCTGTGTCGCCGATATTGCCGATATTGGCCGTGTCGCCGATGGTCAAGGAGCTCTCCCGCGGCAGGAGGTTCGCTCTGCCTGAACCACTCTTGTGGAGGGAGAGGAGTCTACCAGAGAGGCCACCCCTCACCCCCCTACCCCCCTCTCCCGACCGCCCCCCCTGGCCCCCGGGAGAGGGGGATGAAAAAGCAGCCCTCGCGTCGAGGGCGACAGGGGCCTACGTCCCACGATCGGAGGCCGTGATACTCTTCCGGTTGCTTGAAAGAGCATTCCCTGATTCCTGACAGGAGGATTCCCATGTCGCGCAGGCTGTCGCTCTGGCTCGGGCTCATGCTTCTGCTTTTCCGCGGTGCCGCCTTCGCGGCCGAGACGGGTTCGGTCTCCGGGACCGTCCGCTCGTCCGACGGCGCGGCGCTCCCCGGCGCACGGGTCACCGTCGCCGGTCCGCTCCTGCCCGCCGGCCGCTCGGCGACCACGGGGACGGACGGCGCCTTCGACTTCCAACGCCTGCCCCCCGGCACCTACCAGGTGAGCGCCAACCTGGAGGGGATGGGGAGCGCGCGGCGGGAGGCGATCGTCGCCCTCGACAGCGATACCCGGCTGGAGCTGGTCCTGAAGGCCACCCTGGAGGAGGCGATCACGGTCTCCGCCGCGGCGCCGATCATCGACGTCAAGTCCGCCGAGGTGCAGGTCGACTTCACCAGCCCGGCGATCGAGGCCCTGCCCTTGACCCGCACCTTCAAGGGGCTCTTCCAGCTCGCGCCCGGGGTGGCCGAGAACCTGCGCCTGGCCCCCAACGCCGGCGGCTCGCGGATGGACAACACCTTCCTCTTGGACGGCATCAACGTCACCAACCCCGACTTCGGCGACATCGTGCCGGATTTCAGCGAGCTCGACGTCGAGGAGGTGGCCTTGAAGCGGGGCGGCGTCACCGCGGAGTTCGGCCGCACCGGCGGCATGGTGGTCAACGCCATCACCAAGTCGGGCACCAACCGCTTCGCCGTCGACCTGCGCTTCGAGGACCAGCCGGCGAGCTTCGTCTCGGCCAACCAGAATCCCACGGTCCAGAACACCCCCGACAAGAGCACCTTCGCCGGCGCCCTCTCCGGGCCGATCCTGCACGACCGCCTGTGGTTCTACGGCTCGGCGAGCCTGCCGCGGACCACCACCACCGACCGGCGCAACAACCTGGGGTCGGTGCCCGACTCGAACCTCGACACCGACGAGTATTTCGCCAAGCTCACCGCCAACCCGCTCGCCAATCACCTGATCTCTGCCTCCTGGCGGACGCGCAAGACGACCAACGGCAACGCCAACATCACCTCGACCGCCTCGCCCACGATCGGCACCAACGATTCGACCGAGTACAAGCTGGGCACCTTCGGCTGGACCTGGAACACCACGGCGTCGAGCTTCGCCGAGGTCAAGCTCAACCACAACGAGGAGGACAACGGGACCGATCCCCTGACCCACCTGGGCTACCGCCCGGCGTTCAACCCCGCCCGTCCCGACCTCATGGGCAAGTTCACCTCCACCCCGGACTTCCTCGTCGGCGGCGCCAACGCCGCCGGCCAGACGGTGGGCGGCTCGGACCTCGCGGTCAACAACGACGACTTCTCCCGCGACGAGGCGAAGGCCACCTTCCGCACCCTGCTCGAAGGGGGGCACGGGGTCGATCACGACCTGCGGGTCGGGGTCACCTACGAGCGCGACTCCGAGCGCCTGGAGCGGCTGGCCAACGGCTGGGGCACGGTCACCTGGAACCCCACGACCCGCCTCTTCACGGCGAGCTACGTTTCGGCGCAGCCGCCCCACACCGGCCGCGGCCGGACCTACGGCGCCTTCCTCCAGGACCAGGCGGTCCTGAGCGACCGGCTGACCGTCACCGCCGGGGTGCTCACCGACCACGACGACTACTACGGCGAGAGGCTGGGAGCGACCCCGGGGACGAAGACCCGGAGGAAGATCCTCACCTTCGACTTCTCCCAGGAGATCCAGCCGCGGCTGGGCGTCGTCTGGGTGCCGCGCAAGGAGCGCGGCGACAAGCTCTACGCGACCTTCGGGCGTTACTACAACGCCGACAACAAATCGCTCGGCCGCGCCGGCTCGCCCACCCGCCTCTTCACCACCCGGGCGACCTTCGACGCGACGGGCAGGCTGGTCTCCGAGGTCCCGCAGGCCAACACCCAGACCAAGACCATCGACCACGGCCTCGACCCGCAGTACACCGACGAGCTGGTGGCAGGCTACGCCGCCCCCTGCCCGAACGGCTGGTCGGCCGAGCTCTGGGGGATGTACCGGAAGGTCGGTAACATCATCGAGGACGTCTCGGCCGACGGTCTCGGCAACGGCCCCTTCCACGTCGCCCAGCTGCCCGGCGCCTACCGGCGCTACGAGGCGCTGACCGTCGAGGTGAACCGGCTGCCGCTCGCCGACAGCTGGATGCGGTTGACGATCAACGGCAGCTACACCTGGAGCCGGCTCTACGGCAACTGGGACATCGACTTCAGCTCCGCCGACTCGCCGTTCTACAACTCTTCGTTCATCCAGGACGGCCCGGGGGTGAAGATCACCGACAACCGTCGCGGCCTCCTGCGCGGCGACCGCACGCACGTCGCCAAGCTCTTCGCCTCGATCCAGCCGGGAGAGCACTGGCGGGCCGGCTCCTACCTCCACTTCCAGAGCGGCGGCGCCTGGGAGGCGCGCGGCCTGCCCGACGCCAACGTCTCGAGCTCCTCTTTCGTCCGCTACCTGGAGCCGGCGGGCTCGCGGCGGATGCCCTCCTGGTTCGACCTCGACCTCCTCGCCGCCTATGATTTCCCGCTCTCGGTGGTGGGGCTGTCGATCGAGGCGCGGGTCTTGAACGTCCTCAATCACCAGGTGCCGGTGCAGGTGGACGACCGCCTGATCCTCAATCGCGGCACGGTGCCCAATAACCCCAACTTCGGCAAGGGGACGGTGTTCACGCCGCCGCGGGCGCTGGTGCTGACGGCACGGGTGCGGTACTGACATGAGCGCCGGTTAGAGTCGAAGCGAGCGTACGGTAGAAGAGAGGGCTGGGTGGTCCTGTGGCCTCCCAGCCCTCCTGGTATTGCCGGCATGGCCGGCATCGCCGGCCGGACTCCCCTGGATCGCGATCTTCAGGGCTTCTCGCAGATCCTTGATGGCCCGGCACTTCGCGGTACGGAAGGCCGCAGCGGTCAGCCCCATCTCGGTCATGGCCTCCGCGTCGCCGCGCCCTTCGATCATCAGGAGCTCCATGATCCTGCGGCGTTCCGGTGACAGGCGTTCGATCGCCTGCAGGATCAGCTCCCGCTCGTCGGGCTCGGGTTCCTCCGGCAGACGGACCTTGCCCAGGAGCAGCGTCAGCCAGGCCTGCGCCTTGGGATCGTTGCGCTCGCGAACGATGGCCCGTCTCAAGGTCCGCCGCGCCTCGTAGCGGCTCATGGCGAGGAAAAACGGACGGATGTTCCGCACGGTACCGCGGCAACAGCACTCCCAGGCCATCATGAGGACGTTCTGGAAAACGTCTTCGAGCTGATTCTGGAGACCCGCCTTCCGCAGCTCGGCGCCGATGATGCCGATCGCGGCATCGCCGAGGCCGGCCAACTCGCGCTCCTCGGCGAATTCGGCCAGCGTTTGAACCACCCTCTCACCGGCGCGGAACTCATGGGCAGGATTCATGCGGCACCTCCGGGTGCGGGCTGCCTCGTCTCTCCTGGACTCCTTCGCCTTCTGAGCGAGAACGAAGCAAGGAATGTTCCACGACGATTGGAGAGGAGAGATCTGCCGTTCCTGGAGGGTGACCCTGCCGCGCGCCGAGGGATGGAGGTCACCGGCGTCCACCGCCGAGGACGGGTTGGGGTTCCCGTGACACCCCTATTGACTCCACATCCGACGCGCCGCACACTTGGTCGAGAACCTCGCGACCGGAGGTAGGGATGAGCTCCAGGGTTGAGGCAGGTCCGAGCGCTGCCGTCGAAACGCTCCTCGCCGAATTCAACGAGACCCTGCGGGTGGAGGGTCGGCCGGATTTCTCCCTCCTCGACCGGTGCCCTCCGGATCAACGCCAAGAGCTGTTGTCTCTGATGAACGTCTCCGCCCTCGCCTTCCGCGCCCTGGCGCCCGAGCGCAAGGCGTTCGCCGCCAGGGCCGGGAAGAGCACGACCTAGCACGGCGCGAGCCGGCAAGCTCACCCCTCCCGCACGATCCGCAGCACCGCCTCGCCATACTTCTTGACCAACGTCGGCCCCACCCCGTGGACGGCGAGGAGGTCGGCCTCGTCGGTGGGCTGGGCGGCGGCCAGGGCGAAGAGGGTGCGGTCGGTGAGGATCTTGAAGGCGGGGACCCGGCGCTTCCTGGCTTCGGCCAGGCGCCAGGTCTTGAGAGCGGTGACGAGGGCGGGGGAGACGAGGTCCGGCGCGGAGCCGGGGCCTTCCAGATCGCCCAAGGGGACGGCGATCTGCTGCGGCCGGCCGGTGCGGGACGCCGGGGACGCCGCACGGGCCGGCGGGGTCGTCGAGCCGGCCTTGGCCGGTTTTGCCTTCTTCGTCCGCTTCCTCTCGGCCGGCGGGCGCTCCACCGGGAGCTCGATGCGGGCCGCGGCTTCCGGGTCGCCGCGGTAGCCCGCGGGGGTCAGGGTGGCGCGCTGGAAGTGGATCTCGCGACCTTCCTTTTCGAACGAGTCCTCGGTCAGCTGGAGCAGGCCGGCCCGGGCGAGCCCCCCGAGCAGGCGCTCGACGGCGCGGCGTTCCAGGCCGCCTGTACCGGCGGCACTGGCGGGAGGGCTCGTCTCGGCGACCATCTTGAAGAGCTGCCCCGTCGTCTGTCGGTCGCGCTCCCTGAGGGCGGTGAGGATCTGGACGATCGTCATCTGCTCTTCCGGAGTCGGCGGACGGAGGTTCCGCACCGAGCAGTCCGAAGGCGCGCAGATGTCGCAGATCCCGCACGGCCCTCCTGTATCCTCGCGGTCGCCGAAGTGGCGCAGCAGGGCGAGCATGCGGCAGCCGTGGCCCTCGGCGTAGCGCGTCATCTGCTCCAGCTGGGCGAGCTTGTGGTCGCGCTGGGCGCGGTAGAGGGGACGCCAGCCGGCGGTGCCCTGGGTGGCGTTCTCCTCGGGGTCGAGGAGCGCCCCGCCGTGAATCCAGAGCTTCTCCAGGGCCTTCTCGAAGACCTCCTCGTCGAGCCCGGTCTTCTTGCGCAGCTTGGACGAGGTGACGGACTCGGTGCCGAGAGCGGCGTAGATCGATTCGAGGACCGCGGGATCGGGATAGTCGCGGCCGTGGAAGAACTCGTGGTTCCGGCGGTCGGCGAAGGAGTAGAGGAGGAGGGCGCGGGAGGGCTTGCCGTCCCGGCCGGCGCGGCCGATCTCCTGGTAGTAGCCCTCCAGGCTGCCGGGGAGGCCGGTGTGGATGACGGTCCGGACGTCCGGCTTGTCCACTCCCATGCCGAAGGCGATGGTGGCGACGATCACCTGGAGGCGCCCGGCGAGGAATGCGGCCTGCACCCGGTCGCGGTCGGCGGCGGTCATCCCGGCGTGGTAGGCGGCGGCCGGGGCGATCCCCTTGAGCTCCTCGCCCAGGGCCTCAGCCTCCTTGCGGGTCGGAGCGTAGAGGATGGCCGGCCGGCGCGCCGGGTCCTCGAGCATCCGGGCGACCATCTCCCGTCGCTCGCCGGGGCGGGCCTCGACGACCTCGATGGCGATGTTGGTGCGGCGGAAGCCGTGGATGAAGCGGGTGGCCCCGGAGAGGCCGAGCTGCTGGGCGATGTCGTCCTGGACCAGCGGGGTGGCGGTGGCGGTGAGCGCCAGGACCGGCGCCGGCCGGAGTTGCGGCAGGCGGCTGCCGAGCAGCCGGTAGTCGGGACGGAAGTCGTGCCCCCACTGGGAGATGCAGTGCGCCTCGTCGACCGCGATCAAAGCCGGCTTGCGCTTCGCCAGCATCTCCGGGAAGCCGGGGACGGAGAGCCGCTCGGGGGCCAGGAAGAGGAAGTCGAGGCGGCCGGCCAGGTAGTCGGCCGCCACCCGCCGCGACTCGGTCCGGTCGCGGCCGGAATGGATGCGTTCGGCGGCGAGACCGAGCTCGCGGAGCTTCGCCACCTGGTCCTCCATCAGGGCGATCAGGGGGGAGATGACGAGGGTCGTGCCGGCCCGGGCGAGGCCGGGGAGCTGGTAGCAGAGCGACTTGCCGGCCCCCGTCGGCATGACCAGGAGGGCGTCCTCCCCTTGCGTCACCGCCCGGCAGACCGCCTCCTGGAAAGGGCGGAAGGAGGGGAGATGAAACACCGCGTGGAGGAGATCGCCCAGCCGGTCGGGGGAGGTGGTGGCGCGCTCGGGGCGCGGTGTCTGCAGGGTGTGCGGGGCCTGCGGGGAGGGCAGGGAGGATGGGGCGGTCCGGGCGGCGGTGAAGACCCGCTCCCGCGCCGCGGCTCCCTGGCCGTTGAACACCTCGCCCACCACCTCGCGCACGTAGGCTTCGATCCCCGAGAGGAAGGCGGGAAGCTGGCCCTGGCCGCGCTCGATGCGCTGCAGCTCGGCTTCCCAGCGGCCGGTCATCGCCGGGCTCTTGACCTGCGGATGGACCACCTCGATCAGCCGGATGCCCTTGTCGGTCGCCACCAGGGCCTTGCCCAGGCGCTCGACGTAGAAGCGGCGGAGGAGCGTTTCGATGATCTCCGCCCGGGTCGCCGGGGTCCCCAGGCCGCTCTCCTTCATCGCCTCCGAGAGCTCGCGGTCGTCCAGGGTGCGGCCGGCGGTCTCCATGGCGGTCAGGAGGGTGGCGTCGGTGAAGCGCTTGGGCGGCCGGGTCTTCTTGGCCACCGGGCTCACCGCGGTCACCCGCTTCGCCTGCCCGGCGGCGAGGCCCGGCGGCAGCTCCTGGCTCTCGTCCTCCTCCCGCTCGCTCTCCCCGGAGTCACCGTCCTCCTCTCCTTCCTTCTTCTCCTTTTCCTTTTCTTTCTCCTTCTCCCGTTCCCGCGCCTTCTGGCGCTCGGTCTTGAAGTCGAGCACCTTCCAGCCCATCCGCTCGATCGCCGTGCCGGTGCTCCCGAAGCGGTCGACGACCGGCTCGCCTCCCGTCTCGGCCGGCGAGGTGATGCGGGTGATCACCGTGGTGACCGCGGTCACGTGGTCCTCGTGCCAGGCGGAGAGCAGCCGGCGGCAGACGAGGTCGTAGAGCCGGCGCTCGTCCTCGGTCAGCGCCATTCCCTCGGCCCGGGTGGTGGTGGGGAGGATGGCGTGGTGGTCGGTGACCTTGGCGTCGTCCACGAAGCGCCGGGAGAGCGGCCGCTCTCCGGTCCCCGGGGCGAGCAGATCCACCGGCTCCCGATACGGTCCGGCGATCGCCCGCACCACGTCGCCCAGGGTGGCGGCGACGTCCTGCGACAGGTGGCGACTGTCGGTCCGCGGGTAGGAGAGGAGCTTCTTCTGCTCGTAGAGGGTCTGGGCGACCCCCAGGGTCTTCTTGGCGCTCCAGCCAAAGAGGCGGTTGGCGTGGCGCTGGAGCTCGGTCAGATCGTAGAGAAGGGGCGCCGGCAGCCGCTTGGTCTCGCCGCGGACCGACTCGATCTCCGCCGCACCGGTCTTCGCCCGCGCCACGATCTGGCCCGCCTCCCGGCCGTCGCCCGGCAGGCGCCGGGATTTCTCCGGCGAGGGGGGGGCGGACGCGGCGGCGCGGAACCAGGTGCCGCGATAGGTCGCCCCGGCGGCCGTCGGGTCCGGCGGAGCCGCCGGCGCGAAATGGGCGACGACCTCGAAATAGTCCTCGGGGACGAAGCGGCGGATCTGCAGCTCGCGCTCGACCACCATGGCGAGGGTGGGGGTCTGCACGCGGCCGACCGACAGGTTCTCGTCGAAGGCGAGGGTGCAGGCCCGCGAGAGGTTCATGCCGACCAGCCAGTCGGCCCGGCTGCGGCCACGGGCGGCATCGGCCAGCGGGTCAAGCTCGCGGCCCGGGCGGAGGCGCTCGAAGCCCCGGCGGATCGCGTCGGGGGTGAGCGAGGAGATCCACAGGCGCTCGAACGGCTTGTCGCTCCCCGCCGCCTCATAGATGTAGCGAAAGATCAGCTCGCCCTCGCGGCCAGCGTCCGTGGCGCAGATCACCCGCTCGACGTGGGGCGAGGTGAGGATCTTGCGCACCACCTCGAACTGGTCCCGGGTCTCCTCGGAGACGACGAGCGGCCAGCGCTCGGGGAGGATCGGCAGGTGCTCGCGACGGAAGGACCGCCACTCCGGCCGGATCTCGTGCGGCTCGGCGAGCCCCACCAGGTGGCCGATCGCCCAGGTCACCACGTAGCCATTGCCGTGCATGTACCCCTCCCCCCGCTTCTCCGCCCCCAGGACGCGGGCGAGATCGCGGGCCACGGAAGGCTTCTCGGCGACGACGGCGATACTCATGGCAGGAACATCTTACCGTCCTCCCGGGTGTCCTGTATGCAGGTGATGACTGCCTGCTGAGGGTCTGCCTGTATCTGCTTACGCTGGCCCATTGTCCCGGGAGACGGGCCGTATCTGCTTACGATGGCCCATTGTCCCGGGAGACGGGCCGTATCTGCTTACGATGGCTCATTGTCCCGGGAGACGGGCCGTATCTGCTTACGATGGCCCATTGTCCCGGGAGACGGGCCGTATCTGCTTACGCTGGCCCATTGTTCCTGGAGATGGGCCGTATCTGCTTACGCTGGCCCATTGTCCCTGGAGACGGGCCGTATCTGCTTACGATGGCCCATTGTCCCGGGAGCTGGGCTGTATCTGCTTACACTAGGCCAAAGTCTCTGGAGCTGGATTGTCTCTGCAGATGGGGGCGGAAGCGGCGGCCGACCGCCCCGCCCCCCTCGATTGTGCCTTCCTTACGCCTGCTGGTGCCGCGCGCGGATACGGCCGACCTGCTCTTCGGCGCCCGGACCGGCCGCTTCGAGCAGGGTGGCAAGAGCGAGAGGCGAGCGGACGATCGCCTCGAGGAGGTGGAGTCCCTCGGCCCACCGCGGCTCATGCCGGTCGAGCCAACCGGCGACCTGGGGTCCCTGCTCGCCATACACCGCGACCAGCGGGTAGCCCTCCAAAGCCGCCCCTTCCTCTATATGGAAGAGCGGCTCGCGGTCGAGCACCGGGAGAAGCACGGCGAGGAGCCGCGCCGTCGCCAAGTGCCAGAGGACGGCGACGGGAGGATCGCCGATCGCCAGATCCTCCCAAAGCCGAAGGATGGCGACCGCTCCGGGTTTGCCGGGAACGGGCTCGATCTTCCAGGGACCGGCAAGCTCCGACTCAGCGGCGGTCAGGACCTCCTCCTGCTCCCGCAGGCGGGCCAGGTAGTCGGGGGCGAAGGCGTTGGCGAGGGGGGGAACGGATGGACTGGTAGACTGCTGCTGGTGGCGCATGGATTCATACTCCTTGCGTTGCCTGGGGTCGACGGAGTTGCTGCTCTGTCGGCCCCGCTTGGTTCTGAGGGAGAGGGACGGCCCCTCTCGATGCGGG
>Ga0137403_10000997_pt1 | contig 35957 bp, 32 predicted proteins | sample CZOMad2_1_16fung_FD_122057 | JGI IMG/M metagenome (GOLD analysis project Ga0137403, IMG submission 122057) | Vadose zone soil fungal communities from Angelo Coast Range Reserve, California, USA - CZOMad2_1_16fungal (Hybrid Assembly) | ecosystem: Environmental > Terrestrial > Soil > Vadose zone... | reverse complement strand
GGCGGCAGGCGAGCATCCGCCCCCTCGCTCGATTTTGAGCAATGGAGCCCATGCCCAGCGGAAGTGACCTCTCGTCACGGTGAGGGGTAGTCCGACTCGCAAACTCGCGAAACAACCTTACGCAAAAGGTTAACACGGGCGCGTCGGGAGACCTCGCCGTCGCCTGGAACGACAATGGCGCTATTTTTCGGACCTATACACGATGTCAAAGATCGAGCACTAAAGGTATGAACAAATCACGAACATGTCAAGAGGGATCATCCGGCGAGACCAGGAAACGCGGCCGCCGCGAATTTGCCAGGATGGCTCGTTAGTCGTGGCGTCGACGCCGCCGGCGACCGTATTTAACGCGTGGGCAACGATCGCCCTCTACGCTGCTCGGCCTCTCCAACCAGAGGTGAACGAATGAACCTCAGAAAGATTGCTCCGGCCATGCTGGCGGCCGTCCTTTCGATTCTGGCGGTCGCAACGACCGCTCGCGCCGACGATGCCAGCGATCCACTGGCACAGTCGCAGAAGATCCTCGAAGCCCAGCTCAAGGCCCTCGGCGAGGTGCTGTCGCCGGAACTGCAGCAGAGCCTCTCGGCCAGCCAGCAGAGCTGGACCGCCTATCGCGATCAGCAATGCGCATTCGAGCTGAAGTTCGCACAGGAACAGGGCCGCACGCGCTTCAAGGAATCGGAGGGGCGCGAAGCCGGCTGCGTCGCCCGCTTCAACCAGCAACGACTCCAGCAGCTGCAGCAGAACCTGAACACGCTCATGCAAATGCTGGGGCGGCCCCCGAGCTTCACCGACGGCATGAACGAAGGCGACTACCTGCCGAAGAACTGCCGGCTAACCGGCCTGCCCGACAAGTTCGAAGTCCACGCCGTCGGCATCTATGCCGGCACCGAACCCGCCGACGTCAGGCTCGGGACTGGCAACCACGAAGCCAAGGGCGCTACCGTCGTCGTCAACAAGCCGGGCGTACCCGTGGTGCTCGTGCTGATGGGGTATGACCCGGTGGTCTGGCATGTCAGCTGGACGAAGGACACCAAGATCGCCGCCGTCATCGTCGGCAGCACCTACAAGCAGGCCGTGCTCGGGATCGACAAGGCGACGCCGCTGCAAGTTTACAGCAACGAAGACCATACCGCCTGCGGCTCCTTCTATGCCTATACGGCCAACCAGGGCTTGACCCGGGCCAACGACCGCATCAAGGCGATCACCGGCCAGGAAATGATGGATCTGATCAACAAGCCGACCAACGGCCGTTTCATCGTCGGCCCGGAGACAGGCATCGATTTCGACCGTCTCATCGACTCGCCCGAGCGCAAGCTCGAAGACTACGGCGCCATCGAGGCGCCGTCGGGCGTGCGCGGACTCGACGCCCTGATTGGGCAAGGCAAGCTGCGGCACGCGACCAAGGCCGATTTCGACGCCTTCATCGACAAGGCGAGCGCGCCCTACCGCAAGCTCAATCCCACGCTTACTGTAAAGCTGCCGTTCATGCCGATCGAGCGCTCCTACGTCGTCCTCGCCCCCGTCGATCTGCCGCCCGGCCTCAGCGGCAGCACCTCGATGTTCTTCTTCGTGCCGGACGGCGTGACGGCACCCACGGGGGCCAACGGCAGCTTCCTCCTGATGATGTCGACCGGCGCCTGCCTCATGGGCGGCACCATGCCCTGCCCAGGCTAGCGCTCTCTAGTTTCTGGCCCGTCGACGCTCGACCGAGCAGAGCGACGATGGGGCGCAACCAGATCAACGCGGTCAGAGCGGACGTTCTCCTGATTCGCATCGAGCCGGCACCGCACTCGAAAACGAGCGATGTACCCCGTGTCCAGCGGAGAGCGGCGACCGCTGGAAGGTTGAGTCACGCGGAGGTGGGCCGTGCGTTCAGTTTTGAGCGATGAACCCCATGTCCAGCGGAGGAAGAGGTTCACCACAGAGAGCACAGAGTAGAGTAAGGATGATTGCGCTTCGCGCCGAGGAAGAGGTACCGGGAAAGCCCTGCCTCTGTGTCCTCTGTGGTTGATCTGAAATCCGAGCGATGGAGCCCATGCCCAGCGGGAGGCGACCTGCAGTCTGTGGGCGGGGTAGTCCAAGCCTCGAAAATCGAAAACAATCTTGCGGCTAATGCGCGCGCGCGGAGCGGCCTTGCCGGCGCCAAGGGGTGACGACGGCACTGCGTTTCGACCTATCCACGATGTCAAAGACCGAGGTCAAAAGACCAAGCTTGAGGATAGGAACATAAAGCGAACATGTCAAGAGACGTGATCGCGGCAGAACCTTCCTCGGGTTCAGGCCCGACCACGCTCTATCAGACTGCGCCAATTTGCTGCCTCAGACCAAGCGTATCGAGTTGTCCGAAATGCTTGGCGAGCTTGCCGTCGACGAAGTGGTCAATATGGATGACCCGACCGAAACTTTCCTTCCACTCGGTTGCACGCCCTGGAAAACACCGCTGTGCGTGCCCTGGAAACGGCCGCGCGTCACCGCGGCGCTCCCATCGATCAGATACTCATCGAAGGCGTGGTGTCCCCTCGGGAATCCCGCATAGAACTCCTTCAACCTCTCCAGCCACTCGGCAAATTCCACCGGCGCAGCACTGCCGATCTGCGCCAGCAGATTCGGAGCGACCGGGGTCGCCAGCCGACCCCAGTCCTGCGCATCGAGCACGGCATAAAAGCGTTGCGCCCGCTCCCGGACATTCATCGCGTTCTGTGCGTTACCGGTCGATAAGGCTCATCATGCGTTCGCCATAGCGGGGGCCGGCGGTGGCGCCCGCAGGCACGGCCCGGGCGATGTGGTCGAGATCCTGCCGGGAGAGCGCGATCGACGCCGCCTTGGCATTTTCCTCGAGGTAGCTGCGCCGTTTCGTGCCGGGGATGGGCACGATGTGCGGCCCTTGCGCGAGCAGCCAGGCGAGTGCGATCTGGCCGGGCGTCGCATCCTTCTCGTCGGCAATCGCCTTCACGGCATCGACGAGCCGCATATTGGCGTCGTAGTTCTCGCCCTGGAAGCGCGGCTCCTGGCGCCGGTAGTCGTTGTCGGGATAGTCCTCGGCCCGCTTCGCGGTACCCGTGAGAAACCCGCGGCCGAGCGGTGAATAGGGGACGAATCCGATGCCGAGCTCGCGGAGCGTCGGCAGGATGTCGGCCTCCACATTGCGCTCCCAGAGCGAATATTCGCTCTGCAGCGCCGAGATCGGATGCACCTTGTGCGCGCGGCGAATCGTGTTGGCGCCCGCCTCCGAGAGGCCGAGGAAGCGCACCTTGCCGGCCTTCACGAGATCGGCCATCGCCCCGACCGTATCCTCGATGGGCACGCTCGGGTCGACCCTGTGCTGATAGAAGAGATCGATGTTATCGATGCCGAGACGCTGCAGCGAGGCATCCGCCACCGCCTTCACGTTCTCCGGCCGGCTGTCGGTCCCGACAATGGGCGGCCGCTGCTTCGGATCGATCTTGAAGCCGAACTTCGTGGCGACGACGACCTTGTCGCGCTTGCCCTTGAGGGCGCGGCCGACGAGCTTCTCGTTCTCGAACGGGCCATAGACCTCGGCGGTATCGAGGAAGGTCGCGCCGAGCTCGATCGCGCGGTGGATGGTCGCGATCGCTTCGCCTTCGTCGGGCGTGCCATAGGCCCAGCTCATCCCCATGCAGCCGAGGCCGAGCGCGGAAACGGTAAGGCCCTCACGGCCGAGCGTGCGTGTCTGCATGCCGATACTCCCTCGCGAATGGAATTGAAGACGGGATGTGGTTCCGCTAAATACGAGCGACCACTCGCATTATAAATACGAGTCCAGACTCGCAATGTCAAGCCCACGCGTCGCCCTAGTCAAGCCGCCAGCGCGACGCCGTTATGCGCGCGGCGAAAAGCGCATCGCCGAGATTCTGGAGGCCGCGGCCGCCGTCTTCGCCGAAACGGGCTACGAGCAGGCCACGACGAACGCGATTGCCGTGAAGGCCGGAATCTCGCCGGGCTCGCTCTATCAGTTCTTTTCGAACAAGGACGAGATCGCACGGCGCCTGGCCCAGAACTACGAGGCCGACGTCCGCGGCATGTGGGCCGAGGTCTTCACGGAGGACGCCGCGAAACTGCCGCTCGCCGAGCTGCTCGACCGTATCATCGGCCCCATTCTCGACTTCAAGCTGAAGCGGCAGGGCTTTGCGGCCTTCTTCGAAGGGTCGCAAACGATCCCCGAATTGGCCGCGGTCGCCACAGGACTCCATGGCGAGTTCATCGAGCGCATGCGCCACCTGCTCGCCTTGCGCCGCCCCGATCTTCCCGAAAGCGAACTGGCGCTGAGCGCCCTCGTCGCCGTGCGCACATTCAAGGCGCTGCTGCCGATGGCAATCGACGCCAAGCCCGCGCGGCGCGCCGCCGTCGTCGCGGAGATCAAACGTGCACTGCTCGGCTACCTCGAGCCGACATTCGGGACGCGGACAAAATCGAAGCAATAGCGAATAGCCGAGAGGAGACCGCAGAATAGCGAGCGCCCTCGCGAGTCACTGCCGCCCGCCGAACCGCCAGGGATGGATCTCGACGCGCTCGTAGAGGCCGGCGCGCGCATAGGGATCCTCCGCCAGCATGGTCTCGACGTGTGCGCGCGACGGCAGCTCGATCGTCAGGGCGCTGCCGATCCATTGCGCGCCGTCGTCGGACAGCAGCGGCCCGCACGCGATCAGGCGGTCCCGATAGCCAGGCTCGGCCATGAAGGCGCGGTGAGACTCGAGCAACCCGTCGCGGGCGGCGCCCATACCGGGACGGCCATGGCCGATGACGAGAAAACGGCCGTTGTTCTCGGGATCGCCCGTGAACGCCCACATCGTGCGTCCGAGCGCATTCCGCCAGCGCCGCACCATCACGTCCGCATAAACACCGGCCTTGTAGTTGGGCTCCTCGTAGGCGAACACTCGCGCCGCCTCGGCATCGGGCAGGTCGACCATGTGCATGCTGCCGGTCGGCGTGTCGCCGTCCTCGGCCAGCGTCGGCCCGCGCGCAATCATGCCCGCGGCATAGCCGTCCATGAACGACCAGTGGGCTTCCAGGATCTGCATGCGCAACGCGCCGACGCCTGGGTTGTCGCGGCAGTAGAAGAAGTATTCCACCTCGGCCCTTCCTTGCCCGAGCAGCTTGTCGCGGTTTGCCGCGGATGCGCTGATCGCCTCGGCGGGCTCGCCGCCTGAAGACACGTCGCAGCGCGTAGCCTTGGACCGCTTGGCTGTCTTCGGCATCAAACTATACGGTTGTCCGCTCGGACTGCGGTACCCTACAATTTTCGCATGCGGGCGATCTGGACATTGGCGGTTGCGGGTGCGCTTTGGCTGGCGCCGGCCTGCTTGCAGGCCGCGTCGGGGGATGTTGCCGCTCTCGAGCAGAAAGCTGCCGGCGGCGACGCGGCGGCGCTCTTTGCGCTCGGCGATATGTATGAGCGGGGCGACGGAGTCGCGCATGACATGGCGCTGGCCGCCGCCTACATGCAGCTCGCGGCGGAGCACGGATCGGGCGCCGCCCAGTATCGCCTTGGTCTGGTTCAGGCGGTCGGGCTCGGCGTCGATGCGAATGTCACCGAGAGCTACAAATGGCTGAGCCTGGCCGCGGCGGCCGGCGGAGAAGACACGAGCGCGCTGCTGGCCGCGACATTGCGCGGCAAGCTGGCCGCGCGCATGACGCCAGCCGAAGTCGAGGCGGCACAGGCGGAGGTGGCGGTTTTCAAGCCGGTCACCGGCGCCGTCGAGCTGCCGAAGAGCAAGCTGGCCGCCGGCGGCGACGCCATGACAGCGGAGGCTTTGCAGGCCCGTCTGCCGCCGGGCGGCTGTGGACCCTTGGCGGTCGAAGCCGGTGACGCCGGCGCCTATGCGATTGCCGGTTATCTCGCGCAGGGACGGACGGCCAGCCTGTTGGCGCCCGAGGTCAAGGATCTCTTCGACCAACACGCCGTCGAACTGCGCGTCACCGAAGTCGAGCCGAACCTTTGCGCCGCGCTCGACGCGATCGCCCAGACGCCGTCGGCCGGCAAGACCGGAGACTCGATGATCCTGCGCGGCGCAACGGGCGCCGAGAAGGACCGCTTCGTGGACGGCGACCACCTGGTGATCGAGATCCCGCCTGGCGACGACGACCGTTTCATCGCCGTCGACTATTTTCAGCATGACGGCAAGGTGCTGCACCTTGTGCCCGGCGGCGGCTCGCACGTTCAGCTTCTGAAAGCCAAGCAGCCGCTCGTGCTGGCCGATCCGAACTGGCAGATCGGCGAGCCCTTCGGCCAGGACATGGTGGTCGTCCTGTCGTCGCCGCGGCAGCTGTTCGATGCGGAGCGGCCGTTCCTGGAGCGCGCAAGCGACTACGTCGCGGACCTGAAGGCGCGCCAGGCCGCCGGCGACGTCCGCGCGCAATACCGCATCATCACGACGGCGGCACGATGACCGCCTTGATGCGCAATCCGCTGGTGTGGCATGGCGCCACCGGCATCCTGCTGATCCTCGGCTTCGTCTTCGGCGGCAGCATCCTGGGCGCGGTATGGCCCATCCTGGCCCTTGTCGCCTGGTGCTACGTCGCCTGGCGGCTCCTCGCGGGACGCGCCGCACTCCGCCTCGCCGCCGTGCCACCGCGGGTGCTCGATCGCACGCCGCCGAAGATACCGCGCATCGACGGCACGGTGGCGGCGCCGAGCGCGGCCGCCACGGTCGATCCCGACGATATGGCTGCCTTTCTCGGCAGCCGCGTCATCGGCCAGGACCTCGTGGCGCGTCAGCTCGCGCGCGGCATCTATCGGCGCATGGCCCAGGCGCGGCGCGGCAAGCCGGTGTTCACGGTGCTGGTGAGCGGGCCGACCGGCACCGGCAAGACCGAGATGGCGAAGGCCATCGCCGCCTACCTCTTCGGCGACGAGAACCGGATGTTCCGCGTCGACTGCGCGAACGTGCTGGGCGAGGCCGGGCTGCAGACCCTGATCGGCTCGCCCAAGGGCTTTGCCGGCTCGGGCTCCTGGGGCGCGCTCACCGCGCATCTGCGGGCCACCCCCGATACGATGCTGCTGTTCGACGAAATCGAGAAGGCGGTGTCGTCGCCGACCGCGCCGATGGCCAAGCTGCTGCTGTCCCTGCTCGACGAAGGCATCTGCACGGAACAGAGCGACGGCACCAAGGTGAGCGCCACGGGCGCGGTGATCGTGCTCACCTCGAATGCGGCGCAGGACAAGCTCGGCGCCCTGGTCCGCCAGTTCCAGGACAAGCCGGAGGAACTGGTGCGGGCGACGAAGGATGTCTTGCAGGGCTTCTTTGCGCCGGAGTTCCTGGCCCGCATCGATCTCGTCACCACGACGGCGCCGCTCGACGATGACGCGCGCGCGCGCATCATCGCCCTGCACACGGCCCGCGTCGCCAAGGCCTACGGCGTCGAGGTCGAGTCGGTGAGCGCGGCGTTCGTCACGGAGGCGCTGCGGCGCTGGAGCACGCTGGCCGGCTATGGCACCCGCGAGATCATCCGCTGGATCGAGGAGGCCGTTGCCGACGAGATGATCGCCGCCAAGAGCCGGGGCGCGGCCAAGGTGAAGCTCGCCTGGGCCGATGGGCGCGCGCGCGTGGAGGCAGCATGAGCGACGCCCAGGCAATCGGTTCCACCGGCAGTTTCAGACGGCTGCTCGGCAGGGATGCATCGATCGTGCCGGCAACGATCGTCGCCATCGCCGCCACGGCGTTTACCGTCGTCTCGCCGCCGACATGGCTGGGGCGGTTGCCGCAGGCCGTGGTCGACGTCGCGACCGGCGAGCGCCAGGAACTGCAACAGCAATTGGCGACGGCCAGCGCGCAGTCCGAGCAGGCGGCGGCACGACTGACCGCGAGCACTGCGGAGCTGACGGCGCGCGATCAAACGATCGGGACGCAGCAGCAGGAACTGAGCGATCTCAAGTCGGCGGTTGCGGCGCGCGATGCCAAGCTCGCCGAGCAGGGGTCGGCCACGACGGCCGCGGTCGAGGCGGCGCGACAGGACGCCGCAGCGAACGTCGAGGCGGCGCGCAAAGCGCTCCTTGCCAGCGAACAGAGCGCCAGTCAGCAGGCCGAGACGATCGCCGCGTTGCGACAGCAGGCGGCCGACGGTGGCGCCCGGCTCAGCAGCCTGGAGTCCGAGCAGCGCAGCCAGGCCGACCAGCTCGCGAACCTGACCGCCGAGCGGGACCGCTTGCGGCGCGAGGCGTCGGCGCAGGATGGGCGACTGACCGAGATGGAAGCCAACGTCGAGACTATGCGCGGCGAGCGTGACCAGTTGACGACCTCCATCAGCGCCCTGCGCACGCGCCTGACTGCCGCCGCCGGCAACCTGGCGGCGACCGAGCAGACCCTGGCCGATCGTGAACAGGCGCTGGCCGAGCGCACGGCGACACTCGAGGCGCAGCGCGGCCAGCTTGCCAGCCTGACCGAGGACGTGAAAAGCCGCGAGGCGACCATTGCCCGCTTGACCACCGAGCTTCAGGAGGCTCCAGCGAAATCGCAGAGCGAAGCCGCTGCACAGCTGAAGGCGGCGGAACAGACGTTCGCCGCGCGCGAACAGGCGATCGCCGAGCAGACCAAGTCCCTGACCGCGGAGCGCGGGCAGCTGGAGGCCGAACGCACGCGGCTCACCGGCGAGGTCCAGGCCCTGACCGGCGAGCGCGACCGGCTGACCGGCGCCCTGACGGCCGCGCAGGCCCAGTTGGCCGACGCTTCGGCCGCCGCCGCCGCGGCCCAGCAGAACGCGACCAGCCGCGATCAGGCCCTGGCGACCCGCAGCGGCGAACTGGAGACCGCGCGCAAGGACAGCGCCCGGCTGCAGCAGGATCTCGCGACGACTCAGGCGCAGGTCCAGGCGAAAGAGCAGGAGGTTGCCCATCTGACGCACCAATCCGATGCGCTGGGCGACGAGGTCTTGCGCTTGGCTGCCGTGCTCGGAAGCGCGGAAGCGGCGCTGAAGCAGCAGGTCGACGTCGGCGCCACGCAGCGCACGAAACTCGAAGCGTTGCTTGCCGGCACGGTCAATCAGCTGTCCCGCTACCGTTCGGAGTTCTTCGCCAAGCTCGGCACCGCCCTCGGCAACCGCTCCGACGTGACCGTCGTCGGCGACCGCTTCGTCATGCAGGCGGAAATCCTGTTCGATTCCGGCTCCGCCGACCTGGGCGCGGAGGGTCGCACGCAGCTCGCCAAGATTGCGCGCACGCTTCTCGAGGTCGCGCCGACGATTCCCGCAAACCTCGCCTGGGTCGTGCGCGTGGACGGCCATACCGACGATGTGCCGATCCAGTCGAGCCGCTTCGCATCGAACTGGGAGCTGTCGACGGCGCGCGCCATCTCCGTCGTGCGCTTTCTCATCGATCAGGGCGTGCCGGCGGAGCATCTGGCCGCCACCGGGTTCGGCGAATTCCAGCCGATTGCGGCGGGCACCGACGCTGAATCCCGCCGTCGCAATCGACGCATCGAACTCAAGCTGACCGAACGGTAGCCAGCAGCGGCGCGATTGCCTGAGCGCCGGCGGCTGCCCGTCGGGCGAACGGCTCGGTAGAGAGCGGCCACGCTTCACGGGGCGTGGCCGCTCCTACTTCGCGATGAACAGATCGTAGGTCACGAAGCCGCCCTCGCCGCCCTTCACGGCCGCCACCTTGCCGATGGCCTGGATATGGTTCAGCCAGGCATATTTCTCGTGCGCGGTCTGGAAGGTGGGCGCCGTGATGAAATACATGTCGGCGGCGGTGAGAACGGCGCCCTTCGCCATCCGCTCGAAATTCTCGCGGGTGACGCTGACGACCCCGTTGTAGGCGACGTAGATGAGAACGCCGTCATCCGTCCTGATGGTCATGCGCACGTCGATCCGCAGGCTGCCGCCGGGCATCACGCGCAGCCAGTCCGCCGTCGGCTGGATGATCGTGCCGTTGATCTTCGGCCCCTTCGCCCAACCCTCGGCGCCGGCACGGAAGATCATCAGGCTGCCGTCGACCTGCAGCGGCGGCCCGGCGCCCGGCGTATGCAGCGTCATCAGGTATTCGCTGCTGATCTCCGTCGTCTGTAGCGTTTCCATCGCCGCCCCCTATCGCGTGCAGACCGCTTCGACGTTGTTGCCGTCGGGATCGAGCAGGAAGGCAGCGTAGTAAGTGGGGCCATAGTCGGCGCGCAGGCCGGGACCGCCATGGTCGCGGCCGCCGGCCTTGAGACCGGCGGCATGGAAACGGTCGACGGCGGCGCGATCGGGGGCGCGGAGCGCGACATGCACGCCTGGGGCGGCCGCGCCCTTGGCGAGATAGAGCGCCGGCTCGCCGCGCGGACCGAAGCTCGCGCTCGCTTCGTCGCGGGAACAGAGCTCATGGCCGAGCGCTCCGGCTGCGGCCGCATAGAAGCGCACGCTCGCCTCGACGTCTCTTACCATCAGTCCGATGTGATCATACATGGTGACCTCCTTTGGTTGGAGGTCACCCTAGCGAGAGTGCTTGGAGCCGATCTTGGAAAATCTTGCGGTCTCCGCTGGCCGCCCGGCGGAAGCTGCGCGGCGAGACGCCGGCGGCCCGATGGAACGTGCGCACGAAGTTGGAGAGGTCGCCGAAGCCGACATCGAACGCCACGTCGGTGATCGAGCGCTCGTCCTCGGCCAGCAGGCGGGCCGCGCGCCGCAACCGCGAGCGGACGAGGTATTGGTGCGGCGTCACGCCCAGGACATCGGCGAACAGCCGCAGGAAGTGGAACGCGCTGAGCCCGACTTCGGCCGCGGCACTCTCGAGATCGATCGGCTCGTGCGCGTGGGCGTCGATCCAGAGCGCCGCCTCCACGGCGCGGCGGCGATCGCGCGGCCGCATTGCGGACGGCCCGCGCTTCCGCCCGCAGACGATCTCGACGAAACGGGCGGCGAACAACAGCCCGGCCTCGTCGAGGCCGATGTCGGTGCTGCCCTCGGCGGCCGCTTGCGCGAGCTCGCCGAGCACCATCAGTTCGGGCAGCGGCGGCACGAAGCCGGTCCGCCAGATTTCGGCCTTGTCGCCAATCGCGTCGACCAATGCCGGCGCGAACTGGAAGGACAGGCATTCGTCGCCGCAGACATGGTCGTGGGTGCACATATATTCGTCGCCGGCATGGCCGACCAGGATCGCGCCGCCCACCAGATCGAACGATTCGCCCCGATAGCGATAGCCGAAGCTGCCCTTCCGCACATAGGAGACGGAGCAGCGGCCGTACAGCTCGACGAACGGCTTGGCGCCGGGCCCGACGCTGCAGCGGTAGTCGATCACGGAGAGGGATGCGCTGCGCGATATCGTCGTGGCTGTCATGGCGCCGATTCTACCGGCGACGGCCGAGCGCACAAGCGTTGGTGCTGTGTCATCGATGGGCGAAGCGACAGACGTGTCCCCTCTTCCGCTGCGCGGGAGAGGGCTAGGGTGAGGGTGTGTGACGCGGTCTCTGCCTCTTTTTCATGGAGCGGACGGTGGCCGCCGAAGTTTTCCGCACCGAGCCGCGTGCCCTCACCCTAACCCTCTCCCGCTTCGCGGTAGAGGGGACACGATTTTTTCTGTGGCGCTCGGCAGTGCCTAGCCGACCGGGCCAGCGAAGCGATCGTCGAGATAGGCCTGCTCGGCGGCGGCGTCGCGGGCCGAGATCAGGAAGCGGACCCAGGCCTGCTGCTCGTGCCAGACCGGCCCCAGCTCCCAGACGCAATAGGCGCCCTTGTGCCGGCCTTCGCGCGGGAACAGCGCGAAACCAGGCATAGCGGCATTCTGTTTGTAATAGACGGACTCCCACAATTCGTTCTCACCGCGCCAGGTGGAGATGATCAGGAAGAAGAAATCTTCGCCGCACCGATGCAGCACAACGAACCCGAGATCGCCATCGAGCTCCAGCCGCCCGGCTTCGGATTCCGCGACGAGATAGTCGCGCGCAAGGGCGCGAATCCCGTCCGGCACCGGCGTCTCCGCAGGCGCGAGGTCGTACCATTTGAGTCGCGCGCCCTTCAGCTCGAGCGCCGCCTGCGGAGTCACCAGCTTCGGGCGATGGCGATAGGCGGGATCGACATGCCGAAATCGCGCGCTTGCGGTCGGGGCGTGGTCGTCGGGCATTGCGGGCCTCCCGGATGGGGCGCGATGTTAGCGCATCGCGGCCCGCGTTGCACGCGCGGCCCGAAGATTCACGAGGCTTGCGGCAACGGCATTTGATAAGCTGACGGTTCGAGGCTGGCTTGGTCCCCTCCCCGACCGGCTCCCTCGGCCAAAGGTTCGCGCGGCGCGCATGACGGCGCAAACGGCGCATCGATTTCAGACGTCCGATGTCGTGCGAATGTTTCCGACATTCGTGTGGAAGGCGGCGCTTGCGCCCGCCGCCTACGAGCCGCTCAACGACTCGATCATGCGGACGCTGGCGGAGCTCGGCGCGCCGCTCGCCGATCTCAAGCCCGGCGAGAGCTGGCAGTCGGATCACGTCTTGCACGAATTGAGCGACTTCGGCGAAGTCGTGGACTGCATCAACGCCGCCGTCGAATGCGCGCTCGCCTACCTCAAGGTCGGCCACCAGGGCTTCAAGATCACGGGATGCTGGGCCAATGCCAACGCACCCGGCGCCGGCCACCGCGTGCACAACCATCCGAACAACTATCTGAGCGGCGTCTACTACGTGCGCACGCACGAAGGCGCCGACAGCATCAGCTTCCTCGACCCGCGACCGCAGACCGGGATCTTCCGCCCGCCTGTCACCGAGCTGACCGCCGACAACACCGAGCAGGTCGTCCTCACGATCAAGGACGGTATGCTCCTGGTGTTCCCCGCCTGGCTGCAGCACGGGGTGGACCCCAGCCGCAGCGATCGCCTGCGCGTCAGCCTTGGATTCAACGTCATGTTCACGGACTACGCCGAGGGCATGGCGCGGCCGTCGTGGGTGCCGGGAAGACGACCATCGATTTGATCAAGGCAAATGCAGATGTCTTTGTGGGGGCGCGCTGCGCGCGCCTGCAGGCGGTCGGCCGCTGGCCGCCCCTTCATGGGATGAATCACCCCGCCGGAAACAGCGGGCGCAGGGTTTGATAGAGCTGGCGGAAGCGGGCGAAGCGGGGGGCGAGGCCGGCGGCCCAGGGCGCCGGCTCGATGCGGTCGAGGAGCGGGGGCTGGGGGCAGATGTCCTCAACGCGCGCCTTGGCATCGGCGGCCAGCATGGCCAGGCGCGCGGCGCCGAAGGCGGCGCCGACCTCGCCGCCCTGGTGGCGGTGGAGCGGCAGGTTGAGCGCGCTGGCGATGATCTCGGCCCACAGGCGGCTGCGGGCGCCGCCGCCGACGAGCGACGCGCTCTCGACGACGGTGCCGACGGCCTGCAGGGCGCGATAGCCGTCGGCCAGGCCGAAAGCGACGCCTTCGAGGACGGCGTAGGCCAGCGCGGCGCGGTCGGTGTCGTGGTCGAGGCCGAACCATACGCCTTTGGCGTGGGGATCGTTGTGGGGCGTGCGCTCGCCCGAGAGATAGGGCAGGAAGAGCGGCGCCCGCAGGCGCGCCTCCAGGCTCAAGGTCTCGACCTCCGCGAGCAGGGCGGCCTCGTCGGCGGCGCCCAAGAGCTTCGTGGCCCAGCGCAGGCAGCTCGCCGCCGACAGCATCACCGCCATCTGGTGCCATTGGCCCGGCAGCGCGTGGCAGAAGGCATGGACACCCTCGGCCGGATTGGGACGGAACGCGGCCGTGGCGACGAACAGCACGCCGGAGGTGCCGAGCGATAGGAACGCCTGCCCATCGCGGACCGCGCCGATGCCGACCGCCGTGGCGGCGTTGTCGCCGCCGCCGCCGGCCACCCGTACGCCATCGCGGAGACCCCAGGCGCGCGCCAGCGCCGGCAGCAGCGTTCCCGAGGGCTGGCGCCCCTCGACCAGGTGCGGCATGTGGCGGCGCGCCAGGCCGGTCGCCTCCAGCATAGCGTCCGACCAGTCGCGCCGGCCGACGTCGAGCCAGAGGGTGCCGCTGGCATCGGACATCTCGGAGACGTCGTCGCCGGTGAGTTCTCGGCGCAGGTAGTCCTTCGGCAGCAGCACCTTGGCGGTGGCGCGGAAGATCGCGGGCTCGTGGCGCGCCACCCACAGGAGCTTGGGCGCGGTGAAGCCGGGCATGGCGAGATTGCCGGTGATGCGCCGGAGATCCGGCGCGCGCCGCTCGAGCTCGGCACATTCGGCACCCGAGCGGGCGTCGTTCCAGAGGATCGCCGGGCGCAGCACGCGACCGCCGGCGTCGAGCAACACGGCGCCGTGCATCTGGCCGGAGAGGCCGATGGCGGCGACTTCCGCCAGCTCGCGCGGCGCGCGCCGGCGCAGGTCGGCCAACGCGGCCTCGACGGCCTGCCACCAGGCGGCGGGATCCTGTTCGGACCACAGCGGCTGCGGCCGCTGGGCGCGCAGCTCGCTGCGCGCGGTCGCGATCAGCCGCTGCCCGGAATCCACCAGCACGACCTTCAGCTCGGAGGTGCCGAGATCGATGCCGAGATACAGGGGTGTCATGGGCGGACGACGCGATGGTTGCCGGGCCGACGGGTTGTACTATCGGCCCCGCCTCGTCACAATGTCCGCATCGTTCACGGGTTGGGCACCGGGGCTTACCTGCCGTGCGGTGGGACAAGAAGAACCCGATCGAGGGCGAGGGGAAAGTGGCCGCGCGAGCGAGTGGCGGAACTTCCTCCGATCCGGAGGAGGAGCTGCAGGCGCGAGTCGCCTGGTACGACTATGTCGGCAACCTGACGCCGCAGCAGATCGCCACGCGCATCGGCATGCAGGACAAGGAAATGTATCCGGTGTGGCTGGCAAACACGCCCATGCGGCGCGTCGGCCAGCTCGACGAGATCGCCTCGGTCGTGCTGTTCCTGGCCTCCGACGCCGCCAGCCTGATGACCGGCAGCATCGTCGTCGCGGACGGGGGATATACCTGCTGGTAGGAGCACTTCCGGCCACACCGAGTCACAGGCCCTCACCCTAACCCTCTCCCGCAAGCGGGAGAGGGGACACGGGAGTCGCAGCCGGGCTCGACAGCCCCCTCGCCCGCGCAGCGGGAGAGGGTGGGGGTGAGGGCCTGCAACCGAACGGCCGAATCCGGCGTAGACTGCTGTAGCATGGAGCCGCCGGTGTTCATTGTGGGGACGGGGCGTTGCGGGTCGACGATGATGTCGAGCGTGGTGCGGCTGCATCCGCGCTTGCTCAGTCTCTCCGAATTCTTCACGTCGCTGGCCGGGCGCGCCTTCACGCTGCGGGAGCCCGATGGCGAACGCTTCTGGAAGCTGCTGACCACGCTGTCGCCGATTGCGGGGAAGATGCTGGCCAAGGGTGGGCCGATGGAGGAAGTGCTCTACGGCTTCGGCGCCGGCGCGCGCTTCGGACCCTACGATGTGCCCCCCATCCTGGTGACGGCGTTGCCGCACCTGACCCGCGACCCCGAGGCGCTCTATGACGAGCTGGCGCCGCTCTTGCGCGGCGGGGCGCGGGCGCCGCTCGGCCAGCACTACCAGTATCTGTTCGAATGGCTGTGCCAGCGCTTCGATCGCGAGCGCGTGGTCGAGCGGTCCGGCTCCTCCCTGCTGTTCGTGCCGGCCCTGGCCCGCATGTGCGATGGCGCCAAGTTTGTCCACCTCTATCGCGACGGCCGCGACGCCGCGATTTCCATGCAGCGGCATCCGTTCTTCCGCCTGAGCGTGCGTTTCGCCGGCCTGTTCGAGCGCATGGGCCTCGACCCCTATCGGCCGCCGTTCATGTTCGGCACGTCACGGCTCTATCCGCTGCTCGAAGCCGTCACCGGCCGCTTCCTGCCGGTCGATCGCTGGCTCGCCGAGCCGCCCCCGCTGGAGGCGCTCGGCAACTATTGGAGTCGCACGATCGCGAGCGGCACGACGTTCCTCGACGCGCTCGGCAAAGAGCGCGTACTGAGCCTGCGCTATGAGGATATCCTGGCGCAGCCGCGTGAAGAGCTGGCGCGCCTGATGGATTTTATGGGGCCGGAGTACAAGGATCCCGAGTGGCTCGCCCAGGCAAGCTTGATCCCGCGGAAGCCGTTGTCGAATTGGCAGAAGCTGCCGGTCGATCAACAGCGACGACTGACGGAAGCCTGCCGGCCGGGATTGGCATTGTTAGGCTACTTGTAGGGGCGATCCCCGGGTTTAACCCGGGGACCGGTCGCCCCTACATACCCCTGGACGTTCGCGCGGAAGGCTTCTTCCCCGGCCGCAGGATGTGGCGGTGGTCGGCGGCGTAGAGGCGGCTGTCGGCGAAATCGTGAGAGGCGAAGACGCGGCCGACGAGAATGAGGGCGGTGCGCGTGACCTTGGCGGCGCGCACGAGGGCGACGATGGTGGCGAGCGTGCCGCGGATGAACTCCTGGTCCGGCCAGCCGACGCGGATCGCCACGACCACCGGACAATCGGCGCCGTAGAGCGGCATCAGCTCGCCGACGACGCGGCGGATATTGCGGATCGACAGATGGATCGCCAGGGTGGCGCCGGCGGCGCCGAGCGTCCGCAGGTCCTCTCGATTCGGCATCGGCGAGGCCTTGCCGTCGGTGCGCGTGAGAATCACGGTCTGGCTGATCTCCGGCAGGGTCAGCTCGGCCTTGAGCGCCGCCGCCGCCGCCGCATAGGCGGAGACGCCGGGCGTCACGTCGTAGGGAATGCCGAGCGCATCGAGGCGGCGCATCTGCTCGGCAGTGGCGCCATAGAGCGAGGGGTCGCCGGAATGGACGCGCGCCACATCCTGGCCGGCGGCGTGGGCTTCCTCGATATGGCCGATGATCTCGTCGAGCGCCAGCGGCGCGGTGTCCACGACCTTTGCGCCCTTCGGTGCGTAGGCGACGACGGCGCGCGGCACCAGCGAGCCGGCATAGAGCACGACCGGGCAGCGCGCGATGAGATCACGGCCGCGCACGGTGATGAGATCGGGATCGCCCGGGCCGGCGCCGATGAAGTGCACGGTCACTTGGCGGCCTCGGACTTGCTGTCGTAACCGCGCGGCGTATAGAGCCACTCGCCGCCGTCGGGGCGCCTGACTCGTCGCGTCGTGCTGCTGCCGATCAGCACGATCGAGAGCATGTCGACCGCGGCCGGATCGAGCGCCGCCAACGTGGTGATGTGCAGGGCTTCGCCGTCGCGGCCGAGGTTGCGGGCAATGGCCACGGGCGTGTCGGCGGAACGCGCCTTGAGCAGAATGTCGCGCGCAGCAACGAGCTGGGTGCGGCGGCGCTGCGACACCGGATTGTAGAGCGCGACGACGAAATCGCCGGCGGCCGCGGCGCTGAGGCGTTGCTCGATCACCGGCCAGGGCGTCAGCAGGTCGGAGAGCGAGATGGCGCAGAAATCGTGGCCGAGCGGCGCGCCGAGGCGGGCGGCCGCGACCTGCATGGCGGAGACGCCGGGAATGCCGACGATCTCGATGCGCGCCCAGTCGGCGTCGGCGGCGCGCTCGATCAGCTCGAACACCAGGCTGGCCATGGCGTAGATGCCGGCGTCGCCCGACGAGATCAGCGCCACGCTGCGCCCTTCGGCAGCCAGCGCCAGGGCGGCGCGCACGCGCGCTTCTTCTTGGCCGAGATCGAAGGCGTGCAGCGCCTTGCCGGCGGCGAGCGGCCCCAGCAGCTTGAGATAGAGGCGATAGCCGACGAGATCGCCGGCGGCGCGGATGGCGGCCTCGGCCTCGGCGGTGCGTCCGCCGGCATGGCCGGGCCCGATGCCGACGACGGCGAGCCGGCCGCGGGGGCGCCCGACTGCCGTCGCATCGATGATGCGCGGGCTGCGGGCGATGGCGCAGGTGGCACGGGCGGAGCGCTGCTTCGGCACCGTGAGCACGGCCTCCGGACCGGCGGCCAACGCCGCACCCTCGGCGACGCCCCAGCAGCCGGTCTCGCGGAAGACGATGTCGGAGCGTTCGCTGAGGCGCGGCGTTTCGGCCAGAAGCGCAGCGGCCGGGAAGAAACGCGCGGGCACGCGCAGCTCCTGCGCGACCGAGTGGATCGCCGGTTCGGCGGCCTTGAGTGCGATCGAAAAGACTCCCGCGACGGCGAGCGGCGAGAGGTTGGCCTGCGCGAGGCATTGCGTCACGAGCGAGCGCACCTCGTCGGCCGAGGCGCCGCGCTCGCAGCCGATGCCGATGGCGAGGGTGGAGGGATGGAGGACGAGCGTGGCGCCGTCGCCCGGTTGGGCCCGGTCAGTGACCAGCAGGCGAACGGCCGTGCTCCCAAGCCCTCCCCTCGCCCCCTCCCGCAAGGAGCGGGGGAGTGCCGCGCGGAGCCAACCGCAGTCGGCGTCGGCCGCCTCTATCGCGAGATCGACCGGCGCGCCGGCGAGGAGCGTGGCGGTCACGGCCTTTGCCGCCGCGGTGTTGGTGACGCGCCAGCCGGGCGGCGGGTCGTCGAGCGCGAGGCCGAGGCGCAGATCGCCGGCGGTGGTGATGGCGGCGACGCCGCCGGTGATCGCGGCGATCTCGCGGGCCAAATCGTTGGCGCCGTGATGGCCGCCGAGCAGCGGCACCGCGACGCTGCCGTCCTCGGCGACGGCGACGACGGCCGGCTCGCTGCGCTTGTCGCCGAGGACCGGCGCCAAGCTGCGGACGACGATGCCGACGGCGCAGAGGGCGACGACGGATTCACCGGCTGAGAAGAGCCCGCGCAGATGCTCACCGACATCGTCGAAGCGGATGGCGGCGTCGGCGACGCGCGGTGCATAGCCGTGCAGAATCGCATCGGGCAGCTCGGCGACGAGACGCCGGGCGAGCGTCAGGCCGCTCGATCCGAGGACGACGACGGCTGTCATGATCGCGCCGACGGCACGAGGACCATCGAGAAATAGGGCGCGGTGTCGCCGCCGACGTCGCGCAGCGCGGCGATGCGCTGGCTCGCGAGCGTGGCCCGCTCGACCAGGCAGGCGCCGTCCAGACGAGCGCAATCGGCCAGCACGCGGCGAACCCGCCCGAGGTGGCGGCCGACCTTGATGATCGCCAGGGCCTCGGCGCCGACGAGGCGAGCGCGCAGGGCGTCGTCGGGAAGCGGCGCCGGCACTACCGTGAGAGTCTCGTTGCGACGGGCGATCGGCAGGCCGGCGGCGCCGGCGCAGGCCATCAGCGACGACACGCCGGGGACGACTTGCAAGGCACAGCGATCGACCAGGCGCTCATAGAGATAGAGGAACGAGCCATAGAAGAACGGATCGCCCTCGCACAGCACGGCGACATCGCGGCCGGCGGCAACGTGTGCGACAATCTCGTCGGCCGCGCCATCATAGATCTCGGCCTTGGGGAATTGGCCATCGCCGAGCGGCATGCGGATGGCGATTTCCTGCTGACCGCCCGGCAGATGGGGCGCGACGATCATGCGCGCGAAGCTGTCGCCGATGTCGGGCGCGGGGTAGGCGATGACGGGCGCGGCGCGCAGGATGCGCAGCGCCTTGAGGGTCAGCAACTCGGGATCGCCGGGGCCGACGCCGAGGCCGTAGACGGTGGCGCTCATCGCTTGGTCGCGGCGAACTGCGTCACCGGCATCTGCGGGCGCCAGCCGGTGTAGGGGCCGATGGGCACGGCGCGGCTGATGGCGATGCGCGTCAGCTCGCCGCCGATCTCCGTATGCAGCGCGAACAGGCGCGCCTCGCCCTCGACGGTGACGGCGTTGGCGACCAGACGGCCTCGCGGGTTGAGCGCCTGCCAGCAACGCTCGACCAGGCCCGGCGCGGTCAGGCCGCCGCCGATGAAGACAGCATCGGGCGGCGGCAGCGCCGCCAGCATCTCCGGTGCCTCACCTTCGACCAGCTCCAGATGCGGCACGCCCAATGCGGCGGCGTTCTCGCCGATCAGGACGCAGCGGCCCGCCTCGCGCTCGACGGCGATGGCGGCGAGCGTGCGATTGCTGCGCAACCACTCGATGGCGACCGAGCCACAGCCGGCGCCGACGTCCCACAAACGTTGGCCCGGCGTCGGCGCGAGGGCGGCCAGGGTCGCCGCCCGCACCTCGCGCTTCGTGAGCTGACCGTCGTGTCGGAAGGCCTCGTCGGGTAGGCCGGGCACGCGGGCGCGGACGACTGCGGCGGGGCCAGGAATACATTCCACCGCGACGGTATTGAGGGCGCGGGCGGCGGCAGCGGTCCAGTTCTCGGCAATACCGGTCAAATGCCGCTCCTCCGCGCTGCCCATATGCTCGAGCACGGTGAGGCGGCTGGGGCCGTAGCCGAGCGCGGCTAGGGCCTTCGCCACCGCCAGGGGCGTGGCGCCGTCATGGCTCAGCAGCAGCAGCTTCGCATCGGGCGCCACGACGCCGTTGAGGAAGGCGAAGGAACGGCCGTGGAGCGTCAGGCACTCGACCTCGGCCAGCGGCCAGCCGAGGCGCGCGCAGGCGAGCGCAAAGGCGGAAACGCCCGGCACGATCCAGGTCTCCTCCGCCGGCACGGCGCGCAGCAGCGTGACGCCGATGCCGAACCACAGGGGGTCGCCGGTCGCCAGCACGACCACGCGGCGTTCGCGGCGTTTCACGATTTCGTCGATCGTGAGTTTCAGCGGCGAGGCCCAGCGCAGCCGCTCGGCCGCGCCGTTCGGGATCTTGGCGAGGTGGCGCTCGCCGCCGACCAGGGTCTGCGCCTGCTCGACGAGCTTGCGGGCCGCGGGCGTCAGGCCATCGAGACCGTCTTCGCTGAGGCCGATGATGGTGAGCCAGCGGCTCATGGGTCCACGCCAACGAGGAGTGCGTTCACCGCCGCGGCCGCCAGCGCGCTGCCGCCGCGCCGGCCCTTCAGGGTGAGGAAGGGGACGTCGCGGCGCATGTCGATCAACGCCTGCTTGGATTCGGCGGCGCCGACGAAGCCGACGGGAAAGGCGAGGATGGCAGCCGGACGCACGTTGCTTCGGCCCAGCAGTTCCAACAAATGGAAGAGCGCCGTCGGGGCATTGCCGATTGCAACGACCGCGCCCGCCAGGCGTTCGCCCCACAACTCGACGGCGGCGGCCGAGCGCGTCGTCTTGAGCGCGCGCGCCAGTTCCGGAACGCGCGCGTCGTCGAGCGTGCAGATGACCTCGTTCCGGGCGGGCAGCCTGGCGCGCATCATGCCGGCCGCGACCATGGCACTGTCGCACAGGATCGGCGCGCCCGTCGCGAGCGCCGCGCGCGCGCGCGCCGCAACCTCTGGCGTGAAGGCGAGATCGGCGACGATGTCGGTCATGCCACAGGCATGAATGAGCCGCACGGTGATGTCGGCGACGTCCGGCGGCAGGTGAGCGAGCTTGGCTTCGCGCCGGATGATGGCGAAGGACTCGCGGTAGATGGCGTCGGGATCGCGGAGATATTCCCGAGGCGTGTTTGTCGTTTCGTCCGCCCGTGGTTCAGCAGACGGGGACGGGCGCCGTGCGTCCTTCGACAAGCTCAGGATGAGGTCGCTTCTTCGTGCCACGCAGATTGCCCCTCATCCCGGGCTTGTCGAAGGACGCAGGTTGCTCATGCCGCGATCCTCCCTACTCCACCCGCTCCGGGTTGCGGCGGCCGGGGCCGTGGCGGTGCTGCGCGTGCGGGTGCGGCGGATGGCCGTGGCCATGATCATGATTGTGACCATGATCGTGGTCGTGATCATGAGGGTGATCATTATCGTGATGGTGGTGATGGCTGTCATGGACGTGATCGGCGTTCGTGCCGATGCCCTGGACGTGATGATGATGCCCTGCCTGGGGCAGGCCGATCTCGGCTTCGAAGCCGATGACCTGCTCGCGGTATTTGCAGAGCTGGCAGTTCATGTTGGGTGAGCCGGCGAGAATCTCTTCCACCCGCTCGGCGAAGGCGTCGAGCACGAGGGGATGATCGTTGAGGTAGGGCGCCTTCAGGAACTCGATCTCGGAATGGCGTGCCGCCATCTCGTCGGCAATCGAATAGATGCGCTTCACGAGAACGCCCGTGAAGAGGAAATAGGGGAACACGATGATGCGGCGATAGCCGAGCTTCACCGCATGCTCGAGGCCGGGCGCCACCAGCGGGAAGGTGACGCCGCTGTAGCACACCTCGCACCAGCCGAAGCCGAGCCCCTCCCACAGCATGCGCGCGACCTTGCTGATGTTGGAGTTGGCGTCGGGATCGGAGGTGCCGCGCCCCACCACCATCAGCAGCGTCTCCTCGCGCGGCACCGGCCGGCTCGAGACCCGCTCGGCCTGCTCGATGCGCGCCCGCGCGACCTGAAGCAAGCGTACGTCGACGTCGAGGTCGCGGCCATACTCGATGCGGACCTGCGGATACTGCGCGGTGTATTCGTTGAGGACGGAGGGGATGTCGTTCTTCACATGGCCGGCGGCGAACAGCATCCCGGGCACGGCGAGGATGCGCTCCACGCCCTGGGTGCGCAGCTTGTCCAGGCCGTCGCGGATGATCGGGCGCGCGAATTCGAGGAAGCCGCTGGCGACCGGATATTGGGGCAGCCGCCGGGCGATGCCGGCCGCCACCGCGGCGAACTCAGCGATCGCCTCGTCATCGCGGCTGCCATGGCCGCACACCATCACGCCGATCTTGGTCATCTGCACGCTCTCACGAATGGTCGGACATGTTGACGGCGCGAATGAATACCGCCCAATCTGCGGCCGCACATTGGCCCACCGGCGCCCGGTATGTCCAATCCCACGATACTGCTTCTGGCCGTCCTGATCGACGCCGCGGTCGGCGACCCGGAATGGCTCTACCGCGCCATTGCGCACCCGACCGTGCTCGCCGGACGGATCATCGACTGGCTCGACCAGGGGCTCAACAACCGGGCGGACAGCCCGGCCTGGCAGCGATTCTGGGGCATCGTCGCCATGATGTTCCTGGTCGGCGGCGCGCTCACGGTCGGATGGATCATCGTCGCGCTGCTGTCCTATGTGCCGCTCGGCTGGGTGATCGATGCGGTGTTGATGAGCACGCTGATCGCACAGAACAGCCTCTATCGCCACGTCGGCGCGGTCGCCAACGGCCTGGACCATGCCGGCCTAGCGGGCGGGCGCGACGCCGTCCAGCATGTCGTCGGCCGCGACCCGGAGACGCTGGACGAGGCGGGCGTGGCGCGGGCGGCGCTCGAATCGCTGGCCGAGAACTTCTCCGACGCCGTCACGGCGCCGCTGTTCTGGGCGCTGCTGCTCGGCCTCCCCGGCATTCTCGCCTACAAGGCCGTGAACACGGCCGACAGCATGATCGGCCACCGCACGCCGCGTCACGAATATTTCGGCTGGGCGGCGGCGCGGCTGGACGATCTGCTGAATCTCCTGCCGGCGCGGCTGGCCGGGGCGGCGCTGTGCGGGGCCGCGTTCCTGCTGTCGCGCGCGGAAGGACGGGCGGCGTGGCAGGCGATGTGGCGCGACGCCCGCAAGCATCATTCGCCCAACGCCGGCTGGCCCGAAGCGGCCATGGCCGGTGCGCTCGGTATCGCGCTGGCCGGTCCGCGCGTCTATGACGGCGAGCTCGTCGACGACGCCTGGATGGGCGCAGGCGGCCGCACCGACGCGAGCTCGGCCGGCATCCGGCGCGGACTGAAGCTCTATGTCATCGCCTGCGCGATACAGGCGGCAATCGTGGCAGCTCTCGCGTTGGTTTTGTAGGGGCGACCGGCAGGTCGCCCGGCTCTCCGCCGCACCGGCGGACGGGCGACCTGCCGGTCGCCCCTACAAGCACAATGCGCTATCCGCCGCGCGCGATTTCGAGGATGCGATCGAGATCGAGATAGCGGGCGAGGTAGTCGGCAAGCGCGTCGAGCGTGGATTCGATTTCGTGCTCGTACATGATTCCGCTGGCCGCGCGCGGCTTCAGGCCGGCGAGGAAGGCGTGGCGGAAGGCGTCGCTCGCGAACAGGCCGTGCAAGTAGCAGCCGGCGACGCGGCCGTCGGCGGAGACGGCGCCTTCGGGGCGCGAGCCGATGCCGTTCGTCAGCCGCAGCATGGGACGCGCGGTCGCCGGACCGCGGGTGATGCCGACATGCATCTCGTAGCCGCCGACGGGCGTCCCGGCGATGTCTTCGCCGCGGACCTCCACCAGGGTCTTGTCGTTCGTGAGTTCGGTTTCGACATCGAGCAGCGCCAAGCCATCGACATCGCTGGCCGGCCCTTCGATGCCGCCGGGGTCGGCGATGCGGCGGCCGAGCATCTGGTAGCCGCCGCACAAGCCGAGCACGCGGCCGCCGCGGCGGACATGGGCGGCGATGTCGATGTGCCAGCCCTGTTCTCTCAGGAACGCAAGATCGGCGATGGTGGATTTGGATCCCGGCAGGAGGATGAGATCGGCATCGGGCAGCGGGCGGCCGGGCTGCACCATACTCACGGCGACGTCTGGCTCGAGGCGCAGCGGATCGAGATCGTCGAAGTTGGCGATGCGCGGCATGAGAGGCACCGCGATTCGGATCGCGGCTGCACCGTTGGTCTCATATGACGACAAGGCGACGGCATCTTCGGCCGGCAAGCGGCGGGCTGCCTCGAAGTAAGGCACGACCCCGAGGCTCGGCAGGCTCGTGCGATCGCGGATGATCGCGAGGCCGTCGTCGAACAGCCGCCGGTCGCCGCGGAACTTGTTCACGATGAAGCCCTTCAGCAGCGCGCGCTCCTCCGACTCCAGCAACGCATGGGTGCCGACGATGCTGGCGATCACGCCGCCACGGTCGATGTCGCCGATCAGCAGCACGGGCACGCGCGCGGCCGTGGCGAAGCCCATGTTGGCGATGTCGCCGGCGCGGAGGTTGATCTCCGCGGGGCTGCCGGCGCCCTCGACGAGCAGGAGATCGGCCTCGTCGCGCAGGCGATCGAAGCTTTCGAGCACCTTGGGCAGCAGCGTTGGCTTCAGACGGTGATAGTCCGCGGCCTGCGCATTGCCGAAGATGCGGCCCTGCACCACTACTTGCGCGCCGACCTCGCTCTGCGGCTTCAGCAGAACCGGATTCATGTACACCGACGGCTTCACGCCGCAGGCGCGCGCCTGCAGGGCCTGGGCGCGGCCGATCTCGCCGCCGTCGGCGGTGACGGCGGCATTGTTCGACATGTTCTGCGGCTTGAACGGCCGCACGCGCAGGCCGCGGCGCGTGTAGGCGCGCGCCAGGCCGGCAACGATCAGCGACTTGCCGACGTCCGAGCCGGTGCCCTGGAACATGACGGCGGCGGTCATCAGAACTCGATCCCGGCCTGCGCCTTCACGCCGCTGCGGAAGGGATGCTTCACCATCGTCATCTCCGTGACGAGGTCGGCGGCCTCGATCAGCTCCGGCTTGGCGTTGCGTCCCGTGACGATGACATGGAGGTCGGGGCGGCGCGCCTTCAGCGTCGATACGATCTCGTCGATCGGCAGATAGTCGTAGCGCAGGACGATGTTCAACTCATCGAGCAGCAGCAGCTTGTAGGCGGGATCGGCCATCAGCGTCTTGGCCTGCTCCCAGGCGGCGCGGGCGGCGGCAATGTCGCGGGCGCGGTCCTGGGTCTCCCAGGTGAAGCCCATGCCCATGGTGTTGATGGTCACGAGCTCGGGGAAGCGCTCGAGCAGGCCGCGCTCGCCGGTCTCCCAGCGGCCCTTCACGAACTGCACGACGCCGACCTTGAGGCCGTGGCCGAGGCAGCGCATGACCATGCCGAAGGCGGCCGTCGATTTGCCCTTGCCCTTGCCGGTGTGGACGATGAGCAGGCCCTTCTCGATCGTCTTGGTCGCCATGATCTTGGCGCGCGCGGCCCGGCGCTTGACTGCCTTCTCGGCATGGCGCGCGTCGATCTCGGCCTCGGTCAATCCCTCGTTCTTCATGACGCGCTTGATGCCACGAATCGGCGCGGCTGTCAGCGGCCGTCGAGCGGGATGACATCGTAGCCGGCGCCGGCCGAGGCCAGCGGGGCCGTCTTGTCCTTGTCCAGGTCGCGCCGGAGCGCGAGCTCATCCGCCGCGCCCGCAACAACGATGGCGTCAGCAGTGTGGTCGGCCAGCTGCAGCGTCACGAGGGCGGCGATCGGGCGATCGCCGGCCAGGCGGCGGGCGTCGCCAAGACGCGCGAGCAGGTCGCCGGTCGGATAGTTCTGCTGCTTCAGCCCGGCCGGCACCAGCTTGGGGTCGACGATCAGCAGGGCGGCGACCGGTCGATCCAGCCCAAACGGCCCGGCGATTCGATTCGCCAGCGCGCCACCGCGCAATTCCTCCGCATTGGATTCTCCCGCCGTGCCGCTTGCTGTCGAGGTGGCCGTCTGCGTCGGGCGATCCGCCAGTTGCGATTCGGGCGCGCTCAGGACGATGCCTGCCGCCTGCTTCTGGTCCGCTTCCGATTTCGCACGGGTTGTGGCCTCGGAATCGGCCGATTGCTGCGGCGCGGCCGGCGCCGCTGCCGTTTGCCCGGCGACCTCGGGGCCTTTCCCGGCCGGCTGCATGCGAGCCTGCAGATTGTCGGCGGGCTGCGAAGAACTCGCCGCATCGGAGCCCGCCGGTTCCGCCGGCAATGCCTGCGCCTGCGGATCGACGACAGTCCCGTATGGCTCAGCCGCAGGCGGCGTCGCGGGCACCTGGGCAGCACCGGTCTCGTTCGTGGTCGTCTGCCCGGTGCCGGTTGCGGTCTGCAAGGCCGAAGTCTTGTCGCGCGCATCACGCTCGAACTGGTTGGGCGAAAGGCCGACATAGAATACGACCGAGGCGGCGAGAGCGACTGCGATGCCGCCGAGGCCATACAACAGCCGGCGCGGCCGGCGGCGCCGCAATCCCACAACGTTGGACTGGCCACCGGCGGCGCGTTGCGCATTGGCTATGGCAGCGGCTGCAACGCCTTCGCCGACGCGGCGCCGGACGGAGTCCGCTTCAGCGTGCTCGAGCCGGGCGATTTCGTCGTCGTCCTCCTCCGCCTCGGCGATCTTGCCGAGGAGCGTGATCGCCGGGGACGCCGCACCAGCGGCCAAGCGACGCGCCAAGGCGACAGAGCGCACTGGATCGACGCCGAGGGCGGCCAGATCGGCGCGGACTTCGGCGATCGGCTCGGTCTCCAGGCCCTGCTCATCCACGAGCCCGGCCAGGAGCCTACGGGCGGGAGTGTCCATGGTCATGCCACGAACTCCGTCAAGTAAGCGCGGACGGCGCGTTTCAAGCGCTTGCGCCGGTTGGCGACCTCGGCCGCCGGAACGGCCAGGACGCGGCTGAGATCGGCGGTCTCCTGCATGTCCTGCATCAGCATCAGCTCGGCCATCGCCCGCAATCCCGGATCGACGCGATCGAGATGGGCGAGCAGCCGCCGCTGCTCCGAGCGCCAAGCCGCCACGGCTTCCTGGTCCGGGGCTTCATCGCCGACATCGGCGACGAGGCTCATGCCGGCATCGCTGCCCGCCGCCTCGCGCAGGGTCGAGCGATTCTCCATCGATCCGGCGGCGTGCGAGATATCGCTGACGATCACGCCGGCGAGATGCTGGAACAGCGTGCAGGCCTCGGGATTCCATATACGCACGCCGGCGATGGTTTTGGAGATGGCATCGTTGACAAAATCCTCGGCCTCGGCGGCACCGGGCGGTGGGCCGCGGCGCTGGCCGCGCCAGGTCATGCGCTGCAGGCGCGAAACGGCGAGCAGCAGCAGTCGGGGCACCAGATCGTCCCAGTCCTGCGCCTGCCAGTCGATGGTTAGAGCCGTCATCGACTCGGCATCATAGCGGAGGTCGGGCGCGCGGTCGCGGGGCGCGGGGCGGCCCTTATCTCCGACTGTCACCCCCGCGAAAGCGGGCGTCCAGGGCGAGCGACCGGTCGCACGGCCCTGAATTCCCGCTTTCGCGGGAATGACAAGAAGTAGGGAAGCGGCGGACATTGCAAATGCGGCGCCCCCTCCCGCGCCGAGAGGGGGCGCCCGTGCGATCGATGGAATCTGCGTGATGATCGTCAGTTCAACGACTCCAGGCCCGCCACGCTCTGGGCGACCTGCACCAACCGCAGGAACTCGCTGCGGTAGCCGAAGGTGTCGTCGCCGCGGGCGGCGACGGCGATACGTTGCACGTCCGCCAGGGTCATGGTCCCGACGTTCGCATCCTTGCGCAGCAGCTGGCCGAAGGCGGCGACGGCGGTGGCGAAGCGAGCGTCGGCCGGGGCGGCCTCGAAGGTGGTGCGGGCGCTGGCCTGGATGGGCTGCTGGATTAGGCGGCTCTCGGTGGCGCCCGGCAGCTTGTAGCGGATCTTCAGCCAGGCGAGGGCGTTCGAATCCTGCTGCGGCGCGTTCGGCTTCTGTTGGAAGTGCAGATCGTCCACCAGACGCGATTTGCTGTCGGGCGCGGTGATCTCGTAGAGCGCCGTGACCGCATGGCCGCTACCGACTTCGCCGGCGTCAACCTTGTCGTTGTTGAAGTCCTCGCGGTTGAGCAGGCGCGTCTCGTAGCCGATGAGGCGGTACTCCGCTACCAGCGCCGGGTTGAACTCGATCTGGATCTTCACGTCGTTGGCGATGGTGAAGATGGTGGAGCCCATCTCGTCGACCAGCACCTTGCGCGCCTCCATCAGGCTGTCGATGTAGCTGGCGTTGCCGTTCCCGGCCTGGGCCAGCTTCTGCATCACGAGGTCGTTGAGATTGCCGGTGCCGAAGCCGAGCACCGAGAGATAGACGCCGCTGTCGCGCTGGCGGGCGACGTAGTCCTCGAGCTCCGAGGGATCGGTGATGCCGACGTTGAAATCGCCGTCGGTGGCGAGGATGACGCGGTTGATGGCGTTCTTCTGGAAATTGGCCTCGGCCAGCGTATAGGCCTGGCGGATGCCCTCGGCACCCGCCGTGCTGCCGCCGGCCGCGAAGGCATCGATGGCCGACAGGATCTTCAACCGCTCCGAGCCCTTGGTCGGCTCGAGCACCACGCCGGCGGTGCCGGCATAGGCGACGATGGCGATGCTGTCGGTCGCCTGCATCTGCTCGGTCAGCAGGCGCAGCGACTGCTTCACCAGCGGCAGCTTGTCCGGTTCCTCCATGGAGCCGGAGGTGTCGACGAGAAACACCAGATTGGCGGGCGGGCGCGTTGTCTTCGGGATGTCGTAGCCCTGCAGGCCGATGCGGACGATCTGGCTGCCGCTGTCCCAGGGCGAATCGAATACGGCGATGTCGGCGCGGAACGGCTCGTCCGCGCTTTCCGGCAGCGGATAGGCGTAGGGGAAATAGTTGATCAGCTCCTCCGTGCGCACCGCATCCATCGGCGGCAGCGTACCGTCGGTCAGGAAGCGGCGGACGTTGGCGTAGGACGCGGTATCGACATCGATGGAGAAGGTCGAGACCGGCTCTTCGCTCACGAGCTTGACCGGGTTGGTTTTGAAATCGCCATAACGCTCATCGGCGCTGCTCGGCGGCTGCCAATAGGGCGCTGGCTCTTCGTCGGCTGCCGGGGCGTAGAGTTGCGCCGGCTGACCTACCGACGCGCCGGACCGTTCGACCTTTGCTCGCGTCGTCGCGCTCGCGGCATCGGTCTCCGAGACCGGCAGGTCCCTGCGCAATTGCTCCGATTGGCCCGGTACTAGAGCGGTCTGATTCGCGACTGGTGGGGGCTCTGTAGGTACGTTCGTCGAGACCGGCGTCGACGGGATCGCAGCCGTTCCGCTGGTCGATGACAAATCTTCGACGGTCGTCGCTACGGGCGGCACCCGCGGATGCTCCACCGGTGTAACGAGGTGCGACCACGGAACGAGGCCGGCGGGACCGATTGCAACCACCGCCCCACTGCCGATGATGACGACGGCAGCCGCGGCAACCATTAACCTTTTGCGAGACATGAGGCACTCCCCAATCAGTTGGCTTGTGCCCGTGTATGCCCGCGAGGCTGGTCGCCGATGCCATGCGGAGCGACGCTTTTCGCAGCCTCACATGCAGGTCGACTGCACGCCCGACGACCCCTTCTCACGAAAGGCACGTAGCCGGGCTTCCACCAGGTCGCGCAGGACGCGCATTTGTTCGGCATCGCGCCGCGCGGCTGTCTCGCCATCAGCTGCACCCGTGTGGTCGCGACTCGCCGTCGCTTCTGTCTTCGAGGGAGATGTGCCGGCAGTCGAATCACCAGCGGGGGCCGTGACAGCGGCGGAGTCGATCCTCTGGCCGCTGCAGGCGTGAGCTGGAAAGCTGGCGGTGGCGGCGACAAAGGTCATTGCGCCGGCGATGACGATGGCCGCCATGGTGGTTTGGGCTTTGCGAGTCATGGGCTGCTCCCTGGTGCATTCGCGCGTACTTGCGTATGCCGACCAGATCCGGCGCCGATGCCATGTGACGTTCAACAGTTCGGGCGTCAAGGTCCTGTGGCGAGGCCGCGCAGGACGGCGTGGCTCGAGTTCGATTTCGGGCGCCAGAGGCCGCGATCCTGGGCCTCCAGCAGGCGCCCCGCCATCTCGCGGGCAGCCGCCGGGTTGTTCTCGAGCATGAAGCCGCGCACGGAATCGTCCGCGACGTAGGCCTCGAACACGGCGTCGAAATGGTGGTCGGCGACGCTGCCGGTCGTGGCGGCGAAGGCGAACATGTAGTCGACCGTGGCCGCCATCTCGAACACGCCCTTGTAGCCGTGGCGCATCACGCCCTTGATCCACTTCGGATTGACGACGCGGGCGCGCACCACGCGGGCGATCTCCTCGTCGAGCGTGCGCACACGCGGCGCCTCGGGCCGCGAATGATCATTGTGATAGACCGTCGGCCGGCGGCCGGACAACTCCTTCACCGCGGCGGCGAGGCCGCCCTCGAACTGGTAGTAGTCGTCGCTGTCGAGGAGGTCGTGCTCGCGGTTGTCCTGGCTGTGCAGCACGCCCTCGACCTCGGCGAGCCGGTGCTCGAACAGTTTGTGCTCGGCAGCGCCCTGCGCGCCTGCGCCATAGGCATAGCCGCCCCAGGCGACGTAGGCGCGGGCGAGATCGGCCGCCGTCTCCCAGCCGCGTTCATCGATGAGCGCTTGCAGGCCGGCGCCATAGGCGCCCGGCTTGGAGCCGAAGACGCGGAAGCCCGCGCGCTTCTGCGCGGCCTCCACGGGCAAGCCCGCTGCGGTCATCGCGGCCACATCGCGCCGCACGCGCGCGGACATCGGGTTGAGCTCCGCCGGCTCGTCGAGCGCGGCGACGGCGCGGGCGGCGCTGTCGACCAGGTCGATCTGCGCCGGGAAGGCATCACGGAAAAAACCGGACACCCGCAGGGTGACGTCGACGCGTGGCCGGTCGAGAATCGAGAGCGGCAGAATCTCGAAGCCGGACACGCGGCCGGATCCGTTGTCCCAGGTCGGGCGCACGCCCATGAGCGCCAGCGCCTGGGCGATGTCGTCGCCGCCGGTGCGCATGTTGGCCGTGCCCCAGGCCGAGAGCGCCAGCGACTTCGGCCAGGCGCCATGGTCCTGGCGATAGCGCTCGAGCAGCAGCGAGGCCGACTTCCAGCCGAGGTGCCAGGCCGTCGGCGTCGGTACGGCGCGGGTATCGACCGAGTAGAAGTTGCGGCCGGTCGGCAGGACGTCGAGCCGACCGCGCGTGGGAGCGCCGGAGGGACCGGGCGCGACGAAGCGGCCGTCGAGACCGGTGAGCAGGCCGGCGATCTCGGCTGCGCCGCACTGCGCGACGGTGGGGCGCAGGTGGTCAGAGATGAAACCGAGCACCGTACGCGTCCGGCGCCAGTCTGATTGCGGTTCCGCGCTTCCGCTGACGAGACGTTTGGCGAACTGCTCCAGGCGCTCGACCGTGTCGCCGGCGGTGCGCCAGGCCCCCTCGCCTATCAGGCACTCAGGCCGCGGGCCGCTCCACGCATCACCCAACGTCACCGCCAGCGGATCGAACTCGAGGCCGAGATCGTGGGCGAGCGCGCGCGTGAGCGAGGCATCGCGGCCTTCGTCGCGGCCGCGCGGCAGGCGCGTCAAGGCGACCAGGAGATCGGCAAGCTGCTCGCCTGCGGGTGCGACGCCGAAGATGTGCAGGCCGTCGCGGATCTGCAGCTCCTTCAGCTCGCAGAGGTGATTGTCGAGCTTGCCGAGGGCCGTGTCGGCGACATCGGCGCTTGTTACGCCGCAATCCTTGTCGAGGCCGGTGGCGGCCGCGAGCTCGAGAATGCGATCGCGCAGCAGACGGCAGCGGCGCGGATCGAGGCCGGCCGCTTCGTAATATTCGTCGACCAGCTGCTCCAGATCGCGCAGCGGTCCGTAGCTTTCGGCCCGCGTCAGCGGCGGTGTCAGGTGATCGATGATGACGGCGGCGCTGCGCCTCTTGGCCTGCGCGCCCTCGCCGGGATCGTTCACGATGAAGGGATAGAGATGCGGGAGCGCGCCGAGCGCCGCCTCCGGCCAGCATTCCTTGGAGAGCGCGAGCGCCTTGCCCGGCAGCCATTCGAGGTTGCCGTGCTTGCCCATGTGGATGATGGCATGGGCATCGAAGCTGCGCCGCAGCCAGGCGTAGAAGGCGAGATAGCCGTGGGGTGGGACGAGGTCGGGCGAGTGATAAGTGGCGGCGGGATCGATGTTGTAGCCGCGCGCCGGCTGGATCGCGACCACGATGTTGCCGAGGCGATGAGCGGGGAGGTGGAAGGCGCCGTCGAAGAAGAAGGGATCGCGCTCCGGATCGCCCCAGCGCTCGATCACTCGAGTGCGCAGACGTTCAGGCATCGAGTCAAAGAAGGCGCGGTAGTCAGCGAGGCTGAGATTCTCGGTGACTGGGATCGATGTCGTGCGTCCTTCGACAAGCTCAGGATGAGGGATATCGTACGTGCCACGAAGATTACTCCTCATCCTGAGCTTGTCGAAGGACGCACGATCGTCTTGCAGCATTGCGGAGGCGGCCTTCGATCGATTCGTTGGACCCGCAAGCAGGCGGCGCATCAGCGCGGCGCCATCGGCCGGCGCGCCCTCGATTGTGTAGCCGGCGCTCCGCAGAGCGCGCAGCACCTCGACCGTGCCGGCCGGCGTGTCGAGGCCGACGCCGTTGCCGATGCGGCCGTCGCGGTTGGGGTAGTTGGCGAGGATGATAGCGACGCGACGCTCGGTCGGCGGCGTCGCGCGCAGGCGCGCCCAGGCGGCGGTCAGCGTGGCGACGAAGGCGACGCGATCGGGCAGCGGGCGATACGCGACGATCGGGCATTGGGTGAGCGGATCGCGGCGGGCCTCGGCCTTGAAGGCGACGGCGCGCGAAAGGATCCGGCCGTCGACCTCCGGCAAGGCCACATGCATGGCGATGTCGCGCGCGTTGAGGCCGTTGCTGCCGGCGCGCCAGGCCTCCTCCGTGCCGGAGGCGAACACCACCTGCAGTACTGGGCAATCGGCCTCATCGAAGGGCGTTTCGCTGCGGGCGGCTGCCGGCTGCGAGAGCGCGAAGGCGGTCGCGTTCAGGATCACCGCGGGCGAGGTGCGGGCGCAGAGATCGCGCAGCAGTTCGGCCGCCACCGGCTCTTTGAGGCTGGTGACATAGACGGGAAGCGGATTGAGCGCCGCGGCCGCCAACGCATCACATAGTGCATCGATGACGGCGAGATCACCGCTTTGCAGGAGCGCGCGGTAGAACACGATCGGGACGACCGCGCGTTCGGTGGACCAGTGGCGGCGCAGATCATCGAGCGCAGGCTGCGACAGGCCGGGCCAGTAGAGGCCGGCGCGCAGCAGCGCGATGGGCTCGCGCCATTCCTGCGCGCGCCCGATCAGAGTGGCGGCGTAGAGCAGGAGGTTGCGGGCGTTCGCCGGGCCGCCCTGCACGCAATATTGCCAGAGGCGATGCGCGGCCGGCGGCTCGAGTGTCGAGAGCGCCGCCAGTTCGGGATCGGGCTGGTCGTCGCCGGGGAGCACGGCCAGGGCGATGCCGCGCCGGCGGCAGCAGTCGCTCACCTGTTCGGTGCCGTAGGGCCAGTAGCGGGAACCGCCCAGCAGCCGCACGATGACGAGGCGGGCGTGCTGCAGGATGTCCTCGACATACTTGTCGACCGACAGGTTGTGGCCGAGGAACAGCAGGTTGGCGAGGCGCAGGCTGGGCGCGTCGACCGGCAGCGCGGCCTGGGCCTGAGCGAGGCAGGCGAGTTCGGTGTCGGCGGCCGAGACGAAGACGATGTCGCCGGGCGTCTGGCCGAGATCGACGGCCTCGCTGCCGTCGGAGATCGCACCCGGCTTGGCGGCGAGGAGATGCACGGCTAGCCGGCGATGGCCTGGGTGATCGCGGCGCGGTCGAGACCCTTGAGACCGATGACCACGAGGCTTCCCGTGCGCGCCTCGTCGGCGCGCCAGGCGCGGTCGTAGTAATGTTGCAGGCGCGTGCCTACGGCCTGCACGACGAGCCGCATGTCCTTGCCGGCAACGGCGAGGAAGCCTTTCACGCGCAGGATGTCATGCCGTTCGATGGCCAATGACAACCGCTCCAGGAGAGCTTGCGGCGAGGCCAAAGAGTCGAGCCGCAGGGGGAAGCTCTCGAAGTCGTCGTGATTGTGGTTCTCGCCTTCCGCCTCGTGGTGCGAAGGGCGCGCGGCGAGATCATCCTCGGCGGCGGCCTGCAATCCCAGCAGCACCGTCGGATCGATGGCGCCGAAGCTCGTGGGCACCAGCTTGACGCGACGCGGGCTGCCGGCCTGGATCGCGGCCTCCGCGCCGGCGCGGGCGGCGGCGTCGAGCTGGTCGACCTTGTTGAGGAGAACGAGGTCGGCGCAGCCGAGCTGGTCGCCGAACAGCTCCTCGAGCGGGCTGTTGTGGTCGAGCGAGGGATCGGCGGCGCGCTGCGCGGCCACGGCGCGCGGATCGGCGGCGAAGAGGCCGGCGGCGGCGGCCGGGCCGTCGACCACGGCGATGACGCCGTCGACGGTGACGCGCGTGCGCACCTCCGGCCAGTTGAAGGCCTTCACCAGCGGCTTCGGCAGCGCCAGGCCCGACGTCTCGATGATGATGTGCTCGGGCGGATCGGGACGGTTCAGCAGCTTCTCGATGGTCGGCAGGAAGTCGTCGGCCACGGTGCAGCAGATGCAGCCGTTGGCGAGCTCGACGATGTCGCCTTCCTTGCACGCCGGAATGCCGCAGCTCCGCAGGAGATCGCCGTCGACGCCGATCTCGCCGAACTCGTTGATGACGAGGGCGAGGCGGCGGCCGTTGGCGTGACGCAGCAGGTGCTGGATCACCGTCGTCTTGCCGGCGCCGAGGAAGCCGGTGATGACGGTGGCGGGGATCTTGGCGGTCATTGATCTTCTTTCTTCAGGAGCAGGGGCAGGCCGGCGGCGATGAAGTAGACGCGATCGGAAGCGACGGCGATGGCTTGATGGAGCAGGCCGGCGTGGTCGCGGAAGGCGCGCGCGAGCGCGTTGTCAGGCACGATGCCGAGGCCGACCTCGTTGGAGACGAAGACGACGGGCACGGAGAGGCTGGGCAGCGACTCGACCAAGGCCTGCGTCTCGCTTTCCACGCTGCGGCCGGCCGCCATCAGATTGCTCAGCCAGAGCGTGAGGCAATCGACCAGGACCGCCCCGTTGTCGCGCGTTGCCGACGCCAACACCCGCGGCAGTTCCAGCGGCTCCTCGAGGGTGGTCCACCCGGCGCCGCGGCGGGCGCGGTGACGGCGGATGCGCTCGGCCATCTCGGCGTCGCCGGCTTGCGCGGTGGCGAGGTAGACGGGGCGGCCGGGATGGCCAGCGATCAGGCCCTCGGCGAAGCGGCTCTTGCCGGAGCGGGCGCCGCCGAGGACGAGGGTGACCTTGGGCAAGGCCGGGGACGGCGACACGGTTGGGCTCTCCTCCCGCCGAGGATGTGCGGACAACGGCTGGCCGAGGAGGTCTCCTGGCTCGGGGTCGTCGGTCGACGGCGCCTTCCCGGCCTTCTCGGCCAGTGGTGCAGATGCCGTCGGCCTCGCCGCTCACAGTTGCGGGGGCAGCGCCGGATTGTTCACCGGCTTCCCTGGTCTCGGCCGGCGGCGACAGTAGCGCGGCGGTCGGGGTTGGGCCACCCAAACATGCGATTCTGCAAAACAACCCCATGCATTAAAAAATCACCAATATATATCAATGAGTTGACCGTGCGCACTTCCGGCACATCAGAGACCGGGGAGAGCGCGGGAACGCAGCGTCAGAGGCGCGATTCGAGCAGCCAGAGCAATCCTTCGTCGAGGCGATCGAGATAGGTCTCCAC
>Ga0137403_10000996_pt1 | contig 35958 bp, 31 predicted proteins | sample CZOMad2_1_16fung_FD_122057 | JGI IMG/M metagenome (GOLD analysis project Ga0137403, IMG submission 122057) | Vadose zone soil fungal communities from Angelo Coast Range Reserve, California, USA - CZOMad2_1_16fungal (Hybrid Assembly) | ecosystem: Environmental > Terrestrial > Soil > Vadose zone... | reverse complement strand
GGGCTGGGCAACCAGTTTCTCGGTCACATCCGATCGACGGATGCGGTGGCGCATGTGGTGCGGTGCTTTGCCGACGACAATGTGGTGCACGTGGCAGGTGGAGTGAATCCACTGCATGACATCGATGTGATCAATACGGAGCTTCTGCTGGCCGATCTGGATACGGTCGAAAAAAGGTTTTCCAAAGCAGAGAAGCTTGCGAAGAATGCGAGCGATCACAAGATCAAGGTTGAAGTCTCTGCGTTGCAGAAGCTGAAAGAGGCTCTCGATGCGGGCAAGCCTGCGCGTACGGTCGATCTGACCGACGACGAACGTGTGGCCGCTCGTGAGCTTTTTCTGATTACAGCGAAGCCAATGTTGTATGTGGCGAATGTAGATGAGGCCGGTCTGAAGGAGAGCAACGAGTGGGTTGCCGCTGTCGAGAAGCGAGCCGCAGAGGAGCATGGGCAGGTAGTTCGCATCTGTGGCGCGCTGGAGTCGGAGATTGCACTACTGGAACCTGCGGAGCGCGATGAGTTTCTGGCAGAGATGGGGTTGAAGGAGCCAGGGTTGAACCGGCTGATTCACTCCGCCTATGCTCTGCTGGATCTGATTACGTACTTTACGGCGGGTGTGCAGGAGGTTCGGGCGTGGACGATCAAGCGCGGAACAAAGGCTCCTGGAGCCGCGGGTGTAATTCACTCGGACTTTGAGCGAGGGTTCATTCGTGCAGAGGCGTACCATTGCGACGATCTGTTTGCTCTGGGGAGTGAACAGGCGGTAAAGGAGAAGGGGCTGTATCGCTCGGAAGGTAAAGAGTATGTAGTACGGGATGGCGATATTCTCTTCTTCAAATTCAATGTGTAGAACATTGTGTACTGTGACGACGAAGTAAAGAAATAATTCGCCTCACATCGTTTTGTTTGTCATCTCGCAGTGCAACGGAGAGATCTGCTTTTCTCCACTGTGGAGACATCAGCGGGCATAGCAGATTCGGCCATAGGTATCACCGTAAAAGTAGATAGAATCTGTGCTGGTTTGCGAGATCTGTGGTCGAATTAAAGCAGGTCCTTCGACTTCGCTCAGGATGACAGATTTTTACTTATTCAAGCGATACTAGAGATTCATTCTCAGGTTAGGAGTCACAATGCTACGGATACTTGTTGACTGGCTGTTGAATGCGGTGGCTCTGGTGGTGACGTGTGGAATGGCTGGGAATGCCGCGACGCAGAATGCGGGCAAACCCGCCGTGGCAACAGCACCGATGCCGATCGCGATACAAACAGCGAAACGGGTGTTCCTCGGAATGCAGGTGTTGACGGCATGTCGATTTCGGCTTTCCGCAGGGGTGGCGATATGAATCAGCCGTATAACTGGTTTTATGTGGCAATGAAAAACTGGGGGCGCTACGAGCTTGTGGGAAGTCCGGCAGATGCGGACTTAGTTTTTGAAATCAGTTTTGCAGCGCCCCTGGTAGGAACGGAAAAACTCTTATCGTCTGCGCCATGTTTGCGACTAGAGATTTTGGATGCAAAAACGCACTTCCTGCTGTGGACTATCGTTGAACCTGTGGAGGGAGCCTATCGAAAGGCAACATGGGAGAGCAATTTCAATACCGGCGTGACCAACCTGGTGAGCGATTTGAAGAACATAACAGGTGAAACACATGTTGCCAGCAAGTAGGGCAAGGCCCTTCGCAGTAGCAGACATTGCGCCGGACAGCCACATGAGAACGTGACTCTTTGATGGTTTGGCCAAATCCCTTGGATGCGTAGTTGCCTTACCGGACATCTCTAACGATGTCGGCCCTGTCAAGCACCTTTTGAGCACACTTCGCCATTCACTTAGAAGAGTTTTTTCTGCCCCTTCCTTCGTTGTCTTGTTGATCGGCGCCGACAAGCACGGTTCGTTCGTAATCCAGCGGTCGGTTTCAGTCCGACCCAAACATCTCTTCGATCAAAACTTCGACCATGATTAGTTCTTCGAACTCCCTCTCACGAGGGAGCGGGATGCTCTATCAAGTGGACGACGCCTTATTCCACGCCAGGTCCGGTACCGAGCTGTCCCGCGTACGAACCGAACTCCAGCTCCTTTCTCCCGAAGGCTATCAACAAAAGTCTGATCGCATCGAGAGGGGCCGACACTGTTATGCAATCAAGTGGGTTATGCAATCAAGTGGAACCGCTGCAGATTTCAATGTCCGGTTATCCGACAGGGATCTTACCGCTCAATCCGGCAGAGTGAATGCGACGAGGGCGTCGCCCAACGATTCTTCCGTGATTTTCGGATGCCCGCCCGCCGCAACTACTACGTATTGTTTTCCACTTCGTTGGACGGCGTAGGTCATCGGTGTCGCGTTTCCGCTAGCTGGCAGCTGGGATTTCCACAATTCCTTTCCCGTCTCCACATCGAAACCACGAATGAAAGAATCGGTTGTGCCGGCGACAAAGACGACACCAGCGGCGGTAATGATGGGCCCGCCCAGGCTGATCGAGCCTGGGGGAATCTGCTGGGCATGCGCACCGCCAAAATCCTGCATAGACCCTAACGGGATTTGCCAACGAATTTCTCCTTTAATCATGTCCACCGCTGAGAGCGTGCCCCATGGTGGAGCACCACAGGGAAGGTCCGAGGGTGACTGAAGAAATCGCCGATATATGCCATAGGGCGTCCCGGCCTGATCGCCATACTCGCCATCCTGGGAGTGGGAGCCAGGCAGGTCATACCTTGAACGGGGAATTAGTTTGGCCCATGCAACGAAGTTGTTGGTGTTGGTTACTAACAAATTGTGCTGCGGATCGAAAGCATATCCGCTCCAGGTCATGCCGCCGAGATGTCCGGGCACCATCAGCGTGCCTTGCAGACCGGGAGGAGTAAAAATACCTTCATTGCGCAACTGCTTGATCATAACGTGGCAAGCCTCGCGGTCTTCGGGCGTCGGTCCCCAAGCTTCGTCGGCGGACAGGCCTTGCCGCGCCATCGGGGGTGGTTTCACTGGAACGGGCTGCGTGGGCGACGAGTGTTCGCCCGGGACATCGCTTCTGGGCACGGCTCGTTCTTCGACAGGGAACACGGGCTTGCCACTGTCGCGGTTCAGCACGTAAAGCAGCCCGGCCTTATTGCCTTGAATCACGACAGGAATATCTTGTCCATCGAAGCGGAGGGTTGTCAGCAGAGGCGGCGATGCGCTATCGAAGTCCCAAAGGTCATGATGAACGAGTTGGAATCCCCATACAAACTGGCCCGTTTTTCCTCGTAGCGCCACGACCGAGTTCGCCCATTTGTCATCTCCTGGGCGCAGTCCGCCGTAGTAGTCGGGACTTGCGCTCCCTGTAGGTACAAAAATCAAATCGCGGTTGACATCGACGGCCATGATGGACCATGCGTTGCCCGCGCCGCTTCTCCACGTCGCGCTGTTGCCATGAGGTGATGCGGGGTTCGGCGGAAGTGGATCCCAACTCCAGCGCAAAGCACCGGTGCGAGCGTCATAGCCCCGGACCACGCCGCGCGCCATTTCAACGCGATGATTGTCATCTATGGCTGAGCCGACGATCACCAGATCATCTATAATGGCGGGCGGAGAGGTCATGTGATACCAGCCCGAGTCGTACTGCTGCACATCGCGCAGAGTGACCTGACCTGCCTTGCCAAAATCCGCACAGGGAGTACCGCTGACCGCGTCAAGCGCCACCAGGCGGGCATCCTGGGTGGACTCATAGATTCTACGGCGGCATGGCTGTCCCTTGTGGCGGGTTAAGTCAAGCCAAGTCGCGACACCACGATTCACCAGCCCGTCTCCATAGTCGCCATTCAAATCGATTTTCGGATCGTAGGCCCAGCGCTGCTTTCCTGTTTCCGGATCGAGCGCGATCACGCGATTGAAAGGCGTCGTGAAATAGAGCGTTCCGTCCACGAGGATCGGCGTGCTTTCAAATCCGCTGCGCTTTCTGTCGCGGCTGCTCTCCGAAATGTCGCCAGTGTGAAAGATCCAGGACACTTTGAGTTTCGCGATATTTTGTCGATTGATCTGCGTCAGCGGAGAGAAACGCGTGCCGCCTGCGTCGTGGCCGTAAAAGGGCCAGTCGGTACCGGTTTGATCCTGCGCCAAGACGCCGGGAGAGACGAGGAAACTACAAGCGATTAGAAAAAATGACAGCGAGACAGATTGAACGCTTCGGCTTGCCATGGCCAAGCTTTAGCTGAGACTCTCCGCTCTGGCAACGAGAACGGGACGAGCGGGCCCAACCCCAGGACCAGCGGGCCGACAGTGTGACTATTTTGACTTGTCCCGGTAGCCCGACTTTTAAGGACTTAGCCAAATGAAGCGACTGGAGGGGCCGACGAGTCGCCGCGAATCTTGTGCGCAACTCGTTCTGGCCTCCCTGACGTTCGCTCATTCCCGGCGGCGCGATCGCAGATATCCTGAAACACTTTGACGTTTCATTCGTATAGTAGATTGCGGGTGTTCGGAAGAGAGTTCCCTATGTCTATGAGAATGGTGATCGCCCCGCTGACCGTTATAAGTCTTGCCGTGTTGCTGGCTTACACGCAACCTCATATCTCCTGTGTGGTGATGGTTTTGGCGAAGTTCGTGGGCCATGTGTCGCTCTAGTCGTACAAAGGAAGTACTGCTGCACCAAATGTCCAGTTATCTGCATTGATGGCCACACGGTGGCCTAATTCACCGGAGGGTGTCTCGTGAACAAAAGACTCTGTTTTGTGTTTGCTGCATGGATGGCGGTTCCCGTTGCTGTACTCGGGCAGCAGAAAGCGCCAGCGCAGGCCGCTCCCCCCGCGCAGGCCGTTCCGCCCGCGAACCCGATTACTGCGAGCGAAAAGGGTTTCTACTCGTTTGTGAGCAACGCGGTGGTCGGCGCGGCGCAGAAAATGCCGGAAGAAAACTACTCCTTCAAACCGACACCGGAGGTTCGGAGTTTTGGCCAGCTCGTTGGCCACGTGGCCGACGCTTCGTACATGTTCTGCTCGACAGCCACAGGTGAAGCAAACCCAGCGAAGGACATCGAGAAAACGAAGACCTCCAAGGCCGCGCTCGTGGCCGCGCTACAGGACGGAGTTGCCTATTGCAACAAGGCATTCGAGAGCATGACCGATGCAAAAGGCAGCCAGATGGTGAAATTCTTCAACTTCGACCTAGCGAAGCTGACGTTGTTCTCGATCAATACGGCGCACACGGATGAGCACTATGGGAACATGGTGACCTATTTGCGACTCAAGGGCATTGTGCCGCCGACAAGTGAAAATCAGCCTCCCCCGGCGCCGAAGTAAAACGCTCAAAGCACCTCGATTAGAAAACGTCCCGTCGCTTTCGGCTTTCGAAAAGTTCAAGAAGCGCACCCTTGGGACCGAAGGGTGCGGCACCCGGCAGGAAAAAACCGGGCCGTTCCGGCCGGGATGACGGTTTAAAAATAAGGAAAACTAATCTGCCCTGGCGGCTGCGTCCTCGCCCGGCTCGCTTGCCCGTGCCCCCTGCCCATCCGCCCAGTTCTTAACTGTTTGAGCAATTCCAAACCGCCGTACTATCGAGTCCCTCTTTGATAGTTTCTACCGTTGGGTCGAGGACACCCAACATGAAAAAAACCACCCTGACGTTCATGATGCTGCTCGCCGTCCCTGTTTTTGCGCAGGACAAAACTCAATGCCGTCCCATGGGATCGAACGACTTCGTCCATCCGGACGAATCGATCGTAACCAGTAGCTCCGGGACGCAGATATGCAAGGCCGTCAAGCCCGTCGCGGTGGCGGGCGCGAAAGCTCAGGAATCTCCGGCGGCAACGCCAGCCTCCGCCAGTGCACCGGCGGCATCGGACGGGACAGCAGCACCAACTTCGACACCAGCTGCGGTAGCCGCACCCGTCGCGGCTGACGCAGAGCAATCGCAGGCTACTATCTACTTCTACCGCCCGCACCGTTTTGTCGGCTCCGCGCTAAAGCCTTCTGTCTTTGTTGACGGCACGAACGTGGGACGCATGCGCAACGGCGACAACATCAAATTCTCGGTCGCGCCGGGCACACACGCGGTCTACTCCAACGACAAATCCACTGGCTTGTCGCTAGAAGCCAAGCCTGGTCAGACTTACTACGTGCGCATCGACATTCAGGTAGGCGCCTTCAAAGGACATGGCGGCATCACCCTGATGGACCCGCAGCAAGGCAGCTACGAGATTAAAGCCGTTAGCCATCAAGCCGCAAACAACTGAGTTCCCTGCTGCGCCGCACTGGCGGCGTTAGCGGCGACTCTACATCTTCATTTGCTTCATTTGCGCTGCGCCGAAATCCCTACACGCTGCTGTTGCGTGTGGGGGTTTTGGTTGCGGACGTTCGCGCTCGAGATCCCGGACCCGCGTTGTTTGCAGGTGAAGGTCTGCGGTTCGGGAGAAAACCGAGGAAAAAGCAGATTCCTCACCCCGTTCAAAAAACCAAACGAGTTTTTCTGCAGCCTGCTAAGCCCGCGCCGCCATCTCAGGGAATCCTTACGAATCGTGGCCGGGGCCGTTGGGTAAGCCGCAGTCTCTCCAGAGTTTTTCCCAGTTCCAGATGCCGTAGGCTACCTGTTTTGGCAGGGGGAAGCCTAGTTGGTGGGCGAGCATGCAGACTTGGCCGCGGTGGTGGGCTTCGTGGGTGAGCATGTAGCAGAGCATTTCGGGGCCTGGGGGCCATGGACGGGCCCAGCCGTCTCTTATGAATTTTTCGAGGCGGCCGGTGCTGCCGAGGGCTTCGGCGAGCATCTGCCGGCAGCTCGCGGCGCTCTTGGTTAGTCCTGCGCAGGCCTGTTTCGGCGTGCAGTGGTGGCGGTCGAGCTGAGGGGGAATCTTCAGGTGCGGGGCGGTTAGGCGGACCCACTTGGTGCGGACGTTGTGCATGTGCGTGAAGATGGCGGCGATAGTGCGGATTTTGCCGGGAGGCTTGGCGGTCCAAGCGCGGGGGTCGAGATGTTCGATCAGAAGTTGGTTGATGCGGTCGTTGGCGGCGAAGATTTGGACTGCGGCACGGGCGAGTTGGCTGGAGGTTTTGGGTTGGTGAGTGGTCACAGATGGCTACTCCCTCTTAGAACCGGTCGCGCCTTGTTCGCAATCTAAATTCGAAAGGTACACCCCAGAGCCACTCCACTAAACGCTGATGTTTTTCAATAACCTCACTCTTCCGATTCGAAAGGAGTATCAAACGCCCAAAGGTAAATGCAACAAGCCATAGGAATGCATCGGCGATTAAGAAGAGAGGTAGTTTAAAGAGAAACCAGACGAAGCGCATTGGCAGCGATTATGCCAGATTTTCCATTCGCCCTTCGTGCGTGATAAACGTTGGGCACTATTCGCCTCCGTTGGCTCGTCCGTTGTGGGGCATTGAACTCGTTTTCAGGCCGAGGCAGAGGGCGCCGGCGGCTAGCGTTACCAGGCCCAGGAACAGGAAGCCGGAGTAGAAGTTGCCGGTGCGCTTGTTTAGGGCGCCTACGATTAGGGGGGCGAAGTAGGCGCCCAAGTTGCCCAGGGCGTTTACGAAGCCCATTACGGAGCCTACGATTTTCGCGGGTAACGTTTCTGTGGGGATAGCCCAGAAGGGGCCCATGGGGCCGTAGGCTCCTATGCCGCTTAGGGTTATGAAAGCGAAGGATAGGGCTAACGAGTAGTGGATGGTGGCTACGGCTGCCAGGATGCAGCAGCCTCCGAAGGCCATTACTGCGGCGGCGTGGAGGCGGCGTTCATGGGCGCGGTCGGAGAGGCGGCCGACTACGATCAGGCCGATACAGGCAGCGATGAACGGCAGCGTGAAGAGAAAGCCGGTGGAGAGGCTGCTCATGCCTTTGAAGGTGGCCATAGCACTGGGGAGCCAGAAGAGGAGGCCCATTTGGCCGCTTACAAAACAAAAATAGACCGCGGCCAGGAGGAAGACTTGGGGTCGGAGTAGTGCGCGGAAGTAGGATTCCGCTTTGGTGGTCTCAAGGTCGGTTGATTCTTGGCTTAGCGTGGCTACGATTGCTTCGCGTTCCTTTTTTGGTAGCCACTTGGCTTGGCCAGGGTGGTCTTGGACGGCTACTAGCCAGACGATCAGCCATAGGAATGGGAGGGCGCCTTCGGCGATGAGCATGGAGCGCCAGTTCCAATGGTCGAGGACCCAGCCGGAGAAGGGGGAGGAGATGACTACGGCTCCTGGGAGGCAGAGGAGCCACATGGCGTTGGCGCGGGCCCGCTCGGATCGGGAGAACCAGTGGGAGAGCAGGATCAGCGTGGCTGGGAACACGCCGCTTTCGGAGACTCCCAGGAGGAGACGGAGGAACAGCATTTCGTGGTAGGTGCGGGCGAAACCGCAGCCTACTGCGCAGATCGCCCAGGCTACCAGCAGGACGCTGATGAATTTTTTTGGGCTCCAATGCTTGGCCAGGTGGCCACCGGGAATTTGGAGCGCCAAGTAGCCCCAGTAGAAGATGCCGGCTACGTTGCCGGCTTGCTGGGGGTCGAGGTGGAGGTCGTGGGAGATACGGGGTAACGCGAGGGAGATGTTGGTGCGGTCGATGAAGGCGATGGTGTACATCACCAAGGCTACGGGGATGATGCGGAGCCAGCGCTGGGATGCGGGTTCGTTAGACGGCGGCATGCGTGGGGAATGTATCACTGGTCGCGCGTGAACGGTGAGGTTCGACCTGGTGAAGAGTCGTTTGCGCGTGGTGGGACGGATGCGGGATGATACGGGGACTCATGCGGGAGGGCTTTTGATTTTGATTGGGATGGCTTTGGCGGCTGCTACGGCAGTGGCGGCTTTGCCTCGGCAGGGCGCGCTGGTGTGACTTCTATTCTGCGGCTTGGGGCGGTTAAAGATGTTGGGCGTTTTCTGGAACACTTGCAGGGGCTCGGGGTGACGATTCCTTGCGATCGCGAATTGGTGAGCGGGGCGGAGTCGCCTTTGTCGTGGCCGCTGCGGCGCGGCGGGGTGGAGCTTGGTAACCGGATCGCGATTCAGCCGATGGAGGGTTGGGACGGATTGGCGGACGGGAATCCCAGCGAGCATACGTTGCGGAGGTGGCGGCGGTTTGGGAATAGCGGGGCGAAACTGATTTGGGGTAGCGAGGCGGTGGCGGTCTCGCACGAGGGGCGGGCGAACCCGAATCAGCTGGTGATTGCGCCACACACTTATGCTGGGTTGGCGAAATTGCGGGTTGGGTTGTTGGAAGCGCATCGGGAGACCTGCGGGGCGGGTGATCTGCCGCTTGTAGGATTGCAACTGACGCATTCGGGAAGGTATTGCCGTCCGAATGTGCATGACCGGCCGGAGCCAAAGATTTTGTATCACCATCCGATTCTGGATCGGCGGGTGGGATTGACGGCGGAATCGGCTTTGCTGACGGATGGGGAGATTGGGGGGATTGTTGAGGATTTTCATCGGGCGGCGCGGGCGGCTGCGGATTTGGGATTTGATTTTGTGGATGTGAAGCACTGCCATGGTTATTTGGGGCATGAATTTCTTGGGGCGCATACGCGGCCGGGAAAATATGGAGGGGTGTTCGAGAATCGGACGCGATTCTTGCGGGAAGTGGTGGCGGGTATTCGAGCTGGGGCGCCAGGGTTGCGGATTGGCGTGCGGTTGTCGGCGTTTGATACTGTGCCTTACCGGCCCGATCCGGCGTTGTCTTCTTCGGGAAAGATGGGACCGGGAATTCCCGAGCCGCATGCGGATTTAATTCCTTACCGGTGGGGATTTGGCGTCAATTCGAATTGTCCTACCGAGATAGATCTTACGGAGGCCAAACAGTTCTTGAAGTTGCTTGAGGAGTTGGGGATTTCGCTGGTGAACCTTACGGCTGGGAGTCCTTACTACAACCCGCACGTGCAGCGGCCGGCGCTTTATCCGCCTTCCGACGGATATCAGCCACCGGAGGATCCATTGATTGGAGTGGCGCGTCAGATGGTGGCGGTGCGCGAGTTGAAAGCGGAGTTTCCGAATCTGATTGTGATGGGGACTGGGTATAGCTATTTGCAGGATTTTCTTCCGCATGTGGCACAGGCGGCGGTGCGGGAAGGATGGGTCGATCTAGTGGGGTTGGGGCGGATGACGCTTTCGTATCCGGGAATACTTTCGGATGCAGCGGAGGGGCGGACGATTCAGCACCGATTGGTTTGCCGGACGTTCAGCGATTGCACTACAGCGCCGCGGATGGGATTGCCTTCGGGGTGCTATCCGCTGGACGAGTATTACAAGATTTCGGAAATGGCTGGGCAATTGAAATTGGCGAAGGCGAGGCGGGCGTGATGTCGGTGTCGTTATTCGAACGGGAGCGGGTACATCGCAAAGTGCTGGGGATTGCGGCGGCGTTGCTGCCGTTTGAGAGCGATGGGGGCTTCGCGGTTGCGGCGTTTCAGAAACAGCTGGTGGGCACGCACCAGACAGGTTTGATGAACGCTGTGAATATGGATACGGGTTATGTGAATTTTCTTTCGGAGGCGGAGAAGATCAGCGTTTTGCGGTGGACGCGAGAGGCGCTGGGGAAAGATGTTCCGTTCGTTGCGGGTGCGTATATCGAAGGGCAGACGGGCGAGGTTGTCGATCTGTATCGTCGGCAGATGGATGCGATCGTGGGATTTGGCGGGACGCCGATTTTGTTTCAGACTGCTCAACTTCACGGAAAATCGGCGAAGGAGAAGGCCGCGGTCTATCGAGAGACATGCCGCGGGTATGCGGGGGTGTTGGCTTTCGAACTGGGGCGAATGTTTGCGGCGAATGGAGAGATTTTTGACGCGGAGACAATCGAGCGGTTGATGGATATCCCGGAGATTCAGGGGATCAAACATTCTTCGCTGGACCGGCGGGTGGAGCTAGAGCGATTGGCGCTGCGCGATGCGCGGCGACCCGATTTTCGGATTTATACGGGGAACGATCTGGGAATCAATATGATCGAGTATGGATCGGATTATTTGCTGGGACTGGCTACGTTTGCGCCGGAGAAATTCGCCGAGCGCGACCGGTTGTGGGAGGCGAGCGATCCTGCTTACTTTGCGCTGTCGGATGCGCTGCAGCATTTGGGGAATGTTGCGTTTCGCGAGCCGGTGCCGGCTTACAAGCATTCCGCGGCGGTGTTTCTGCAATTGAGGGGAAGAATCCCTAGCGACAGAACGCACTCCAAGAACATGCAACGGCCAGTGTGGGAGGCTGAGGTGTTGGCTGATTGCGCGCGGCGATTGGGGTTTGACTGACCGTGCGATCTATCACTACGTGCTGGGTTCGAATAGCGTCCAAGTATCGAGATATGAGGAGACGTTCCGGGAGGAATGATGCGGCGGTCTATGTTTAAGGTGGCGTTGCTGGTGTTGGCGTGCGGATGCGCGGTGTTTGCGCAGGATGCTGGGCACAAGGATGTGAACGTCACGCGGGCTACTTTGGACAATGGGATGCGGGTGGTGATTGTGCACGATGCTTTGGCACCGGTGGTTACCGTAATGCAGAACTACTTGGTGGGCGGGGATGAAACGCCTCCGGGATTTCCGGGCATGGCTCATGCGCAGGAGCACATGGCGTTCCGGGGATGCCAGGATGTCAGCGGCGATCAGATTGCGGCGATTTATGCGCAGTTGGGTGGGTTGAGTAACGCGGATACACAGCAAAATATTACGCAGTATTTTACGACCATTCCAGCGGCAGATGTGGAGTTGGCGCTGCGGCTAGACGCGGCTTGTATGCAGGATGTGGACGATGCGCAGGCGGAGTGGGATAAGGAAAAAGGCGCCATCGAACAGGAAGTGGCGCGGGATCTTTCGAATCCTACCTACAAATTTCTTACTCGTTTGAATGAGGACATGTTTTCGGGGACGGTCTATAGCCACGACGCATTGGGAACCAAGCCCTCGTTCGATGCCACTAAAGCAGAGATGTTGAAGAAGTTCTATAGGGATTGGTATGCACCGAACAATGCGATTTTGGTGATTTCCGGGGATGTCGATCCGGCGGCGGTTTTGGCCAAAGTTAAGGAGCTTTACGGAAAGATCCCGCGGCGGGATTTGCCGGCGCGGACCGAGGTGAAGCTGAAGCCGGTGAAATCGGAGACGTTCACGCTGGAGAGCAACCTGTCTTATTCCCTTTCGTTTATTTCTTATCGTATGCCGGGAACGAAGAGCACCGACTATCCGGCGGTGAGGATCCTGAGTGATGTCCTGGCCAGCCAGCGGGGGAATTTGTATGCCTTGGTGCCGCAGGGGAAGGCGTTGGCGGCGGAGTTTGGTATTGCTGAAACATTTCCGGAAGCTAGCGTTGGGTTTGGGGTGCTAGCTTTACCGGCGGATGCGGACGCGGGCGCGGTTACGCAGGAGATGCGGAAGATATTGAACGAGTATGCGGCTCAGGGAGTTTCCGCGGAGTTGGTGGACGCGGCTAAGCGTGGGGAGGTGGCTGGGGCGGAGTTTGCGCGGAACTCAATTCCGGGGCTGGCGGAGAGCTGGTCGCAGGCGGTGGCGGCGGAAGGGCGGAATTCTCCGGATGAGTTTGTGGATGCGTTGAAGAAAGTAACCGTAGCTGACGTGAACCGCGTTGCAAAACAGTATTTGGTCGATCAGAGCTCGATTACGGCGCAGCTTAAGCCGGTCGCTTCGGGGGAGGCGGTGTCGGACAAGGGATTTGGAGGGAGCGAGTCGCTGACTTCGGCTCCTACGAAACCTGTGGCATTGCCTCCGTGGGCTGAGTCGCACTTGCTTGCTCTGAAGAGTTTTTCTATCCCGACCTCGTGGACGGACACTACCCTGCCCAATGGGTTGCGGCTGATCGTCAAAACGGACAGGACGAGTCCGACCGTTACGGTACTGGGGGGCGTGCAGCATACCGAGTCCCTGGAGGCGGCGCCGGGCAAAGACGGCGTGGGCGATGTCCTGGACGAGCTATTCACTTACGGCACTACCAACCTGGACCGGTTGGCGTTTCAGAAGGCGCTGGACGACATCGCGGCGAGCGAAACGCCTGGATTGAATTTCTCTTTGCGGGTTTTGAAACAGGATTTTGCGCGCGGGGTGCAACTGCTGGCGGACAACGAGCTGAATCCGGCGCTTCCGGGAGAGGCACTGGAAAATATCAAGCCGCAGATCGCGCAATTTGCTGCAGGAAATCTGAAGAGTCCGGGGTATCGCACGGATCGCGCGGTCCTTGCGGGCTTGCTTCCACCGAAAGACCCGTCGTTGCGGGAAGCTACGCCACAGACGATCTCGACGCTCACGCTGGACGATGTCAAGAGATATTACGCGAAGGCGGTGCGGCCCGATCTGACGACGATCGTGGTCATAGGCGATGTCACGTCCGAGGAAGCTAACGGCGTAATCGCGAAATGGTTTGGAGGGTGGAAGAACGTTGGAGAAAAACCGGAGGTCACTTTGCCTACGGTGCCTTTGAATACGGCGTCGGCGGTGACCGTGCCGGATCCCAGCCAGCTGCAAGATACGGTGCACCTGGCGGAGATGGTGGGGATCACGCGATTCGATGCGGACTACTACGCGTTGCAACTGGGAAATCACGTACTGGGAGGCGGGTTTTACGCTACTCGGCTGTACCACGACCTGCGGCAGGTGAATGGTTATGTGTACAACGTCGATGTGAAACTGGATGCCAGGAAGACGCGGGCAGACTACACGGTGACTTATGGCTGCGACCCGGTGAACGTTTCGAAGGCTCGGCAACTGGTGCAGCGGGATTTGGTGGCGATGCAGAAGGAGGAGGTGAGTCCGGCGGAGTTGCAGCAGGCGAAGGCGCTGGTGCTGCGGCAACTGTCTTTGCGGGCCGCCAGCGAAGATGATCTCGCGGGTAGCTTGCTTGGCTTTGCGGAGATGAGTCTGCCGCTGGACGAATTAAATCGAGCGGCTGGCCGGTATGCATCGATGACGGCGGCGGAAGTGCGGGCGGCGTTCGCGAAGTGGGTGCGGCCGGAGACGTTTGTACAGGTGGTGCGGGGGCCGGCGCCGCAGTAGCGAGGCGAAGGGAACCCGGAAGCTGCTTGCGGGAGGGAGCCTTTCGGAGCGGCACCCGTCACGGGCGTTGGTTCGTTCCCGCTTTCTTTCTTTCTCGTTTGAGCTTGGGCGAGGGTATGACAGACGCTGAGGGCCGCAGGGCCGCGCGGACTCCCCCCTGCGGCACAGTTGCACGGTTCGTCTTATTGCCTGATTTGGCGTTTTTCTCGACGCGGAGCTTCCATGCTGCGTGTAGGGCTCCTGCCAAGATGTCCTCGGTGGCTACCGCGAGTTTGATGTGAGTCATGCCCATGCGGCCCCAGCCGCCTTTTATGGGGAGGAAAATTTCGGGGAGTTCGTCTACGAAGGCGGCTTGTTGTTCGGGCGTAAGCATCAGGTTGCCGTAGTCGTGGTCCGCGGAGGCTAGTGTGGCGAAGATGCGATCGCCTACGCGGAAGTCCGGACTGCCAGCGTGGGAGCTGTCTTCGGCGCCTTCGATGGCGATGCGGCGGAAGTCATTCGGGGTCATCGAGTTTCCTCAGGGCACGGTGGCGCCGCCAACGATGGCTGCGCAATAGCAATCTTGATGACATTGTACTTCGGCGAGCGTCGAGGCGGGGCGGGCTTAGAACTTGAACTCAATGATTTCGGTGGTCTCTTTGGGGCCTGGCTCGAAGGTGCATTTGTCGGCGGCGTGTTCCGCCTCGGCCGCCAGCACCGGGTGCCCACCGAGAATACGAGATCGTTTGACGATGCCGTCGGGGCCAATGGTGACTTCGATGCGGACCGTGCCGGTCAGATTAAGTTTTTTTGCCAGCTCCGGAAACTGCGGAGCCACCATGTGCTTGACTTGGCGTTTCGTGTCCGAGGATTGGGCGTGAAGACGCCGACCGCCAGAAGCAATCGCCAGCACGAGTGTAAAAGCCGCGACGGGCTTATATGCGCGCGATTTCATGGATTCTTGCCTCGCCAGGTCCACAGATTGTTTGCGTAGAGTCCCATGCAAAACAGATTGGCGGGAACAAACCCGAATTGTGCGGTGCGCATGCCAATCACGCAAATGATCACGCTGTTGACCGCGGCGATAGCCCAGCCTTGCCAGAGTTTTTTCCCTACCAAGATCGTTGAAAATACAGTCAACACACAGGAGATATAGTCAAGGTTAGGCATTTCGCACCGTAGTCCGATCAAGATCCCCACGAGCGACAGTGTAGGTTGCGGGGGTATCGGGCGAAAGTTGGCCGAAAGTACAGGTGAAGACAATGTGAAATTACACTTGGCGACACTAGTAGCAAAAGTACCGTTGAGGTTCCATTGCGTTTTGGTTTTCTGGTGCGCCGCTTATTTGTGCGCGCTGGACGGCAAGCGAGCAAGCTAACCGCAAGAACTACACATCGCTCATACTTAATGGCTCGTTTCGATGAAAAAGAGCCGCGAAGGTCCGTGACGCCTGAAAGAACGCGGACCCGGCAACAAACCCGCCGCGCCCGAACTGTCGCCATTGCGGCTAGGGAGCGATTGGCAACTAGGTGTGGATGACGAGCGAGACCCAGAGTGGCTGGCCTTCGAACAGGAGGGGTACGAGGATGCCCTCGGTGGGTTCGGAGGCTTCCACGGAATAATCCGCTCCGGTGATTACGGTGGGGACGGAGAGCATGCAGTGATCGGCGAGGGTGCTGATTTTCGCTTTAAAATTGCCCGCGACCATATTGCAGAGTTCACCGAGCGCGTCGCCGGACGACGAGGGATCGGAGGCGGCCGCTTCGCCGAGCATGAGGGCAGCGAAGCGGGCGGCAGTGGTTTTGGTGCAGCGCAACGTGGTCATTCCACAGAGTGCGCCGGCCAAGCCGACCATGGCGGTTACCTCTCCGGTGGGTTCACCAGTGCTGGCGGAATTGAGTTCCGGGCGAACGCTGGCCATCATTTCAAAGACTTCGATGGCAGCGCATTCCAAGATGGTCTTCCAACCGGGGTCGAAGGCGACAGCGGCTGGCGAAGCAGCTTTTGTAAAAGAACTCATTGGCCACCTCCCAGGAGGGGCGCGACTCTTTCTTTGACTTGTTCGGGTGTGAAAGGTTTGCGGAGATAGCCTTTGGCGCCAGCGGACAGAGCCTCGACAACGCGAGCCTCGCTGCCTTCGGTGGTAATCATGATGACGGGAACGCCTTTGGCGGCCTCGACACCGGCAAGACTTTTGAGAAATTCAAGTCCGTCCATCACGGGCATGTTGATGTCGCTGAGGATCATGTCCAAGCCGCCCTTCTCCACTTGGGTCAAAGCCTCGGCACCGTTGCTGGCTTCCAGCACCTCGGTGAGCTCGAGGCCGGCTTGACGCAGGGCGCGCTCGACGATTTTTCGCATGACTGACGAGTCGTCCACGATCAAGACCTTAAGTTTCTTCACATTTGCTCTCCTGAAATCTCTTGTTGCACTTGGTTTACCAGAGTTGTGGTACTGGGGCGGCTACCCGGTCAGCGCGAGCGCCGGCGAAAAGATGGTGTCGACCAATTTCGTGATACGGACGACGAAGGCGTCTAAGTCGAGGGTAAAGCGGGCAAGGTCGATGTTCGCAAGCTTGGGGCAATGCCTGGCGAGTTCGGGCCAGGCGGGATCCGCGGCCAAATCGATGGCACGCCATTCCTCATACCCATAGCCGAGCCCTCGGAGACGGCACAGAAGGTCGCCCAGGTGGACGAGGGCGATCAGTGGGTTCGTCGGCGGCGCATGCTCTATGTCGTGGTGCCACTCGATGACCTCACAAATGGCTTCAGGAAGCTGCCAAGTCTTGCCCAGGATGACCCCACTTTCGCAATGCGTGAAGCCCAAGGTTTGCTTTTCCTGTTCGTCAAGAGGGCGGCCGCTTTGAAAGGCCTCGGCGAGCACAGTGCGATACTCATCAGTGTAGGCCAGTGAATTGACGATGATGCCGAGGTCGTGGAGCAGGCCGGCGAGGTATGCCTTGTCCGGGTCGTAATAGTCGATACGCTCGGCAAATTCGCGGCAAACCAGAGCGCAACCGAAGGAATGGCGCCAGAACACCGCGGGATCCACCACCCATTTGTCCCGTGGGACGAGATTGCTGAAGCAGTTGCTGAGGAGGATGTCCTCGATCCGCTGGATGCCCAGAGTGAAAATGGCGGACTGAATCGATTCGGCGGGGCGTGCGCGGGCATATAGCGGCGAATTGGCGATGCGCAACAGCTGCGCAGTGATGGTCTTTTCGTACGAAACCAGTTGCACGACCTGGCTGAGCTCGATTTCGTCTGGAGGACGGCGAAGAAGATCGAGCAACGGCTGAAGGACCGCGGGTGACGAAGGCAGCGAGCGAAGTTTCTCGACGCGTTTGCGAAGTTCGGCGTTTGCAGGGGTGGTGGTCGTCATGGCCTGGGCGTCCCTTCGGAACCGGGAGCCGCTTTGAGATAGGTAGTGGTGCCCGGGAGATGCACTAGCCGGAATTGATCGGTGATCTGGTAAAGAGACTCGGCGTGGCCGAGGAAAAAATACCCCGGTGCCTGGAGGTTGGAGAAGAAGTGCTGGACGACGCGTTTTTTGGAAGGAATGTCGAAATAGATCAGCACGTTGCAACAAAAGACCAGATCGATACCCTTCATGAACAGCATTTTGGTGTCGTCGCTGAGATTGAGGCGAGAGAAAGTGATACGAGAGCGGACTTCATCCTTAACTTGCAGCTTGTCGCCATCGGAAGGCATGAAGTACTTGCGTCTGTAGAGGTCGGTGGTGTTGCGGAGGGCGTAGGTGCCATAGACTCCGGCCTTGGCGGTCTCGATAGAGCGATCATTGAGGTCGGTTGCAGAGATCTCGAAGGTCCAGCCTTTGAGCAGTTTTTCGCTTTGCTCCAGCAGAAACATGGAGAGAGTGTAGGGTTCTTCTCCGGTGGAACAGCCAGCGCTCCAGATGCGAAGCTTACGTAGGCCGATCTTTGAGCGGGTGGCGATCAGCTCTGGCAGGATTACGTTTTGCAGAGCGGTGAGCTGTGGAGTGCTGCGGAACAGGCAGGTTTCGCCGATGGTGATCTCATTTAGAAGTTCGCGCAGTTCGAGAACGCGGGTGGACGGACTGCTGATGAGGTCGAGGTATTGACGAGACTCTTTCGCCCTGGAAAGAGCCATGCGCCGTTTGCAAGCCCCAGCCAGCAAATAGATTTTTTCCTCCGAATGGTAAATCCCGCAGGCCTGATAGACGAGGTCGCGAATCTTCAGATAGACGGGATCACGATCGTCCGCGTCCTTGGGTGGGTTTGCTGCGAGACTTTGTGCTTGCGTTTCTGCGGCCATCGGGCGTCACCTTGTTCCTAGACGGTTAACTTTACGTCGCGCATACCCCTTCAAGAAGGATCGGAAAGGTACCTGTTAGCTCGAATTACTGGGTAGCAGCCCGGGAACCGGAATGGGAGACTGGCGACTCGCGCGCACGTGTCGGTCAATTTCGCCGGCCATGGATTGGAGGGGGAAGATGCTGTCTGCCCAACCGGCGGCAGCCGTTTGGCCTGGCATGCCCCAGACCACGGAGGTAGCCTCATCCTGCACATAAACGTGGCCGCCGCGTTCGCGCACGAACTGCGATCCAAGAACGCCGTCGGAGCCCATTCCCGTCAAGACAACCGCGAGGGCGTTGGGGCCGAATACGCTGGCGACGGACCGGAAGAGCACATCGACGGCCGGGCGGCAGGAATTTTCCTGAGGTTCCTGGTTGATCGCGAGTTGCATGGCGGTGCCGTGGCGCACCACGATCATGTGATAGTCACCCGGCGCGATCCAGGCGTGGCCGGGCTCGAGCGTCTTTTCGGGTTCGCCCTCGTGAACCCTGATGGCGCACTGCTTGTTCAGGCGTTCGGCGAGCATGCGCGTGAATAAGGGCGGCATGTGCTGCACGATTACGATCGGGACAGGGAAATCTGCCGGAATCGCGGGGAGAACCTCCGCGAGGGCATTGGGACCGCCCGTGGAGGTGCCGATGGCCAGGATGTCGATGCGAGCGGCGGAGCGAGGCATTCGCAATGCCGGGACGATCGTTCTCTTGAGGATGGATTTAGCACGGACCTTGTCCGAAAGACGACGGCCGCACAAGGCTTTGACTTTGGGGAGCAACTCCTGCTTGATGCGACTCATTGTGACGTCCAGGCTGCCGGTGTTGCTGGGCTTGGCGACGTAGTCACTGGCGCCGAGGGCCAGCGCGTCCAGGGTCGTGGAGGCCCCGCGCTCAGTCAGGGTGCTGAACATAATGATGGGCAGCATCGGGTGGAGTTTGCGAATTTCGGCAATGGTCTCCAGACCGGACATGTTGGGCATTTCGACGTCGAGGGTGATGAGGTCGGGAGTGAGCTGGGCGATTTTCGCCAGCGCGAGACGGCCGTCGGAGGCGGTACCTGCGACTTCGATGTCCGGATCAGAGCTAAGCACATCGCACAACACTTTTCGAATGACGACGGAATCATCTACGACGAGGATGCGAATGGGCGTCATGGTATGTTGCTGGTGGTCCTTTGCTGTAACGGACGATTTGCCGAAATTTTCTGGTCTCGATGCGATGACCTAGCGGAGCGGAGCGAACCGCCTTCGGCTGCCTCAATATTTGAACTGGGCGACGAGTTCGCGAAGTTCGGTGGACATTTGGGCGAGTTGAGCCGCGGCCTTTTGCGAATCTCCCGCGCCGTGGGAGGTGGTTTGCGCGGCTTCCGCGACACCGGCGATGTTCTTCGATATCTCGCCGGCGCCGCGGGCAGCTTCGGTGACATTGCGGGACATTTCGTTAGTGGTGGCGTTTTGCTCTTCCACCGCGGTCGCGATGGTGTTGGAGATGTCGTTGATTTGACCGATCACACCGCTGATCATACCGATAGCGTCCACCGCACTCTTGGTGTCGCTCTGAATCGCTTCGATCTTCTGGCTGATATCTTCGGTGGCTTTGGCGGTCTGTTTTGCGAGTTCCTTTACTTCGTTGGCGACCACAGCAAAACCCTTGCCGGCTTCTCCGGCGCGGGCGGCTTCGATGGTGGCGTTTAAGGCCAGGAGATTGGTCTGCTGCGCGATAGAGGTAATCACTTTAATGACCAGCCCGATTTCGGTGCTGGATTCGCCCAGCTTGCCTACCGTCGCGGTGGCGGTTTCGGCTACGCGTACCGCTCCGGTAGCGACTTTCGCCGCCTCGGTGGCGTTCTTAGCGATTTCCTTGATGGAAACACTCATTTCCTCGCTGCCGGTCGCCACGGTTTGGAGATTGCGGTTGACCTGCTCGCCGGCGCTGGAGACGACATTGGCCTGCGAGGAGGTCTCTTCAGCGCTGGCGCTCATCTGCTGACTAGTGCTGGAGAGTTCTTCGCTGGAGCTGGCTACGATCTGCGCGTTGTTGGCCATCGATTGGATGACCTTGCGTAGACTATTTTTCATCTTGTTCATGGCCGTGGTGAGGTCACCGAGCTCGTCGTGGCTGACTATCTGGACGTCCTCGCGAGTTAAGTCTCCGGCGGCAACGGCCTCGGCCAAGGCAAGGACCAATGAAGTAGCGTTGGAAATTCCCCGGCTTAAGAAGATGGCAACAAAGAGGCCGATCGCGACGGCCGTGAACGTGGCAATTCCCATGGTCCAAGCTAGAGAAGTATTTGCGGAGTCGAGTTTCTCCTGTTCGTCGATAAGTGTCTTGGCAAAACTATCGGCGAGTTCGCCGATAACCTTTGTCGCGCCATCAAGAACCGGAGTGACTTTGTCGGCATAGTCATTTCCCCCTTTGACCACGGAATCGCGAGCGCCACTGCTCGCGGTATCCATCGTGGCTTGCTGCGCTTCCCGAATTCCTGGCAACCCTTGCTCTATCTTTGCCAGCCGGTCCTTGTTCTCCTGAAGTCTCCAGTTCGGGGAGAGGTCATTCAATCTGCCAACACTTTTGTCGATCCTGTCCCAGGCAGCATTGAAGCGTTTCTGCGCGTCTTCCTTTCTCGCAGTCTCACCTCCGGCGAGAATCGTTTGGCGGGCCTTGCTGCCGGAAAAGTCGACGTTGTCCTTCAAGTCGCTGGTCGCCTGGATCGACGGAATGCGATTCGACAGAATGTAGTGCTCGATTCCCTGGATTTGCGACGATTTTCTGTAGGACAATCCTGAACTGATGATCATCAGGATCAGAATCGAACCGAATCCCATCAAAAGCTTCTTACCGAGCGTCAGCTTCATCTCGCTTCCTCCTCGCGATTGGCAGACTCAGGCATGCTGGAGCGGCTCTTGGGGCGCGTTGCCCGTCGAAATATGATTTATTTTGAGTACCAGAACGGTAATCATGCCCAAATCGCGTTCCCTTCCCAGCCTACTCTTGGAACCGGCGAATCCACGCAACGACAGACGCGCCGTAGGTCTTTTAATTTCTACGCAGCTACTTAAAGCTAGGCCGCAAGCGCCACCGCAACGGACTCTACCGAAGCACTTTGAGGACCGCATGACTTCGAATCGCAATCCAAAGATTTTCTTGGACTGTTGGAAGGATGAGATAACGGCCGCGCAGGCTGGCTCCCGCCCCAACTGAAGCAAGAGCATCGCAAGAAAATGAGCGGGAGAACTCCTGTGGGCGTTCGCATTTCGGGCAGTGCACTACATTCCTTTGCCCGATTTGGTTTCGCTCTCCGCGAGGCAACTTGGAATTGTTAAAGAGGATTCTTTCGTGTGGGTCGGCGCTCCGCCATAGTCAACGGTGCGCTCCATGCTCAAGGCCAGGAGCAACTTGCCTTCGAGCTTGTATGTGCCACCGATCAACTCACGCATGTCGCCTTGGAGGGTTTCGGGAGGACTCTCGAAAGTGTCGTCATCCACGTGCAGCACTTCTCCAATTTCATCGACCAGGAAACTCACTGGAGCTTCGTCGGTTCGCACCACTACGTTCATCAGCTTCGCCGGATCACCCGGCTCGCCTAAGCCGAGGCGGAAACGGAGATCAATGGCGGTGAGGATTTGTCCGCGCAAGTTGATGAGTCCGCGCACGACTTTCGGAGCTAACGGCACTGGCGTAATGGGCTGCGGACGCACCACTTCTTGCACTTGCTGGACCGGAATGCCAAAGTAACCTTCACCTACATAGAACGTGCAGAGTTGCTTGGCGCCGGCCATAAATTAGACCTCCACCCGTTCGTGTTGCGTTGTCTTGCTGACGCGGGTGCGTTCAAAGGCCTGCAATAGCGCGGGCATGTCCAGGAGTTCGGTTACACGGCCTTGAATGACCGCTGTATAGAGGACTCCGGGCCGACTGGGCGCAGACTTGATTTTGATGGACTCGTCAACGATGTCGAGAATCCGATCGATCACCAATCCAACGCGCTTGCCCTCCGAGGAGTAAACGATGCCCTGCAACTTATCCGGATTCGACGTTTTTGCTGGAGTCGCCGCGAGCCGGGAATGGCTGCGGCGCTCTTCCAACATTTCCGAGAGAAACATAAGCGGCAGGATCTCTCCGCGGTATTGCACGACCTCGACACCGCCGGCGCGTTCGACAGTCGAGATAGGAAACTCTTCCAGACGTCCGACGTGATCTAGCGCGACGGCCATATGTCCGTCGCCGGGGCCGGTGAAAAGCAGCAGAGTTTGCTTGTCTCCCTGGTCGGTGACCAATTCTTTTTCCTTTTCCGCGAGCGCGCGCGCACGCACTTCGTTCACCACGTTGGAAGACTGCGCGATTCCCAGCACGTCGAGAATTAACGCCACCCGGCCATCACCCATAATGGTCGAGCCGGCAAAGGTCTCGATGCCCTTGAGCTGTTTCCCCAGCGGCTTGACGACGATTTCTTCGGTGTCGTTGATGCCGTCTACTACCAGACCAAACTGCCGCTCGTCGGCCTGCAGGATCACGATGTTTACGGCGTCGGCCGCGACCGTTGAGGGATCCGCGCGAAGTTCGCGATCGAGGTACACGAGGGGCAAGAGTCGGCCACGCAGGCGGTAGACCGGTACGCCCTGGATCAGTTCGATACGTTTTTTCGCGTCTTCCCTTTCGAGCCGCACCAATTCCAACAGACTGATCTGGGGGATGGCGTAGCGCTCCCCGCCGTTGGTTACGATCAACGCCGGGATGATGGCCAGCGTCAGGGGGATCTTCATACGGACGGTCGTGCCCGCACTCGGTTTGGATTGCACGTCAACAGCGCCGCCGATCTTGTCGATGTTGGTTTTCACCACGTCCATGCCCACGCCGCGGCCGGAAACATTGGTGACCTTTTCCGCGGTGGAAAACCCTGGCAGGAAAATTAGATTGGTGGCTTCTCGCTCGCCCATCTTTGCGGATTGTTCTGCGGTGATCAGGCCTTTTTCGACGGCCTTGCGGCGAAGCTTTTCTGAATCGAGTCCGGCACCGTCGTCGGAAATCTCGATGATCACTTGCCCGCCCTCGTGATAGGCGCGCAACGACAAGCGCCCCTCGGCAGACTTCCCGGCGGCTACGCGCTTGGTAGGCGTCTCAATGCCGTGATCCACGGAATTGCGAACGATGTGTGTCAGCGGATCTTTGATGGCTTCGATGATGGTCTTATCGAGCTCGGTTTCTTTGCCTTCCATTTCGATGCGTACCTGCTTGCCGCACATCGTGGCGACGTCGCGGACGGTGCGTGGAAACTTGCTCCAAATATTGCCGATAGGCTGCATGCGCGTTTTCATGACGCCTTCCTGCAGCTCCGTGGTGATCAGATTGAGGCGTTGGCTTGGAGCGAGCAGCCCGACATCCTCTTTCCCATTGGAGAATTGCAAAATTTGGTTGCGGGCTAGCACCAGTTCGCCCACAAGGTTCATCAGCTTGTCGAGTAAGACTACATCGACGCGAATGGAACTGTCGCTTACCGATCCGCTTTTCTGTTGCTGCGATCCATCCGCCGTTCCTTGCGGGCCTGCGTCACTGCGTTCCGCGCCAACTTCCACAGTTTCTGGTTTGGTCTCGGGTTTGGCTTTTGGTTTGGCTTCCACTCGGGAAACGGCTTCCGGCGGCGGGGCGGCGGCCTTTTCGACCGGAGGGGCGGATTTGTTCGCTGCGCTGATGACTTGCGGCTTGTCTGATGACCCTTGTCGTTGCAGGCGAGTCAGCGTCTTGATCAATTCCTGGTCGTTGCGTTCGCCTTCGTTGCCGGCGGCTTCGACGCTCGCAAGCATTTGCCGGATAGCATCGACCATCTGGAGCAGCGCTGTGGTGATCGCCGGATCGAGCGCAATCTCGAGGTCCCGCAACTTGCTGAGGAGGTTTTCGCCGACGTGCGCAACTGATTCCAACTTGGTGAATCCCAGAAATCCGCAGGTCCCCTTGATGGTGTGAATGGTCCGGAAAACGCTGGCGAGCGTGTCGCGGTTTCTGGGCTCTTTCTCGAGATGGATCAGTTCACGGTCGAGCAGATCGAGATTCTCGGCGCTTTCCACGAGAAACTCCCGAACGATGTCGTCGCTCATACGAAGTCACACCCTCTCGGAGGAGAAACCGGTTACCAAACGACGTTGCCGTCCGGCGCGAAACCGGCATGCGGCCGGCCAACCGTCGCGCTCAATCGCGAGCGTTATCAGGTTTTTGCGATCGCGTGCGAGTCATTAGTCGCGGCTAATGATTTCCTGCAGCGGCAATCCGTCGCGGAACAATGAGCATTTGCCATGCCAGAGGAGTCTTACCCTCGCGAGGCGCGCACGACGTATTGCTGATCGACAACCTTCCTTTTGTCTTGAGTTCGACCCGAGAGTAGCCCAGCTTCTCGCGTTGAGTGCTCGGTTGACTTCCGCAGGGCGTTCCAGAATGACAATGGCGGCACGAAGAGAACCAAAGTGGCATATTGTTTCGTCCCGGCCTCAACCGGGGAAGAGGCCTTGCCACCAGAAGATCGCCTGAATTCTTTAGCTCTAGTCAGACTCACTGAGCGTGGGAGTGGCAGGAACGAGAGGGCGGTTGGGGTCGACCAGGAACCACGCTACGGAGCCTAGGAGCGCGAGGGCGGCTGCGACCAGGAAGGAAGTCGTCCAGCCGAAATGGACGGCGATGAACGGAGTCAGGGATGCGGTGACGGCACCGCCGAGCTGGGCGCCCATATTCATAAATCCAGACACGGAACCCGAGAAGGATCCACCGATATCGGCACTGATGGCCCAATAGGAACTCTGGGAGAGGTACAAGGCACCTGCTCCGCCAGCTAGAATGACACTTGCCAATGGGGCACTGTCAACCAGTGAGCCGCACGCAAGGAAGGCACCGCTCAAGGCGAGTCCAACGGCAGCGACTCCACATCGCCCAGCTCTCCGGCTTACTCGCTTGGTTAAGAAATCGGCGACCAAACCGCCGACCGCACAGCCCATCGCCATGGCGAGGAACGGAAGTGTGGCGTAGAAAGCGCTCGACTTCAGGTTCATGCCGCGGACACGCGCGAGATAGATAAAGAACCAAGCAAAGAAAATCCACGCTACGTATCCGTAGCAGAAATAGCTGAGCGTGATGAGCCAAACTTCGCGGTGTTTCAGAATTGTCGCCCAGGGCACAGTCGAGGAGACGTGGTTCCGGGCGGAGGCGGTCGTTACGTGACCCGGCGTTTGTTTCTCAGCGAGTGCGAGGCTACTTCGAATGACTGCCAGCTCCGAGGCGGAAACCAGGGGATGCTGCTCGGGTGTGTCACGGGAGGCATGGAACCAGACCAAGCCAGCGGCCAGACCAAGGAGGGCGCAAATCCAAAAAGAGGAGCGCCAGCCGTGATGAATCATGATGTAAGTGATCAATGCAGGCGAAGTGGCGGAACCCACGCCGACTCCGGCGAAGATCAGGCCGTTGGCTAGCCCGCGTTCCTGGGTGGGGATCCATCGGGCCACAAACTGATTCGAACAGGGATACATGACCGCTTCGCCGGCGCCGAGAAGGAAACGGGCTAGCAAGAGAAGCAGGAGCGGATTGCGCAGGCCTGTGGGCACGACGGCGGTGAGGGCGGTGAAAATGCCCCACCAGACGACTCCACCGGCGAGGATGCGGCGAGGGCCCCAGCGGTCGGCCAACCAGCCGGCGGGAGTCTGAAAGAGCGCGTAGCCGAGAAGAAAGACCGTGGAGAGCAAGCCGAACTGCACATCGCTGAGATGATAGTCGGCGGCGAGGTGCGTTCCGGAGATGGATAGGTTAACGCGGTCGAGGAAGGCGACCGCGCTGAGGATGAAAAGCCAGCCGATTAGTAGCCAGCGGATGCGAGTTGGAGGTTGAGAGGAGTGAGCCGTCATTTTGGATCGGACTTGCCGAGTAGGGGCGGAGCAGGCTGCGCCCCTACAAGCGCCGGTGATCACTCATACAGAATGGGCTCGGAAGAGTTGGACTAAATGGTCGGCGATGATTTTTTCTTCGCCGGGTTGAAGCATAAAAGAGTTCATGCCGAGGCCGTTGGTATGGCTTTCGATCACGATGGACGGCTTGCCGCTGCGGAGCTGTTTGGAGGCATCTTTCGGGTCGAGCGAAATGTGAGTGGCGTCCCATTTAATGTCCATGTGGGGGACGTGATTGGCGACGTCGGGAACGGAATAGGCCGTGGTGACACCCGGAATGCGGGTGATGCGGGCAGAGATGGATTCCAGACGGCGCTGCCATTCTTTGTTGAGCGCTTCGTGATCTTCCTTGAGGTACAGCTCGAGCGCTTTGACCATACCGACGATTTCTTCCTTGCCGACTTTGGCGCAGCGGCCCAGCGTGTCTTCGTGTGGGCTGTTGTTGAGTAGGGCGTTGGCGACGAGGTCTTTGCGGCCGATCAAGAGCCCTGCGCACTGCGGACCGCGCATGGCTTTTCCACCGCTGAAGGCGGAAAGGTCGTAGCCCATGTTGGCATAGTCCCAGAGGTGCGAGACCGGAGGAGTGTCGGCGGCGGCGTCGATAAAGGTTGGGATGTTCAATTCCTTGCCGAGCTTGGCCCATTCTTCGACTTTGATTTGTCCGGCGGAATTGGCGAAGTTCGAGAAATGCAACATGGCGGTTTGCGGGTTGACGGCTTTGCGCAGCTCGTCGGTGGTTTCGATTACGACGAGCTTGATGCCTGTGGCGCGGAGTTGATGATCGAAGGGATTGCGATGAGATTTCTGAATGATGACTTCGGATTTCATTCCCGTCAGATCGGGAAGCTGCTCGATGAATGTGGGATTGTCTCCGGTCAGAATGCCGGCGAGGCCGGATTGCATGGCGGCGGCAGCGCCGGAAGTGACGATCGCCGCGTAGCCGGCGGGGAGCTTGAGCATTTCGGCGATGCGCTTTCCGGCGGCGACTTCCAGATCTGGAATGCTACAGAAGTGCTGGCCTGCCAGAGCCATTACCGCTTCGACCTCGGGGCGTGCTAGTGAGCCGCCGAGAACAGTCATTGTTCCCTGCCCATTGATTACGGTGGTTACGCCGAGTTCGTCGTAAACGTTGCCGGACGCGCCAAAGCCGGAAATTTTGGCGGTACCAGGGCCGGAGGCTGGCACTGCGGCGCTTGCGAAAAGCCTTCTGGGATTGGTCATTGCTCCGGCCAAGGTTCCGGCTATGACACCGAGGCTGCTCATAAAGGTGCGGCGAGTGGACTTCAGATTGAGTGGCATCGGGTATTTTCTCTCCTATGAGCCAATTGCTTACTTGCGAACGACCGCGGCGGTGCAATTGATTTCGACGAGTGAGTCGCCGGGAAGATTCGCGACCGCGACGGTAGTGCGTGCCGGGCCACCGTTTGGGAAGTACGTTTTAAAGACGCCGTTCATACCGTCGTAGTCGTTAATGCTGGCGAGGAACACCGTGAGTTGCAGAATGGAGTCCATCGTGCCGCCACCGGTCTCAACGGATATTTTAACGCCCTCCATGACACTCTTGGTGTGATTGGTGATGTCCTTGGGGAACTCGGCTTTATTGTGGGAGTGCGCGCCGATCCCTGCGATATAGATGACGCTGTTGTGAACGATGAGCGGGGTGATGAAACCTTTATCGGCGGGCTTACCGTCGATATTGAGCTTCTTAACTCCACCCTCCCCCTGGGCTTCCGCAGACGACGGGAGCGCTGCTGCAGCGAGGCCGAGGCCAGGAAACAACGCGGCTATTCGAGTCCCGAAAGCCCTGCGCGTGAAAAGATTGGAAAACATTTGTTTTTCCTCCTTGTGATTTTGTTTCGAATCTTCGCTTCTACGGCAATGCAAAACTGAAAATATCGCCTCCCGACGCTATGGCAACGTATTGCTTTCCGAGGACCGCATAAGTCATCGGAGATGCATGAAATCTCTGGCCGGTGGTGAAGTGCCATAGCGGTTTGCCGGTTTTTGCTTCCACGGCTTCGAACGATTCCGCATCGTCGCCGAAGAAAACCAGGCCTCCCGCAGTGGTCATGGTGCCGGCGGCAGAACCACCGTCACCTGTCTGGGGATATCGCCATTCGATCGCACCGGAGTCAAGGTGATACGCGAGCAAAATTTTTTCCCGCGGTCCGCCGCGGACGCGTTTGACGCCGGTGGCATAGTAGCCGCGGCCTTCGGCGAATTTTTCGGGTTTGCGGTGGAAGATGCCGCACTCCTCAAGAGCCAGGAAGTAGAAAAGATGAGTGGCCGGATTATAGGAAGGCGAGAACCAGTTGGTTGCGCCGATCATGCTGGGACAAATTTCGGTGCCTTGGTCGGAGGGCTCCCGGCCGGTGAGTATTGGGCGTCCATGCGCGTCGATAGCTTTAGCCCAATTCAAGTGGGTGACAAAGGGAACGGCTGAGAGAAACCTCCCATCGGTGCGATCGAGGACGTAGAGGAATCCATTGCGATTCGCCTGTACCAGCAGCCTTCGAGGCTGGCCTTGATACACGGCATCGACGAGTACGGGGGTTTCGGTAGCGTCGTAATCGTAAAGGTCGTGAGGTGTAAATTGAAAGTACCATTTCATCTTGCCAGTGTCGGGGTCTAACGCAAGAACGCAGGCGGTGTAAAGATCATCGCCGGGGCGCGGCTCGCCGTCAAAATCGGGGGCGGCGTTACTGGTTCCCCAATAAATAGTGTTGAGTTCGGGGTCGTAGGTGCCGGGCATCCAGGTGGTACCGCCGCCGCGAAGATAAAGGTCCCCAGGCCAACTCTCGGAGCCAGGTTCGCCAGGGCCGGGAATGGTCCAGAAGCGCCAGGCTTGCCTTCCGGTTTTGGCGTCGAAGGCGGCGATGAAACCGCGAACGCCATCGTCGCCCCCTGAAGTGCCGACGATGACTTTGTCTTTAACGACGAGAGGGGCGCTGGTGGCGCCATAGTTTTTGTTGCCTTCGGCGTAGGCGACATCCCAGAGGAGATGACCGGAGCGAGCGTCGAGGCAAAGGAGATGGGCGTTGTCGGTTTCCAGAAAAACTTTGGAATGCCAGACGGCGACCCCGCGATTGTGGTGTTGGGAGGCGTCGTCGATCAGGCCTTCGGTGACCGGCCGCGAGTAGTGCCAGATGGAGCGGCCGGTGCGGGCGTCGAGAGCGAAGGCATCGTTGGCGGAGGTGACGAACATGATGCCGTTGACGACTACGGGCGTGACCTCGAGGCCAGTTGTGTCGCGTATATGAAAGATCCATTGAGCGCGGAGGTTGGCGACATTGGCGGGCGTGATTTCGGCGAGATTGCTGAAGCGGCGACCGGTGTAGTCGCCATTGTAAGAGACCCAGTTTGCCACGGGAGGCTGGACGAGCAAATCTTCTGGCTGTACGTCGATGGCAGTGGAAATCGGGCCGGTCGATTTTTCCTGTCCGGCGGGCAGCGCGGTGCAGGTTAGAAAAATCGCGGCGAGCACAATGGTTTTCCGGAACGCGCCGAGCAGCGAAGCAGTAGCGATGGTAGCGACGCGGGTCACTCTTCGAGCGCTCCTAGAGTCGGCCGAATTTCTTAACGGCTTCCTGAATGGACTTTAGCTTTTCGATGGTGGCGTACATGGAGTGCTCCTTGAAATCCATGTCTTGGGCGAGTTTCAGCGCGGCTGGCGCGGAGGCACGCGGGACGACGACGACGCCATCTGCATCGGCCACGATGATGTCGGCTGCGTTCACCGCGACGCCGTCGCAAACGATGGCTACATTCGCACCGACAAAGCGGTAGTGAGTTACCGAGGTGGATGGAACGATGCCGAGCGCATAAACAGGGAAGCCAATTTTTTGCAGGTAGGCGACATCGCGCACGCCGCCGTCAATCACGGCTCCTGAGAAATTTCGTGCGCTCATCGCCGTGCCCATTAGGCCGCCCATTCCAGCGATGTCCGCCCCGTCTTCGACGACCATTACGTACACGGAGTTGGAAGAGCCGTGGTCGATCGCTGCCAACATGCCGTCGAGGGCATTAGAATCGTGATTGGTTTCCTTTTTGAGGAGCACGGTTACCGCGAAGCCCGCAAATTTGGCGGGGAAGATCGGCCTCATGTGGTGGGACATGTACATCTTGCGACCGGTGAGTTGTTCGAGCGCGTCGGAAACAGAGGCGACTTCGACGTGGCGGAAGCCCTCAAGCAACGAATCGTCATCGGTAACCGACCTATCGGCTTGATGGGTACGAGCTAGAGACGGCCAAACGAAGATGGCAATGCCCGCGATCGCAAGACTCCCGAGGATGACGGCGTGAGCGATCCGGCGGAAATGTGCTGCACCAAGTGATGGAATCATCGGGACTCTCCGGCAGCTCGAATCGCTGGACTGTAACACTTATTTGTACCTGGCACTAGTCGCTGAATGATACTAATTCGATTCAATAGCAACGTTTTTGAGGATTTGCAAGAGTGGAGCAAACGGAGGCCCGCGGGCGAGCGAAACCGGGAAATCACGATCGATGCAAACCGGCTCGATCTCAAAAGCCACTCGCCGCTGACCACTAAGACAGATGCGTATATCGGGGAAATCCGGATCCTCACTCTTCTTCGTCGTTCTGGGGCTTTTTGCTGGTGGCCGCTTCCGTCCTTGCGTCACGTGCGGCAAACATCAGAAAGCTGATCAGATCGTTCAACTCATCACGATTGAGGGTTGTAGCGTAGTCCCCCGGCATCAGCGAGTCCGGTTGGCGCGTAAAGCCGGCAAGCTCGGACTTTTGGAAAAGTTGAAAATCGCCCTCAAGACTCTGCAACTGGAGCGAAAAATTGTCTTCGTTCCGCACGACGCCAGAATACTCCTTACCATCGCGCATCTTTATGATCACCTTGCCGCCCAACCGACTCGTATTGGTCGGCTTAATGATCGCGTCGCGAATTTCGTCTGGAGAGCGATTCCCGCCAAACCTGGAGAGTTCCGGGGCGATGAAGCCTCCTGAGCCTGCGACCGCGTGACAATCCGAGCATCGTGCCTTACCGTAAAAGAGTTCTCTGCCCTTCTGAGCGTTGCCTGGAACTCTTGCTGCTTCGTTTTTGCCTTGAAGCTGGCGCAGATATGCGACGACATTCCTGGTGTTGCTTCCCAGTGAGGCGAAAGATGGCATCCCGGTTCCCGGCAATCCGCGTTTGATGATCCCGGAAAGTTCGTGGTCGGACCGCTGCTGTGTCTTCGCATTCGATGCAATGTCTGGAGCCCGCTCGGCTCCACGCCCGTCCAAGCCGTGGCACCCGGCACATTGTGATTCGAACGCCTGTTTGCCATCGACGTTCGACGGCTCCACACGGTGGACGCCGTTCGCGGAACGCGGCGATTTCTGTTCCTGTGACTCAACTCTCCGCGAGATGAGCAGGGCGCAGAAGAGCATGAGCCCAACGCCAGGCACGATGTGGGCGCGAAAGAAGTTTCTAGCGTGAGTCATAGATCGTTGATTTTCCGGCACGACGCAAAGCATTCGCTCAGAACATGGTTCGCTTATGGACTGGGGCTTCATCGAATCAGCGCTTCGACGGGCTGCGCACCGCTATAAGGGACACCTGCTCCAAGTCCGGGTAGTGCCCTTCCTCGTCGGGTTTTCGATCCGCGGGCTGGAGCTGCTGAACCGTCGTCTGTGCCGGCACTACGCCGCCGAAATATTTCCGGTACACTTTTCCAAACGCGGCCGATTCCGATAAGTCGTCCAAGTAAATCGTGGTTGAGACCACTTGATCGAACTTCATGCCTGCCTCCTCAAGGTTGTCGAGGAGATTCCGCATCGTCTGGCGAACCTGATCGGCGGTCGCCGCAGCGAACACCCCTCCATTTGGTCCCGGAATGAATCCGCTCTTCGCCGAACAATAGAGCGTGTCGCCGGCGAAGACACAGGGACTTGCGGTCGGACTTGGCGGCATATTCTTCGGGCGTATGGCGCGCCGCTGAGCCAGGTCGCGGACCGCCACGCCGGTGTATGCGATGTGCGCACCTTCGGGGAGACTCGACACCTGGATCGTGGCGCGCCCCGGCGTATTCCCGAATTCGAAGCGCCGGGCGTAGTGCTCGTTCATGATTCGCATTGGTATTTCCGAAGTCAGGTACGGGTTCACGAAGACCATGTTGCTGAGGGTGAGGCCCGCGGCTTCCACGACCATCTTTAGGTGATCGAGCGCAAGATCAACCTGCGTGGCAGGATCCCCCGGTACGTTTCCATTCGAAGCGTCGTTACCCAGCATGGTCGACACAAATAGTCTGTCGTGCGTCAGCATTCCGAAAGAGTACGCCTTGTTCGGTTTGACGTTGGACAACGCCACAGGTTGCTTCCCTTTCAGATCTCGAACAGCGACAGCGGTGATTTGGATGGAGGGCTTAGGAAGCCGGGCGACGCCCAAGACCCCACGCGCAGGCGCTATTTTCGGAAAATAGTCGGCGAATGTTTGGTCCAAGGCCCGGTACTGGTTCATATCCTCAAGGTAGACCTGGACATAAACCACGTGATCCATTGTCAGGCCTGCTGCTTCGACGATGGTTCTGACATTCTCGAGAGATTGGCGAACCTGGTCTGCAAAGTCAGATGGAGTGCTACCGTCCGGACGGCGAGGTCCCTGTCCAGACACATATACATAGTCTCCGGTGTCGATCCCAGGGGAGCCTAACGCATCACTTGCAGCCGTAAGTTTTTGCGGCACGACCGCCCGGACCTGAGCGTGCGTCCCCGCTGCGAGGCAAAGTAGGGACGCGGCGAGAAGGAACGCGAATCTCATGCCGATTTTCCCTTGCGCGCCGAGCCTAGAATGGCTCGCAGCCTTTGCCCCACGATCATTTCTTCGCCGGGTTTAATGGTCATAGAAACCAACTCGATGTGGTCGGTTTCCTTCCGCTCCTTCCGGTTCGGTTTTTGTATTCCTTCGCGTACCGCAGGCACAAGGCTGGGGTTGTCCGCACCGAGCACTTCGATGACTGGATCACCCTCCCGCAATTTCTGAACGCAGTCGGCGAGAGTGAACCCCCACGCCTGCTGGTCCCACGAAATCTTTAGAGTGGGGTAGCGATTTCCGTCGTCGGGCACGTACGTCTCCGTTTTCACACCGGCCACTGTCTCGACAAGTTTAGCGATGCGATCCACGCGCGCGTTCCACTCGTTGTAGAGTTTTTTGGGATCGATCTTGAGCCAAGTCTCGACTGCTGTCAGGCACCCGATCACTTCTTCCTTGCCAACCTTCATCGGACGACACACCGCGCCCTCCCACGGAGCAGAGTTGCGCAACGCCGCCTCGATTAAATCCTTTCGACCCAGCAATACACCGCTGCACTGGGGGCCCTGCAAACCTTTGCCGCCCGAAAATGTATACAGATCGATTTTCATATTGGCGTACAGCTTTAGATTGTCGGCTGGCGGAATCCCCGCGGCGTCATCCAACAGCATCGGTATGTTGTGCTCTTTGGCGATCGCCAGCTCGCGAACCAGTTTGTCGCCCAAATCCGTGGTGTAGATCATGGCGGTGTCGACCGTGATGGCGTTGGTAATTTCCTCCGGCGTCTCGACGAGGACCAGTTTCGCTCCGGTGAGCCGGATGGCGTTGTCGAATGCGCTTCGCCCTCCGACCATGATCACTTCGTGCTTCATCCCGGTCGGGTCCGGGAGCTGCCAGATCTTTTGGGGATCGCTGCCCGCCATGCACGCCGCGGTCGAGGCCGCCAATGCCCCCGCCGCGCCCGATGTGATCATCCCGGATTCAGCGCCAGTCAGTTCCGCCAGCCTGCGCCCCACAGCTTGTTGCAGTTCGACCATATTGACAAAATGGTGCGAAGCCTCGGTCTGCGCCGCGCGCACCTCCGGAAATTGCAGCGACCCGCTTAAATAGGTCCACGTTCCGCGACAATTAATGACGGTTTTTACGCCGAGACGGGTGTACACGTTCTCTTGCGAAGCCAGCCCAAGCGCGGCCGAGGATTTCGCATACAAACCTTGGGCCGCGATCTGCGCCAGTAACGGCGAAGCAGCCAGCATCTTCATGAATCCGCGACGGCTCGATTCTTGACCAACAGGCATGTGTCTCCTCCGGGATGCGTTTTACTGCCCGAAAATTAAGGTTCCAAAGTGTTCGGGCACATGATTGGGATCGCGGCCCGGAGCACAGGTCTCCTGCCAGCACATGAAGTGACGCTGCGGATCCTCGCCGAGGCCGTCGATCCGATACAGGTTGGCGCGCCATTTCGTCCCGGCCTTGACTGGCTGCTCGCTGACCGACTTCAGCGGCACCCGCGCAGCCGCGTACCAAATATGGTGGGATTCATCGATGCGCCCTTGTCGCAGCCACCCGGAATTCCATTCCGCCCCGTAGCTCTCGTGATCCAGATCGATGGCCAAATCCACCCAGTCACCGGTCGGCGCGATCTCAAACTCCCGGTAGTGCCGGATGTTCGTCCAATCGTCGCCTAAAAAGAACTCGACCACATCGCGGTCCCACAATTTGAGGCGATCCTTGCTGTTATCCGCCGGCAACCAAAGATTCAGCTCGCTATAAGGAGAAATAAATAGCAGATACAAATCGGTATCGGTCCAGAACACCCGCACTTCCGTCTTGAGCTTGGGATAGTCCAGCCGCGAAGTACAATCTTTCTCGATCCACGCGGAGGCCACGTGCGACCACGTCGCCGAGTGCGGATCCGTGTTCAGTTCCGGTGCTTTCGCGACGTGCGGCACGGTCAGTGCAGCCATCGGCGACGTAACCTCGCAAACGTCCACCGCAAACGCGACGACCGGGATCAACAGCACCAGCAGCAGGCCTCGAATCATTTTCATTGGTTTATGGGTGGGGCGCGCTTCGCAATTCCGGCGAAATCTCGTAGGCCTTCTCAAATTCCGCGCGCGCATCCTCTTCCTTCCCTTCCTGGTGTAGAGCCAATCCAAGGTTGTAATGCGCCTCGGCATATCCAGGCTTGAGCCGCACCGCCTCAAAGAACTCCGCCTGCGCTTTAGGCGCATCGCCCGCCTGCAACAACGCCAATCCGAGGTTGTTGTGACCTTCCGGGAAATTTGGCTGGCTGCGCACAATCTTTCGAAACACATTGGCCGCGCCGACGGGATCGTTGTTCTGCGCAAGGACCAATCCCAGTTGTATGCGTGCGTCGGTGTACTTGGGATCGAGACTGACCGCCTCGTTCAGCTCGCGAGCAGCTTCGTCCAGCCGTTCGGTTTGGGCCAGCGCAAGCCCCAGATTGTAGTGCGCCTCCGCCAAGTCCGGGCCGGACATCACCGCCTGGCGAAATTCCTCAAGCCCTCGCGTGCGATCGTTCTCGCGCCAATAAAGAAGCCCGAGGCTGGAGTGGGCCTGTGCATAGTCCGGCTTCAGCTCCAGCGCCTTTTCGAACGCGGCCCGCGCGCGGGCCGCATCATCCTTGCGCTCCCAAGTCACCCCTAGATAGTAGTGGCTCGTAGGCAGCGTGGGGCTTTCCTCGGCAGCCTTCTGAAACTGTGCCAAGGCGTCGTCAAGCATCTGTTGTTTCAACGCCTCCACACCTTGAAGAATGAGGAGCTTCGACTGCGCCAAGCGCGCGCGAAACTGATGCAGTCCATTCAACTGGTCCAATTCTTTTTGCGCCGCGCCGGTCTGACCCTGCGCGCGCAACGCAATCCCCAGGTCGTAGTGCGCTTTTTCAAAATCAGGCTTCAGTTCGATCGCCCGCTGGAACGCCGTGATCGCGCCAGTGGTGTCGCCGCCCGCTTTCAACTCCATGCCGAGGTCGGTCTGAGATTCCGGGTCTTTCGAATCAATTTCGACGGACTTG